>OBCI01000214.1_pt1 | contig 12658 bp, 14 predicted proteins | sample 1495881 | NCBI WGS metagenome assembly OBCI01 (sample SAMN03418262, study PRJEB22391) | human gut metagenome | biome: human-gut; feature: organic feature; material: feces | host: Homo sapiens | place: Tanzania | collected 2013-01 | reverse complement strand
CAGAATGGCATTTCATACAAGGTAGGTTTAGATATTTGGCTGATAGAAATAATCTTCTTACTTTTGCGCTCGTAATCGGGAAGCGATGGAAAAGAAAGAATCGTAGAACGTGGAAAATGAAGTATAACTCTTTTAATATATAATAAGGTATGAAGAAGATTATGATTTCGTTGATGATGGTAGTAGCTGCCACCACAACCAGTTTTGCAAAGAGTAACAACACCGATGTGGGAAATACCGTAAAGAGTGTAGCCGAGCAGGTTAAGCAGGCTCCATCCGGCACAGTGTATGGTGTAGTTGAAAACACCAAGCACCACATTGTTGTGAATACTCCGTTTGGAAAGTACACCATAGAGAAGAAGGATGGCGGCGTCAGCTTTATGGGAATGTCGGCAAAGCTGGTGAGTGCCAAGAATGGCGTGTATCAGGTGAAGTCATCGCTCGGTAATTTCTCGGTGAATACAAGGAAGAGGACAATAACTAAGAGATAATCGTAACAGGTTGTTTACCTTTTCGTAAGGGATGGTATATAGGTATAGGGCATTGAATTGTAGCCATGGAATAGAAATGTGGAAGTGTTTTTCTCTCGGCAATGGCAGCGTTCAATGCCTTTTTTGTCCTTCGGGATAAAAAATATTGCTAAAAGTTTGGCAGTATCAGGAATATTGCTTACTTTTGTGGTCAGAGTTGGAGCAGACGGAAAAGAACGGCTGCGATGAAGACTCAAATGAATGAGCGTATTGAACGTTATCTTGCGATAGAAATGTGGAAGTTTCAAAGTCAGCAATGATAATAGGCAATGGTGCTCACGCTATAGATTATTGTGTTCAGCCCTTATTGGGTTGATGCGATATACCTTATGGCGTGGGCTATTGTCTTATTACTTGCTGACGGGTCCTTCCACAACCTCTATCCAGTAATAAGCAATAGTCCCACGCTTTTTTCATTGAGAACTTAATGACTGATAGCTACTTCTGGGAACAAGTCAGCGATGTAAATGATAAATATGGATAGTCAATTTATCGTGTTCAATACCAAGACGGAACTCTTAAGATTAGATGTTTCCAAAATTGTTTATTTCGAAGGAGATGGCAATTATACACAGATTGTTACTATTAACAAGTTGAAGGCTGTTGTTTGTCTGAATTTATCTCAGATGGAGAAGTATTTGGCTGAGCATCTTGTAGATTGCAAGAGTATTTTTATGCGAGTGGGTAAACGTTTTATCATCAACACTGGCTATATCTATCAGGTTAATACACAAAAGCAACAGTTGATATTATCCGATTATGAGCATTTTGCTTTTGCTTTGGGTATTTCTAAGGAAGCCTTGAAGCAAATGAAGGATTTACTCATAACTAAAAAATAAACTAATCAAGCAAAGAATTTTATGGAATTAATCATTGGACGTGATGCTAGTACATCTCAATTGAGAATAACGATGGGACAACAAACCAAAACTTTTGGGGTTGCTGGAAGTGTTCCTATGACTGTGAGCCGTCAACATTGTAGTTTGACCATTAATCCTGATGGTTCTTATAGAATTACGAATCTAAAACCTCAAAACGTTACTTTTGTCAATGGAGTGGAAGTGATGGCAAAGACCATCATGGAGAAGGATAAAATAGAACTTGGTCCAAGCAAATTTTTGGTTAGTTGGAATTGGATAAAGAGTTTTATTCCTCAAATGGTAGATTTTCGTCCATTGCAGCGTGTTTGGGAAGAATATGATGAGCATAAGCTTGACCAGCAGATAGCTGACCGCAAGTTTAATTCTCTTCGTGGCATAACAGGTTTGATTACCATGGGAGCCATCGCTTTGAGTATCATTTTTCCTGAATTTAGAGAAACTCCTCTTTATATAGGCTTGTATCTCTTAGGTATTTTGATTTCCGTAGGCTTTACTGTAAAAGCATATAAGGATTCTTCTAAGGGACCGTTAAGGCAGAAGCAGTTAACAGAAGAGTTTCAGCAGCATTATGTTTGCCCTCATTGTCATCACTTCCTGGGCTTTCAGTCTTATGAAGTTTTAATGCAGAATGAGGCTTGTCCTTATTGCAAGGCTAAAATTAAAAAGTGATTTTGTACAATAGAAGATAGGTTTTGTGTAATGAGCACAAAATTAACACCTATCTATTTATTATTTCACTATTTTTGCACCAGTTATCATTTTAAAACGAATAGTTATGGCACAGAATGAAGAAACATTGTATTTCAATAATACACATCCTGAAGTAAGACAGGAAAGTAAAGATAAAACTCAGAACTCTGCTGATAAAGCAACTTGGAAGAAAGTAGCGGTAGGTGGTGCTGCTGGTATCTTGTTAGGTGCAAGTGCTATGTATGCCACAGATGCCTTTGCAGCAAGTACAGAAGAAGCTCCCGATACAAAACCGGAAGGAGAAAATCCATCGCAAGATGCTGCAGCAGCGAATGACAATGCCTCTATCAAGGTAGCTGAAAGTCATGATGAGCAGAGCTTTAAGGAGGCATTCGATGCCTCTAGAGCCGAAGTAGGTCCTGGTGGTGCTTTCCATTGGCATGGCAATATCTATAGTACTTATACCGAGGACGAGTGGAACAACATGACAGATGCTGAAAAGAACGACTATGCTGAGGCTGTAAAGCCAGAAGTACGTGCAGAAGAGATGAATGCAGCTCCTCATCAAGCGGAAGATGTTGCTGTGGTATCTCATTCTTCTCATGCAGACCAGGATGTATCTGTTGCTCACAATGATGCAAATTTGCATCAGGCGAGTGATGTGCAGGTGGCTGATGACCAAAATGCAGATGTTCATTTGGTTAATGCAGGTGAAGTACAGCTTGCTGATGGCTCCATGGCTACAGTGGGGGTCTTCGACGTGGATGGCCAGGAAGTGAGTGTGGTAGATTTTGATCAAGATGGAAATCCTGATGTTGCGATTTGTGATGCCAATGGCAATGGAAGTATTGACGTTGGTGAAGCGATAGATTTGCATACAGGACAAGTGATTACTCCAAGTGGTAGTGATTTCGCTGATGCCGGAGTTGATGATAGTGTTGATCAAAATCTCCAAACCGCATCCTTGGAGAATCCAGATGTTGCTCCTGATATGCCAGACTATATGTCTGATGCTGATATTCAGATGGCATAAACATTGATTAAAATAGATGGTGGCAATGGAAACTAAAAGAATCAAATGTCCGAGTTGCGGTGTTTTGCTTGACGTGAGAAATTCTCAAAACGAAGCAGTAAAGATGATTACTTGTCCTCAATGTAAAGCTCAGCTGAGAGTGATGTTCTCACAGCAACATGCTGCAACTCCGCAATCTTTAGGGGAAACACAATATGTAGGTAACAGCAATGGTGAGACTCAGTATGTGAATCGAGACAATGGAGAAACTCGTTACGTGGGGCATTCCTCTTCTCCTTCTCAATCTGATGAAACAATCCTTGCCGGCAAGAAAGAAGAGGTTACTCCTGGTTATTTGCTCTATGGCGGTCAGAAGTATCCGTTAGGGTTCGGCAACAATGTAATAGGCCGCAAGGCTACTACTTCGCAGGCAACTGTACAGATAGCTACTGATGATAGATATATGAGCCGTCAGCATCTTGCTATTCAGGTAAATAAGGTTCCTACGGACAAGGTTAGGGTTGTGGTGTCTAACTACCATAATAAAAATGCCAGTTATGTGAATGGACAATTATTGAACGAGGGTGACCAGCTCGTCTTGACAGAAGGAAGTATCATCAAGATGGGGAACACAACCGTTGTTTATCATCAAAAATAATGCTAACAATGAGAATCAATATATATCAGCCTTTAGCTATCCATGAGTTGGGTAAGAGGGCGAACCAGGAAGATAGCATCTATCCAATGGAGGGCAAAGCAACTGAGAATGACCGCTTGTTTTTGCTCTGTGATGGTATGGGTGGACATGAGCATGGTGAGGTGGCAAGCCAAAGTATTTGCAAAAGTCTTTCTTCGTTTTTGTTGCAGCATGCAGTTGCTTCTGAAGGCTTGGAGGACAAGTTGCTGTCTGATGCTTTGGTGTATGCCTACGAAGAACTGGATAAACTGGCTATTGCGGGAGATACCCGTCAGATGGGAACAACTTTGACTTTGCTGTATTTTCATAGTAATGGATGTACGGCAGCCCACATTGGAGATAGTAGGATATACCATCTCCGTCCATCTTCGCATATCATATTATATAAGAGTCGTGACCATTCCCTGGTGTATGATCTTTATCAGGCTGGTGAGTTGACCTATGAGGAGATGAAGACATTTCCGCAGAAAAATGTCATCACCCGTGCGATGATAGCTGGAGACAGAAATCATCCAAAACCTGATGTTATCCATATTTCTGATATTCAGTCAGGTGATTACTTCTATATTTGTTCTGACGGCATGTTGGAACAGATGGAGGATGAGGAACTGTTGGATGTCTTCTCTGCGAATGTTCGTGATGAAGAAAAACGACAGATGCTGATTTCTGAAACCTCAGATAATAAAGATAATCATTCTGCTTATATTGTACATATCAAAGAGGTGAGTCATGACGAGGCTGATGTGAGTCTTGTGAATGAAGAGCCTACGGCGAAATGCAATGCTTTGAATATCAAGCCTGATGTGGAAGAGGTGAGCGCTTCTCTTGATGTTGAAGTCGTAAAGCCTGCTGGTACACCACCGCCTGTTCCTGATAGTGTGATAGTTGAAATGGTGAATAAGCAGAAGAGAAAGAAATCTCTCTTCATTGCCTTTGTTGCCATAGTAGTATTGGCTGCTGTTGGCATGGCTGGTTATGGCTACTATAGCAAGCATAAAGCAGAGGCAGCTTTGCAGGATTCTCTTCTTGAGGATTCTATGGTGACTGTGAAAGGACTTAATTGCCAGCAAAAGTTGGAGGCTGATACAACAAAATAAGATTCTATAAAACAAGATACAACCCAAAATGAATGAACTAAATAATCAAAACATGCTCCAAGTAGGAACCATCCTACACGGAACTTACAAAATAGAAAGCTACTTGTCATCAGGTGGCTTCGGCAACACCTATTTAGCAAAGAACATTGAGTTTGATGAGACTTATGCCATCAAAGAGTTCTTTGTTAAAGGTGTGTGTCAGCGTGATGGTAATAGCACTACCATTAGCGTAAGCAATGCCGAGAATACCAATAGCTTTGAGCAACAGCGAGAGAAGTTCAAGAAAGAAGCTCGCCGACTTCGTAGTCTCAACAATCCTCATATTGTCAAGGTCTATGACCTTTTCGAGGAAAATGGTACAGCCTATTACGTGATGGATTATGTGGATGGCGAAAGCCTTTCCTCTCGTTTGAAGCGTACAAAAACTCCATTGTCAGAAACGGCAGTCCGTAATTACTTGTTTCAAATCATAGATGGTCTTGAGGCTATCCATAATGCTGGTATGCTTCATCTCGACATAAAGCCAGCCAATATTATGGTTGATAATCATTATGTCGTAAAGTTGATAGACTTTGGTGCAAGTAAGCAGCAGAGTATGGTAGGTGGTGCCACGATGAGCACTGGTATCAGTTATACGAATGGCTATGCGCCAAGCGAGCAAATGGCGCAAAGCTATGATAAGTTCGGACCATGGACAGACTTCTATGCCCTTGGTGCAACCGTGTATAAGTTACTCACCAATCAAGACCCACCATCAGTTTCTGACCTTTCTGAAGACGAGACAGAGGACAAGCATCTTGCCCTCCCAATGCCTAATGTCTCAGAGGAAATGAAAAAGCTGGTTGTTTGGATGATGCAAGTGAATAGATTGAAGAGACCGAAGTGTGTTGGGGAGATAAGACGTATCTTGCAACAGTCTTCTGTTGCTACTTCTAACAGTGAAGATACAAAGGCATATAGTTCAGCACAAGTTCATGATAATCCTGTTAGTGATGATGAAGAAACTGTATGGGCTGGTAAAACAGAAAAAGTAGAGGACAGTAAACAGGATAAGTGTAATATAGAAGAACAGGTAAATACAAAGACTTCTAATGGTCATGTTTATCTTAAATTTATGGCTTGTTTCGTAATAGCGTTGCTTGTTACTTTAGCAATATTATTCTTACCTCAATCTGCTCGTACAGCAGCAAATACCAATGTCGCTAGTACAGATTCAGACACAGCCTATTTTGTTGGAGAAGCAACTGCTGATTCTGATGGAGTTTATGTGGAGAATAAGGAAGAAGTATTCTTTAATCAAACGGTAAAATATACAGGAACAGTACTAACAAATCCTGATCCCGGTAGATTTTATCCATGTGATGATAATGGTGAACTTACCTTTAGTGATGGGAGAATGTATAAGGGACCTTTTAACCGAGGTAGGATGGAAGGTGATAATGCAACTTTCATTTATCCAAATGGTGACACATATGCTGGTTCTTTCTATGATAACCATTTCTTAAATGGTACATATACCGTAAAATCTACAGGTGAGCAGTTTGTTGGTACGTTTGATAGTAATGGTCAGCCCAAGAAAGGTGCTTGGTATGATAAGAATGGTAACTTTTTACAGAATGTTTAAAAATATAGATATATGGATGAACAAAAATTGATACAAGAGATACGCTCTCTTTACGATGATTTGAAAGCAGAAGAAAAAGGAAGTTATTTGCCTGGTTCTGGTTTTAGATGCATAGAACCACCTTCTGGTGTTAAATATAGATTAAATGCAAAGAAATTATTAGACAAAGCGATAGTATTGTCGAAGATAAATCCTGACAAGTATCGTACGTCTCTGTTGCAGTTGCAGCATACAATGGGAAAAGAAGTTGATTTTGTAGGTGATTATTCTTATGAATATTATAAAGGAACCAATAAACCGACAGCCAAAAGTTTAGAGAAAATGGTGTGTTTGATGAAAGATGCAACAGGACATATTTATAGAGATTTTGTAGGGCTACTTATTCCACCAAGCTAAATGTGATATTTTTCTCTATAGTTGAGAGAATATATTTTAGATTAAAGGTGACAAAGCGTAGTCTCGCTTTGTACACAAGTTATTAACCATGGTTGGAATATAGTAGGCTCTGTTTCTGCTCTTTAAAGTTCTTGCTTATGTAGAAATTCTAACTTAATAAACTAGGACTTGCATTTGTAAAGTTCTTGTTATCTCATGCATTCATGCATCTGCTTGGTATAAGTCTGCCAGTGGAATTGTTTATAACAGTTGTAAAGATAATAAGAGCATTAAGATCTTAATCCTTAGGGATAAATAAGGTGGCAAAGAATAATCCTACTTGATTTCTTTGCCATTTAATTAAAATGTAAGATGAAGCGATATTTTTTGATGATGTTTCTAGCATTCATGTTTGGAAATCTAATGGCTCAAAATAATATAGTTGTTAGAAAAGCAAAGGTTCAGAAGAATACCAAAATGAATGAAAAACGACCTTCAAACAAAGAGGTTTATCCTTATAGCATTCCGATTAAGAATGTTAGTTGTTTAATGGGAAATTTTAGTACTCAAATAGAATCTGTTACACTTTGTGAGGAAATGACAATTATTACTCTAACAATAAAGGATAGTTGGAATAACAATATGGTTAATAGTAATAAAACGGCATATATAGAGGATGTAGAGACAGGAAAAAAATATTTTATTAGGAGTAGTGATATTGGAATGGGAAAATCACAAGCTCGCCCTCATGGTAATGATTGGACTTTTATGGAGACTTATCCTGCTTTGCCGAGAACTACAAAATATATAAATGTATTCAATGGTAAGGTGTTAAGTTTAAAAAGGTTTAAATTATGGTAAAATGGTAGGAATCTTATAATAGAAGAAGATATGAAATATTTGTATTTATTTATAGTGATGGCATTTTGTAGTTTCAAAGCTATTGCTCAAAACAACACGGTTGTTCGTAAATCGACAATAGTTTTAAAAGGAAAAAGTAATAAAAAGAAACAGGTTGTGAATTATGAAAGCATGAGTTCAGAAAAGCTGTTAGAATTGGGTAACTATCATATGAATCGAGGACTGAATTTTAGAAATGATAGTAAAATAGATGCTCCGAAAGAATATAAAACTGCTTTCCAATTGTATTTGATGGCTGCTCAAAGAGGTTTGGCTGAAGCACAATTTAAAGTGGGGGATTGTTATGAAAATTATTTTGGAGTTAGTCGGGATTATGATAAAGCTCTTTATTGGTACGAAATGGCAGCCAAGCAAGGACATGTGGATGCTCAATATTTTACAGGGAAACTATACTATTGGGAAAAGAAAAATAGAGTAGTAGGATTGAAATGGCTTTTTTTGTCGGCAGAGCAAGGAAATAAATTCGCACAACAATATGTGACTTATAAAACGACTCCGAACAATGGAGCCTATGCGATGAAAGATGATGATTTCCTAGGACGGTATGTAATTTATAATGTTCCTCTGATTTCGACAGGTAGTCATAAATGGGGGCTAACTTCTATGTCTCTTTCGAAAGATTATACTATTTTACATAAGTGGTGTTTACCTGAAGTGGACAAGACTTATGTATTTAATAGTGGAAATGAGTATATAGAAGATGCTTTGACTAATACTAAATATTTTATTCGGAAGAGTGATATTGGGATTGGAATGGAAAATAAAACAGTTCTATTTGATAAAAAACGTTTTATGTTTGCAGAATATTATCCAGTCTTACCTGATTATGTGAAAGTTATTAATATCTATAATGGAAATCAATACATAGTTAAGAATTTACAAATAAGATAGAAATGATTAATAAAGCAAAAGAATACGCAGAGGGTAAGGTTACTGAAGCGTTAAGTCAAGTTGTTGCTGATGCCTATATGGCAGGTTACAATGCAGGCTATCAAGATGGCTATAACAAAGTCTTCAAAGATTCTGTAACGGAAGGTGTTGAGTATGTTGACTTAGGACTTCCGAGCGGAACGTTATGGGCTTCTAGCTATGCTAAGGATGAAAATGGTAATGTTATATTTCTGACACAAGCGGAAAGTATGACTTATAACCTTCCAACAAATGACCAGTGGCAAGAATTGATAAATGAGTGTAAGTGGGAACAAAAGTCTGAAAAAAACTGGACTGTTGGAGGTTTTTACCATTGGCACGATTGGGCTATCTGTTTGGGACCGAATGGGAATAAAATCACATTTGAAAAGACTGGAGTTTATGAAGCTACGGATTGTCGTTCAAGAAAAGATGAAATACTCTTTTGGTTAAAGGCTGAGGAGTATTTTCAAAGAAATTGTGCAAATGTTACTTTGAATGATTTACAATTAGATTCAGAGAATGTATTTTCTGGATATAAACTTCCTGTTCGTCTTGTAAAATAGTATAATGTTGTGTTTTTCATAGTCAACGTTACTAAAAAATATGGTTATGAATAATGTGAATTTTATAGAAATAGCAGAGTATTGCCAAGAGCAAGCTAGGATAAGACATTCTTCATCTTGCAATAGCTATAGTAGCACTCTGTTTGCTTCTATATCGGAAGCTAACAAGATAGAATGCTCTTTTACGCCTCACATCCTTGCAGAGGCAAAACGATGCTTTTTAATCCATGCTTATAATCTTATGCCAGAAAAAGTACCTTATACTCATTTCGATATAGACTATATTGATGAGAAAGGCTGTGTGAGTCAGAATCGTTTGGATGATCGTTTCAGATTAGATATAACTTATATTGGTCCTTGGCGCAATCACAATCAGGTAATGCGTCTTCGTAGTAATGATTATTCCACGACTTTCTATTGTGGTGCAGGCCCTTGGCAAGATAAGATTGGAGTAGTTTGGAATCTCTATTTGAAGGTTCGAGATTGCAGTTTGCAAGAGGCTAAAATATTTGCATCTTTAGTAATGAAAGACCAGCAGTTGGCTTTGCAGGCTAATACCATCAAAGAATTGGAGGCGACAAAGTTGTTCTTGGAACAAGAGGTTGCAGCATACAAAGGAATGTTGGATGATATAAAATCATTATTGGAAAATCATGAAACAACTAAACGATAACGCCATTCTCTGCAATGGCAAATACAAAATAGGGCAAGTGCTTGGTCAAGGTGGTTTCGGAATCACCTATTTGGCTAAGCAGAAAGTTTCTGTAGCAGGTGCTTTGGGTACGATTGATGCAGAAATCGAAGTGACAATCAAGGAGTTCTTTATGAAGGAACTCTGTAATCGTGATGAAGCATCATCTATGGTGACAGTTCCTTCTACAGGAAGTGCTGAATTGGTGGAGAAATTTCGCCAGAAGTTTATCAAGGAAGCGAATAATATCTCTAAGTTGACTCATCCTCATATTATTAAGGTGTTGGATGTGTTTGAGGAGAATGGTACCGCTTACTATGTAATGGAGTACATCGATGGTGGCTCTTTGTCGGATTTGATAGAGAAGAAAGGTTCTTTATCGGAAGAGGAAACCTTGAAATACACGAGACAGATAGCATCTGCCTTGCAGTATATCCATGCTCATAACATGAATCACTTAGACGTGAAACCCGGTAATGTGTTATTGCGACAGAATGGGGATGTGGTCTTGATAGACTTTGGTATGTCAAAAAACTATGATGTAGCTGGTGAACAGACTACGAGTAGTCCTGTTGGAGTGAGCGTAGGCTATGCACCTATTGAGCAATCCCGTGTGGGTGGATTGGGAATGTTCTCTCCGGAAACAGATATATATTCTTTGGGAGCTACTATGTTCAAGATGTTGACTGGTCAAACACCTCCAGAGGCAACAGCTGTATTTGATGAAGGCTTACCGGAATTGCCGATGGGAATAAGTGAGCAGACGAAGCGAGTTATTGAAAAGGCAATGCAACCAAGAAGAAAGGAACGCTATCATACGATAGTGGATTTCTTGGATGCGCTGGGTACGGAGAATGCTCAGGCTGTTCATGTAAAAAATGAGAAGGTTCAATCTGAAGAGACTCTATATATGTCAACTGCAATTAAAGAAGATTCTGAGCCGCAAGAGGTTGAATGTGTGCAAGAAAAGGTGTCATCTAAACCGCTAGATGTTCCAAAACCTAAATTCTTGAAAGAAGAAGATAAAGAGGCCACGATGTATATTACCGATTACATGGTTCAAGAAAGTAATATTGATACTTCTGATGTTGTTGATCTCGGACTTAGTGTAAAATGGTGTGGTTGTAATTTAGGTGCCACTAAACCTGAAGAGTATGGGGAGTATTATCGTTGGGCAAATGGAATGAATGGTCATTCTTTGGATGGATTTCCAACAGATAAGGAAATTGCAGGTACCAAGTTTGATGTGGCTTATCTTCTTTCTGAAGGAAAATTGAAAACTCCAACTCGTAAGCAGTTTAAAGAACTGATAGATAGATGTCGTTGGAGTTGGATTACTTACAATGGGACAACAGGTTGCAAGGTTACAGGTCCTTCTGGTAAAAGTATCTTTTTGCCAGGCGCAGGTAGAAAGAGTGATTATGGTATCTATCGTAAAGATTCCTTTGGCTATTATTGGAGTTCAAGTAGGGGGCATGGATTGAATGCTTATTATTTATACTTCAATGAGGAAGATTCAGATTTGACATATGAGCCAATCTTGACTTTGCGTTCTATTAGACCTATTTGTGAGTAATAATGAAGCGGCTATTATCTTCTTTCTTTATCTTCTTGCTGGCAATACCAACATTGCCAGCAAGAACTTATATCGTTAGCGTGGGCATCGCCGATTATCCCGGTCGTCAGAACGACCTTCGGGTAAGTGCGAATGATGCCAAGACCATATCGGGTATCTTTACCAAGAATGGTAATGCTACGGTTGATTGTTTTGTCAATTCAGACGTTACCATCCAAAAGGTATGTACTGCAATGCGTAATACATTTGCCAAGGCTTCGCCATCAGATGCTATTATCCTATACTTTAGTGGTCATGGTGTGCCTGGTGGATTGGTGTGTTACGATGGATTCTTGTATTACTCTTCCGTATTGAGCATTATGAGACAGAGTAAAGCTCAGCAGAAAATGATTTTCGTTGATGCTTGCTTCGCAGGGAAAATGAGAAATACGAATAAGAGGAATACTAACTATTCCAAAGAGAATGTGATGTTCTTCCTCTCTTCTCGTTCAACGGAGAAATCCTTAGAAACTCCAAGACAAACAGGTTTCAAGAACAGCCTGTTTACTGTGTTTTTGGAACGTGGCTTGCGAGGTGGTGCTGATACAAACAAGGATAGAGTTATCACTGCTAAGGAAATCTATAACTTCGTGCATCAAGGAGTAGTAGAAGCATCAGGGAATCGTCAACATCCCGTAATGTGGGGTAAATTTGATGGGAATATGGTGGTGATGAAGTGGTAAAAGATAAAATACTCGTATCTTTACCATTCGAATTCGTTTTTGAAATCAGCCATCATTTCTAGAAAATCAACGGCGTTGCCTGTTCTTGCATATTCTTCTTCACGAGCTAAGACATGATTCACCAACTCGTCATTATTGCATGGTGTCATAAAAGGATATTCTTCGGATTCGTTATGAGCCTCTGTTGCATATTCGTGACGATAGGTAACTGCAGGTTCTTTTGAGTTTGACATTATTTTAGTCATATTGTAATCCTCCTTATTTTTGGTTACTCTAATTTGTTGCAAAATTACGATTAATATTTGAAAGTACCAAAGTTTTAAAATGATATTTTGTGGGATGAATTGCAAAAACATGGCAAAAAGTT
>OBCI01000203.1_pt1 | contig 13185 bp, 18 predicted proteins | sample 1495881 | NCBI WGS metagenome assembly OBCI01 (sample SAMN03418262, study PRJEB22391) | human gut metagenome | biome: human-gut; feature: organic feature; material: feces | host: Homo sapiens | place: Tanzania | collected 2013-01 | reverse complement strand
GTACAAAAAAGCCCCCAACTCGTGGGGGCTCTCAAGCACAGTGTCAGATGCTTTTATGGGTTTCGCTAAGACACTTAATGGTTATGATGGGGCAAAGATAACGAACATTTTAATAGCATGCAACAAATACGTACCCCCAAAAAGCCCCGTGCTATCCTCACGGACCGCACAGGGCACACTTAAACAATTAATCCTAATCAAATCAATCAACTCATCTTTTCAGCCAGTTTCTTTACCAACTTTGCAAACTCTATGCACATGGTTTTGCCGTCGTATTGTCTGAGCCGTTCAAACTCTTGGGGAAACTCCATGTGTACAACTTTGTGTAGTTCTTCGAAGGCATCTAACAAGCTTAAGCAAAATTCGGGATTTTTCAACGCTGCAGCTACCAGCCAATTTGTGACAGATCCGCGTTTTAGGTTCCATGCCATTGAGCTAAAATGGCTGCTCAAGTCTGTGTCAGTTTTTGTGCTGTCGTCTTCGATGAATACCAACACGCGACGTCGCTCGAGGTCTTTGTTCACATAGTTTTCTAAACTTTGAACTATTTCTCCAATTTCGCCTTTAAAGTCGTTGGGAGTTGCTGTGCGAAGCTCGCATTTTTTAATGTCTATTACCATAATCTTTTTTGTTTGTGGGGTTTATAATGTTTCTTTGTTGAGTTCGTCCATGAGGTTTTGAGCACGCGAATAGCCCACCCAATCAGAGTCGTCATCAAACTCTTTGATGGTTACCCAAAACCACATCACGCGCATTTGCACTGCATAGACGTTGATTCGTGGGGCTACATCCATGTATTGTGTGTTCAGCCAAATGTCTACATCCTCGCGCTGATACTTCTTTATTCTGTACTTTCTTTTCATTTGTAGTCCTCCTCTAATTCAAGCAACTTTAAAATTTTATCCTTGTATGTGCCCCAATCTTCACTAAACATCCTACCTCCTTCACGTCCGTTCAAGAAGGTTTGAGCAAAGTCGCGTGTATATTTGCTCATTTCCTCTATGCTCTTGTTGAACTGCTTTTTGTCCTCTCCGAGCAATAGCTTGTGTTTTAATAGCTTTTCGCCTGCTTCATCGTAGAAGTCTTGCGCAATCACAAAGAGCAAGAATGCTGAACTAATTAGTCTGTCGCACTTATCAAGTGTTCCGTCTGCTTTTGCTTCTTCGATTAGTTTCTTTCTCGGTTTCATTCTTCGGGATTGTTTGTGGTTCCAAATAAGTGTTCGTTGCCTTCGTATGGAATGCACTGCTTCCATGCGCCACTTACTATACATCCAAATCTAAATACGGAATTTCTTCTTTCTTTTATGAAAAAATCACAAATCCATTCCCTTGTATCTGCGTTTCGCACAAGCACCTTATCGAACGGCTTGAACTGATGTTTGGTTTCTTTTTCATTCACCCCAAACTTGTTCCAATCGCGTTGAGTCTTGGATGGGAAAAGCAGACATTCAGAATCGGGGTAAGAGTTGTAATATTTACCATCGTTCGCAAAAAACTCGTAAATTCCTCTTGTTGTTAAACAAACAATAGAATATTGTGCGTCATCTTTCGCGCTTTCCAATTCGACATCACCAAAAAGTGGGCTATAAAGCTTCGTCCCTTTCGGGCACTTCTTCAAAATTTCTGCAATATTCATAATTACTTAGTTATTAAATTAAACACCAGTACTACCTAATCCGTCTTCACCTCGGTCGCCTTCGCCAAGCGCTTCCACCTGTTGGTAACACACCTCGGGCACGGGCATAACCACGGCTTGTGCTATGCGATCGCCAAGTTTGTAGCAAGAGGTCAGCCCTTTAAACACGACGTGAATCTCGCCACGGTAGCCCGAATCTATCACAGCTACACAATTCGCCATCAATGCTGCGTGCTTGTAACACGACGATCGAGGGAAAATTAACATGACGTAACCTCTCGGAACCTCTACGCTCAAACCTGTGCCATACACATAGCAGTTGTTCTCAATGTCCATTTGTCGAGAGTTCGCCACCAAGTCAAAGCCTGCATCACCTGGGTGCATGCGTCGAGGCAGGGAGGCATAACGACCTCGACACACTGCTTTAATTGTTACTTGTTTTTGTTTCATTGTGGGGTGTATCTTTTTGAAATTATAAATTGTGTCATATTATTTGTTTTTAGTTATCGTAAAACCTCTTCTTTCTAATTCTTTAACAAGGTAAGAATCATCAAGTTCGCTGATAAATCTCTGTTGTGAATCTTCAGTGCATTCATAAAATATATTTTTAATCACTGTTGATTGTTTGGATTCTGAAACATACCTAAGGATTTCAGTATCTTCAATCATTGCTTCAATTTCTACTTCCATGTCTTTTTGTTTTTTATTAGGGTTTTGTTCTAAATAAAACTTGGATTTTTGGCTCTCAATTCCTTGTGAATCTTTGCCATGTATTTATTGTTTAACCAGTTGAGCATTCTGCCAAGCGAAGTATGATGGTTAACTACAGCACATGCTTTTGTTTCACGCATCAGTATACTGCCATAATTCTTGGGGCGTGGTGTGCCATGATCCCATAGCTTGGTTTCTATCTCAAATTTGCGCTTGAGGATCTTTCGCGCTTGTCTTAGCTTCATGTCAAAAACTTTTTTAGGGGTTAAAAATTGGGGCGTAGGTGTAGAACTGCGTTAGGGTTGTCAGTAAAGCCTTGGCACGGATACCCCGCACCGCCCGAATAGTAGCAGTTGCAAAGCCCCTCTTGTCCGCGTCGGCACTTGGCACAGGACTTGGGCAACTCTTTTTCCTTTTCGTTCTTTTTCATAATCCGTTATTGTTTTTAGTCAGTAAATCCACCACTTAGCTGGTCCTCGAGTTCTATGCCATACCTTTCCACTATCTTGTCATAGTTAAAGCACATAGCTTGCAACACTTGTTCTTTGTCGCGCGTATGGCCATCGCCCGTAACCACTACTTGCTTTATGCCGTGAATAATCTGTTTAAAGCGTACACTTCGCGCATAACCCAAAAAGTAGTCGGCATTCTCGAGGTATATCTTCAGCGAATCCTCAGGCAATGCCGAATCGCCCGTTTGCAAAGCTGCACGCTTGTAGAGGCTAAACAATCGGCTCTTGTTCACGTAAATCACGCGCCTTGGAGTGCCAAAGTCAAAGTCTTGCTTCGTGGTGCGCAGCGTTTGCAAGGTGGCTATCTTATAGTCGGCAGTGGCAAACACCTCGCCCGTGTTCTTCAAGTAAGCCACAGCCGTCCAGAACACAGCGAGCTCATTGCCCGTGTTCAATATGTCGTTCTGCGTCTTAATGCCATCCACGCACAAGCGCAACACCTCGGCATAGTGAAACGGAAAGTCCAACTTTGCCTCAAGCACCTTAAAGGCTGCTGCCACCTTACACCAATTCTCCACAATACGAGTGTCCAAACGTGCATAATCCGTCATGCGGTTCACCTCGTCGCGCACCAAGGCATAGTTCTCGGCAAAGTTGGCTGCAAAGTGCTTGCGGTGCTTCAACACCTCAATGGTCAAAAACGACAAACCAAACTTTTGCACCTCGCGTAGCGCTGCAAAGCGTCGGCACTCTTCGGTGGTAAACTCCGATCGAGGAAACGACAAGAACAAACAGCGCGAAAACAATGCAGGGTCAGCAGTCGGCATTTCCTGTCCCGAAACTATCACACCGCTCTTCACACTCGTCATAATGCGAGCGTCAAACGCTGCACCCGACATCTTCACACGTCCCACACCGTCATACAGTCCCTTGAGGAACTCAATCTTGTCAGGGCGAATGTCGTTTTTATACTCGTCGAGATGTACCAAAGCATTCGAGGCAAAAGCCACGTCGTCGTTCAGTGCCGTAGCCGTAGAGTTGCGCAAGTTGGGCGCCTTATTGTCGCTCACAAAAAACGCCATCAGCGCAGCACCAAGTTCAGTCTTTCCCGAACCCTTAGGACCAAACAAATTGAGCAGAGGGAAGGAACGCGTGCTATCGGTCACCACATCGCGAAACAAGGCTGCCAACCAATAACACAACCCCACTATACCATTGTTGCCATACACCATCACAAAGTCCTCCATATACCCTCTAAATGGCACATTCTGCAAGGTTTGATGGATAAACTTGCGCTCACGTTCAAACTTCTTGCGATCTTCCTTATAAAGTTTCGAGGCTGCAGGTATATACCAATTCTCGCCACTCTGCAATCGGCACACGCCAAACTCATCAGCTTTTCTAAACGAGCCATCCATCCACACACCATTGCCAAAGGCATAAAAGCCTGCTTGGTTCCACCCTAACTGCTTAATGAGTCGCGAGGTCTCGGTGTTCTCATAGAGGTAGGTCTTGAGCTTCATCAGTTCGCGGTCACCCGCCATCCACATATAATTGCCTATGCTCTCAATGCGTTGCCTAAACTTGCTCAAACTCACCAAGTCCTCAATCGACATCTCAACCACATCTTCAGCACCCTTGTTGTTCTTTATATAGAATATGCGCTTAGGCTGATCAGCGTCCTTAATGTGAAACACAGGTTTCATCGTAAAGTTGCTCCACTGAATTTCCGAGCCTTTCTCCGTCTGACCCCAATAACCGCCCGCCTCCTTGTAGAAGCCATACTCCCTAAGGTCAATCTCGCCATTCTTGCGCTTATCCGTCTTCTCGCGGTCCCATCGCACCTTCTGTATCAGTCCGCGCCAAAACTCCTTACCTCTGCGTATCTTGTTAAGGCCGTCAATCAACATCTCCAGTAGCGTGTCATCAACCACATACGATGCCAACGTAGCCACTTGCTTTAGCGCTGCACTCAGTCGGTCGCTCGGAGCATCCTTGTCTATAATCTTTTGCGCAGCCCACGTCACAAAGTCCTCCTCCTTTAGCTCGTTAAGCCTTGCGCTGGTCGTAAAAAAGTCGCCAGGGTCCTGCTTCAAGTTACCCTCCTTGCAAGGCAATTCGCGCACCGTCACGTTCAGCCCCTGCTTCATGGCCAACTCACCATTGCGCAGCACATAACCAATGCCCGTGCCGTAACGCTTGCCCACAGGCACAGGGTCGGCATCGTTAATAAAACACACGTTCGTAGCAGCCTTTTTCACTAACTCAAACTGCTTCTCCGTCCAATTACCGCCCAACGTAGCCACCACGTTATCGATACCCACCGAGTGCATCTTCATCGCATCAGGCGCACCCTCCACCAAGTACATGCGCTCCTCCTTGCGAGCCTGCGCAAAGGCCACATTCATGCCAAACACCGTGTCACCCTTATGATACGCCTCGCTCTCCTGAGAGTTCACATACTTAGCAGCGTCCACATTGTCCACAAGGTTACGAGCCGTAAAGCCTATCACGTCGCCACGTCGGTCAACAATCGGAATCACCAACCTACCACGCAAAAAGTCATACACCCGTCCATTCTCCTCCTTGCGCTTCAGCAACCCAAGTTCTATCAATAACTCTTGGCTCTCGCCCGTCTTGCGTGCCCACTCAGTCAGCGTGTTCCATTTGTCAGGGGCATAACCCATTTTTGCCTCCTCCACATACTTCTTGCCAAACCGTTGGTGCGCATAATTCAGCGCAGTCACCGCGTCCGCATTACCGCCATCGTGCAGCAGCGAGCCATAAAACTCCGCCACCTTCTTGTTCAGTCGCATCATGGCTTCGCGCTTCAGCCGTTGTTGCTCCGTGTTAGCATCCTCGGTGGCTTCGTTCTCCACCTCAATGTGCACACGTTCAGCAAGCCTCTTCACAGCCTCTACAAACGTCAGCCCCTCGCGCTTCATCACATAACTTATCACGTTGCCTCCTTCTTGGCATCCACCAAAGCAGTACCACAACTGTCTACTTGGCGACACATAAAAACTCGGAGTCTTCTCCTGATGAAACGGACAGCAAGCCACCAAGTCCTTACCCCGCTTCGTTAGCGCCACACCGCTCTCACGCACCACGTCCTCAAGGATCGTGCGGTCCAGCACCAGGTCAATCGTTTTTTTACTAATCATTTTCTTTATCGTTTTTTTTATGGATGCAATATCAGCGTGGGCCATACGCACACATGCAAGCAGCCATGCCCACTCGTTTTTCTAATTTTAAAGTTTTAGCGGTGAGGTGGGGAGTCGAACCCCACTAATGTTCCGATTTTACAGCTGCCTATCCCATTAACAGCCTATCCCACCAAGGTGGTGCCCACGGGCTTCACAGCAGGCAAGCACCCAAAAATAGTAACCAATGAAAAAAGTGTAAAAATCTTCACACCATAAAAAAAACAATGTGCCGAGTCGCGGAGTCGAACCGCGAAATGGCTTTAGGGCTTTATTAGCCGTACGATAGTTGTACTAATAGATGTGCCACTCTTACTGAAAGCACCACTTGGCACATTTTCAATGAGTGCATCTTGGCTCTCAAGCAACTGCCGAAAGTCTTTACAGATCTTTTCCTCGGCAAAGGTCCAATGATTACTCATTACGGCAGTAACACACCCACCACGCTCTAATGCCTCATACATTCGCGTCACGTGCTTAACGTCTTGATTTCCGCTAAAGGGTGGATTAGCTATTATAGCTTGCCAACGTCTGTTTCCATCGCATTGCAGGAAGTCCTCACCAAGAAACTCCATAGATCCTTGCATCTGTGCGAGCCTCTCCTTATTCTCAGGCATGAGTTCAAAATATTCAACCTTCTTATCTGGATATTTGCGCCAAATGGCTTCAATCAATGCACCTGTACCTGCCGAGGGCTCAAGCACACACTCTGCGGTGCTTATTGCTGTGTTTAACGCTACCAATCGGTCGGCTATCGTCGATGGAGTGGCAAAAAATTGAAACTCTTGTGCCAAATTGCAACGCTTGCCAGTTTTAAGTATGGCGAACACACGTTCGGGGTTAAACGGAAAACTAAAGCCTTGAGTCTTACCTCCTACCCAATTCCCTCCAGCCTCGGTTATATACTGTTTCACCTTGTCGTAGGTCTTAGCGTCTAACTGCACATTCGGCAAATGCACTATGCCCTTATCATCAAGGGTCAACTCGCGCAACACATCTTCGGGTTCACGCTTACAGCCACCACGTTTACCTTTAGAGTTCTTAGGGGAGTCATCTTTAGTAATGCCAAATAGAGTTTGTATCGCGTTATTAAATCTTATGGATACCAGAGTGAACTCTTTCAGCAGCGCTATGGTATCCTCCATGAGTTCAGTGTTAACGTGCCCCGTCTCGTCATAGAGCGTGCAATCCTTGAACTCGTTCGTCATGGTTTCGAAAGTATTTATCTCACCACGTAACGATTCTATCATATTCTTTGCGTTGTTCATCTTTGCTTTTTTGAATGTAAATTTGTGTAGTGTCTAATTTTGAATGCCCCAACAAGGCACTTAACTGTGCAATGTCACCTTTCGACTTCTTTAAATACATCTTGGCAAACATGTGCCTAAAAGCATGAGGGTGCATCTTGCACTTATCTATGCCACACTTTGCGCCATAAATCTTGAGCATGGAGCAAAAACCACGGCTCGTAATGGGCTCTCCATTTTTGTTTGTCATTAACAACCCGTGCAAATTATTAGCCTTGGCATATTGCACGGCCTCACGCTGAAATTGTTTCGGGAAGAACAACCTACGCTGCTTACGCCCTTTGCCTATCATCACAGCCTCGCCTGTCTCAATCTGTTCCCACGTCACTTGCAGCATCTCACTAATACGAGCACCAGTCAAGCCAAATGCCAACACTGCAAAATAAAACCGCATCTTGCCTTGCTGCTTTAACCATTCGGTAAGCTTTCTAAACTCTGTCTCGTTCGGAACATTTTCAAGGTCTAACACACGGTGTATTTTTATGCGTTTTACATCAAGCTGTTTGCGCTTCATCTTAGCAAAAGCCCTAATTGCACATAACCGCAAATTAATCGTATTGGGCTTCAGTCCTTGTGCCGTAAGGGTACACATGTAAGCACGCACCAATTCATTGCTAACCTTGTCAGCATAGGCAAAATATTCGCGCATTGCCGTGATATAACTGCGCACGGTGTGAGTGCTCATGTCATTGTTGTTTTGCAACCATAAGGCAAAAGCATTTACCTCTCTTTCACAACTCTCGCTCACCTCCTTTTTGCTCGCAAGGGGCTTAGGCTCGCGCGACCGTTTACCGCACTTGTTTATGCCAATAAACCGTAGCAACGGACTTAAAAGGTCATACACATTCGCATGGTCAAACACTATTTTCTGAGCATTCTCCTTGCGCCATTTTCTATAATCCTTCAGCGTCAAGCCCTCAACCTCGTCAAGATACCTCTGCGCCACACAAAGCCTTTTACCAATGGTAGCATAATTGCAGCCATCACCATTTTTAGCTAAATGTATGGCATAGTCCCTAAACGCCGTTTCCTTTTCCATATACATGCCTTTATTTGTGCCGAGTCGCGGACTCGAACCGCAATTTGCAAGCGTCATCACAAACGCACACCACCACCGCCATGCCACTACTCCTTTTAATAAACATGTTAATATTCACTATTTCGTGCAGCCCGCCATACAAGCAATAAAACCTCAGGCGCAAGCCACACACAATTTGGCACAACACATGCAGCAGTCACCACGTTGCTCTGCTCACACAACCCTGCTCGGCATTACCGTTCCATTAGTTACCACACACACCATCACGCCCAGCCACATACGCCTCCACCAACTCGTGATCGCTCCAGTCAGGATGAGCATCCACCATCGCACCATAGCTACCGTTATTCTTCATCTCGGTTAACACATGGTCCTCATAGTCCATCTGCCCAGCCATCGCAAAGCCCACACACATCACCACACCACAAACCAACCATCTCACAACATTCCAAACTTTCTTCAACATACCAATCTCCTTTCTCTTTCTTTAGTAATCCAAAACAATCGTTTCCTCAAAAATATACCGAGTGTCCACCATAGCTAAATTCTGGTTCATCTTCTCGCCCATATCAGCCATCAACACACAATAGTCATTCTTGTCAGTCTTCACTACCGTAATCCCAAAATGCTTAATCATAGCGTCCACAAAAGCCTGTTGCTTCTCAGCCTTAAAGTTTGTTCTAAACATCAACACCGTAGCATTGCCATTCATATTAAACAAAACACGCATATTTACGCGGAATCTATCCAAACTGTCTGCAATAATCACGCACGTTTTCATATATTCAATCTTTTTTTTCGTTGTTAATAATCTTATAGCTCACATATAGCACCCAGGCACATCGCCACGCATAGCAGCCACCACATGCACCACCGTGCACAAACCCTATACCACTCGATGTCTTCACACCCCACACCCCCGCGCAGTCCTTTTAGGGGATATGTTGTCATAGTGTCACCGTAACGCGTTGGCACGTCACCTCCCAAGCACCATTATTTCCAGTTAATGTCTTCTACTTCTTACGTGCCGAACGAACTCTATCTATAAAAGTCGTCCCACACGCGCAGAATCTCACTACCCAAGATAAAACGCCTACAATCAACCTTCCTATACTCACACTTAATCCAGCCCTTATTAATCCAATCATACATCGCTCTGTGCGATATACCTAAAGCCTTGCGAGCATCAGTCACAGTGTAACGCCCATCGGGCTCCACCTTTGGTCTCACATCAGTCATCTTCATGTCCTCCTTTCTTTTCTTTCATATTCTGTTCGTCACTCACAGCAGCAGTGGGGCAGGGAAAATCCGCAGGTCGCGCACGTCGTTCCACAACCACACGCTTCCTCGGCATACCCTTAGCGTCAATCACCTCGGTAACCTTCACCAACCACTGTTCCCATCCACATTCAGCATTCAACCGCATCTTAGCCATATACATAGCCTGTGGACTTCCTACCATCACCAGGGGCAACGAAATCTGTGTTCCAACCCCCATCGCACGCATCGTCCGCGTTGGACTCCACGTCTTCACAATCCTATTTTTTTTATCCATTTTACTTGTAAACATAACCTTTATTCTACGAACGTAGAGGGTTTATTTACGATCGAGGAGCACGTTTATGAGGCGTTCTTTTTCAGCGAGTAGGGCATTTAGAGAGGAGATTTCTTGCTTTAATAATTGCACATCTTTTTCGGTTTCGGAAGTATCAGAAGCCCCATAATTACTGACTTCTAAGCTACCTGACGAGTTTACTTGTGCCGTGTTATGATGTCCACTCACATGCACAGAACTTGAGCCTTCTTCAGGCAACAGCATCTCCCCCTCCCCCGTTAGTAACCAATTACCATCAACTTGAGGAAGAGCACGCTTTATACGCTCGGGATCGAAGTTATTACGCGCTAACCATGTTGCTATAGTACTGATATTAATGCCCGATACTCTAGCAAATGAACTCTGATTACCTTTCCCAAATGCGCCAATCAACTGTTCTAATTGTCCTAAATTCTTCATATTATTGTACTTTATTTCCTATTTTATATTCTCAACTGAAAATAATTACATTTTCATTTGGGAAATATTTCCCGTTTGCGCTATATTTGCACCACATAACCGCGTTACTTAACATTGTTAATAATACAAAGGTATAGAATAAAGGTTATGTTTACTATAATACAAAACACCGCGCTCCCCTACCATCCCAATGGTAAGGGAGCGCAGTTTTATTTACATAATTTCATCTGCAATAAAAAAGGGCTTTCCCGTTAAGAAAAGCCCATAACACATGCCACAATCTCACAACATAACATCACTACAATTCAAATAAGCAATCACCTTATCCACAGCCTCGTCAACCTTCTTATAATTACGCCGAATATATATATCAGCCATCGGATAAGGAGAACGATGACCCAATGCAGCATCTATCACCGCATCAGGCACATCCACTTCAGCTGCCAACGTAGCCCAAGTATGCCTTGCCCAATACGATGTCAACTCAGGGAACAAACCCTCATACACCTTCTCACGCTTCAACTTACGCCCCCTTCCCTTAGCCCTCACATATACGTAGCTCGAAGGACCTACCTTCTGCAGCGCCATATTCATCCTGTGCAACCTATCATGCCATGCCCCCACACCCACACAGTCCTCACCAAAACACACTAACCTATCCCTCCCCGCATACCTCTCAATAATATCCCAAGCCACATCAGGAACCTTCATCCTACAAGGCACCCCCGTCTTACTCCTCCTAAACTCTATCACATCACCCCTCCTAATCTTAGGTAGCGCCACCAAATCTACCATATTAATTCCACACAAGTAAAACGACAGCATAAACATATCCACATACTTACGCTGCCAATCCTCACAAGGATAATCCCGCAACCGCCTCAAGTCTTGCACCGTCAGCGATCTTTTCATCGTGGCTTGTTTCTTAATCCTGAAGCGCCTAAACGGATACACATCAGCCCCAACAACCTCCTCATCTATCGCAGCATTAAACAGAGCCCTAATATTCCTCAAATGAATCCCCCTCGCATTCACACCACACGTCTCACCCATCCAAGCCTCAAAGTCCTTCAGCCACCCCACCTTTATATCCTCAAAAGTCAACTGCTCAAGGTCACAATATTTCCCAATCTTCTTAACCGTACCCTCATACACCCCTCTCGTCCTCTCATTCCTAATTCTTGCCACATACCTATTGGCGAACTTCTCGAAAGTCCCCACCTTGCCCACACATCTCCCCTTAGCATCCAGGTCTAAATACTTCAGTGCAGCCTTCTTTAAGTCCGTTCCCTTCATCGAGTTCACGTCCACGCTCAAGGCAAGTTCTTCTATCGCCAACTGCACCCTAACCATTTTCTCTTTAAGCATATTCGTTAGCTTATCAGCAAGCGGAACCCTCCTCATCACTCGTCCGTTCCCCCAGTCACCCTCCATCAGTGCCACCCCTGTAGGAATCAGTCCTGTGCTTCCCTGGTTATATACAGCCAAATATAATCTTCCCCTACCATCCTTATCCAATTTCCTTAAATCCAAATACCATTTTAATTTATAAGCCATGCCAAACTCATTTTTTCAGCGTTAATAATTGTATTCAAAATCAGTAAAAACACGTTTTTTGCCCTTTTTTTGTGAGAAATCTATGAAAAAGCCACACAAAGCGACACAAAAGTGCATAAAAACACATAAATAATTGGTCGTAATTAACAAAATATAACTGAAAAATGAGCCATACACAACAAAAAAACCGTTAGCTCTCAAGTCGTAAATCCTTGAAAACCAACGGTTTAAAATATCTGTCGGGGCGACGGGATTCGAACCCACGACCCCCTGCTCCCAAAGCAGGTGCGCTAACCGGACTGCGCTACGCCCCGTGCAAGATTAGTGCAGAAGTGACTGCTCTTAATCGTTTTGCGAGTGCAAAGGTAACAATATTTATGTAAATGCAAAATAGTTTGCCTGCTTTTTTGTGGTAATGTAGTGGTAATGCCTTTACACTTAGCCATGATTGGGCACGGAAGTGTCGTTTTGCTGCGTGGCAAGGGTGGGGAGGTGGTAAAAAGAAAAAAGCTACCACGCCAAAGCGATTGCCAGGTGAGGCATCGCTCGGGAGTGATAGCTTTTTACCTGAACAAGCAGGTAGGAACTTCTGATTAGTTGACGCCAGCAGCAAGTTCGGCACCAGCCTTGAACTTAACCACCTTCTTGGCAGCGATCGTGATCTTTTCCTTGGTAGCGGGGTTGATACCTTCGCGGGCAGGACGCTCGTTGATAGAGAATGTGCCAAAGCCGAGGATTGCAACCTTGTCACCTTCCTTGAGGGCACCTGAAATGGCATCGAGCACTGCGTCGAGCGCTTTCTTAGAATCTGCCTTGCTCAAGCCCTGGGCTGCAATGGCATTTACGAGATCAGTCTTATTCATACTGTGTAAAATTATTTAATGATTTTGTCTGTTCGTTGGACTTGCACGTGATGGCATTTCCACTGTTAAAAACGCCCACTTGCCGTGTAGTTATGGGGCTTTGTGCGCATTTTCATGGCAAATATAGGGCATGGCGGCTAATGGTGCAAGCAATTCGGCGCTTTTTTTATAAAAATGAGTCAAAATGGCGTGTTTATGCGGCGTGTGAGTGCATGCAAGTGCGCTTTTTGGGACCTTTAGGCCCTTTTTAAGTCCCCTTACTATTCAGGCTTTAAGTAATGTATGGCAAACATACTTGTCAACCTGTTACCCCGTTAACCAAGAATTCTGTCAAAGGCAGGTCTTGTGGCTTGTTTTATGCGACATTTGCTCAAAATAAGGCCGCACGCTTGAATAAAGCC
>OBCI01000201.1_pt1 | contig 13310 bp, 8 predicted proteins | sample 1495881 | NCBI WGS metagenome assembly OBCI01 (sample SAMN03418262, study PRJEB22391) | human gut metagenome | biome: human-gut; feature: organic feature; material: feces | host: Homo sapiens | place: Tanzania | collected 2013-01 | reverse complement strand
ATAAGCGCCCGGACAAAAGAGCCGGACAAATTCAATTTGTCCGTGTTATTTTTTTCGGCAGTTTTAATGGTGCATTTCCTTATTTTTCAAACAGATTGTTGCTGTTCTCTGCCTATAATATTCTCCTTCATATCTATCTCATATTAGTGAAACCTGTCGCAAAGTTACAAAAAATATGAGATTACGACAACTTTTAAGCGAGAAATCTGTCGTAATCTCGATAAAAAGGCGAGATTGCGACAGGTTTCTGTGAATTCAGCACATAATAGTTACTGGAAATAGTTGCTATTAGTCGTGGAAATGTGCGGAAAAACAATAGATTTCCACGACTAATAATACTAATTAATAGTTTTTTTAACAAGTCTTCCATAGCGAAGACTCGGTGCGTTATAGTAATGGAACCATATATAAAGGTAAATACTCGATACCGTTTTCTATTTTCAGATCAGCTGCATGAATAACGTATGGAGTTGCTAAATACTTATCGTATTTTTTTATACATTTAGTCAGCGAGGTCGTGGTGTACCTTACTGTGGATTTTACCTCTATAGGAGATATGTTGTGCCGAGATGTGGTCTTGCTTTTGGCAATGAGAAAATCTATCTCCATCCTAGAATCTTTGTCTTCTCTGTCGTTGTTAGAGTAGAAAAACAGATGATGACCTGAGGCTTTGAGCATCTGAGCAACAATGTTTTCGATGAGCATACCTGAGTTCATTTCGAGTTTGTCCTTCAGTATCTTTTGATATAACTCTTCTGATATGATGCCTCGTTCGTCAAATGCATGACTGATAAGCAATCCTGTGTCTGCCATATAGCATTTCAGAGTTGAGTCTTCTCTTTTTAGATTAAGTCCGATGCTCGGTTCTGTCGTGTTGTAACACGTATTGATAATCATGGCATCTTTTAGCCATAGAAAAGCACTATCGTAATCACGCATTCTGGCATCCTTGCTTAAATCTGCCAACTTGAACTTTTTCTCATGCTTTTGGAGCTGTGAAGGAATCTGGTCAAAGATGCTTGCTACCTTCTCTGCATAGTTGCCTGCATAGTCGTAAATACTGTTGCGGTATAAGGTGAGTATTTGCCTTTTTACTCTGTCTGTATCTTCGAAACTATGCGTGTCTGTATATTTCTGGACAGCTTGTGGCATACCACCAACAATCAAGTATAGCCTAAAGTAATCCATGACTTTTCGATGCAAGGCTTGTCCTAAAGGTTGTTTGTTGGTAAATTGATTTCTGATGAAATCCATCATCATGTTGTCACCATTTGCCCATAAGAATTCCTCGAAGTCCATAGGATACATATAGATGGTTTCTTCTTCGGAAGGAATCAGAATGTTTTCAGTATTCCTTCGAATAGAGATTAATGAACCTGTCTCTATATAATCATATCTGCCGTCTGCAACCAAATATTTGATGGCTGTACGTGCACGTGGACAGAATTGTGCTTCATCAAAGATGATGAGTGATTCTCTAGGATATAGCTTTTTGCCACTGTAAATGCTCAGGTGCATAAAGAGCATGTCTAGATTGTCGAGATAAATGTCGAATAGGTGTTTTACATCTTCCCCGACTCTGTTGAAGTCGATAAGAATATAGCTGCGATATTCCTTCTTGGCAAATTCTTCCACCATATAGCTTTTTCCTACACGTCTGGCTCCTTCCACCATCAATGCGGTTTCACCTTTCCTTTGTTGCTTCCACTCGACAAGCTTATCGTATATTTTCCTTTTCATTATAAACTTCTCTAAAATAGGTTTGATAAATACATTCCTTACACGAAAACGAGATTATTGTTTGGTGAAATTTACACGAAAACAAGGTTATTGTTTAGCGAAATTTACACGAAAACAAGATTATCTCGGCTGCAAAGATACTAAAAATATCGTTTCGCACAAAATAATGCGTCGCTATTTTGCGCGAAATGGGGTAAAAAAGTCATTTCGCGCAGAATAGTGAATGGAGAAGATGTTTATTAGTCGTGGAAATGTGTGAAAAATCGATAGGTTGCATTTGTTTTTCCTGCATTTTACCGATTTGTATCCCTTTTATACCGAATATTAGACCCATAAGAGGGGCTTTTTCCTTAATTTTGCAGACAAAATAAACAATTAGCGTATTCACTAACTTAATAATAACATCAGCAAAATGAATAAACTATTCGTATTTATCATGTTGTGGATGATGTCTTGTCTCCCAACTTTGGCACAGGCTCCGATGGACAGAGGCGTATGGAAGGACAACACCGGAAAGCATATCAATGCACATGGTGGCAACATCTTCAACTACAAGGGTACCTATTACTGGTATGGTGAAAGCCGCTCGGAGAATGGCAAGCCTTACAGCTCGCTCGGCGTAAGCTGCTTCACTTCCAAGGATCTCAAGAGTTGGAAGAATCATGGATTGGTGCTTCCTGTATCCAACGAAGCAGGCAGCGACATCGAGGGTGGTTGCATCATCGAACGCCCAAAGGTTCTCTATAACAAGAAGACCAAGAAGTTCGTCATGTGGTTCCATCTCGAATTGAAGGGTAGGGGTTATGGCGCAGCACGCTATGGTGTGGCAACCAGCGATACTCCTTTCGGACCTTTCAAGTTCATCCGTTCAGGCAGAGTGAATCCGGGCATCTATCCTGTAGGATTCGCCAAGCCAGATACCACCGACCTCAAGCATCAGCTTCTCTTCCCTGAACTGAAGACTTGGTGGACTCCGGAGTGGCGCAAGCAGATAGAGCGCGGCATGTTCTGGATGAGAGACTTCGAGGGCGGTCAGATGTCGAGAGATATGACCATCTTCATCGACGATGATGGAAAGGCTTATCATATCTATTCTTCAGAGGATAACTTAACGCTCCAAATCGCACAGTTGACAGATGACTACATGCAGCACAACGGCAGCTATGTACGTGTGGCAGCAGGTGGACAGAACGAAGCTCCTACCATCTTCAAGCAGGATGGCATCTACTGGATGATTACCAGCGGATGTACCGGTTGGGCGCCTAATGCAGCCCGCATGTTCAAGGCTAAGAATATCTATGGTCCTTGGGAACAGTTGCCTAATCCTTGCCGTGGCGAGGGTGCCGACAAGACCTTCGGTGCTCAGGGTACCTTTATATATAAGGTGGAAACAGCAGCACAGAAGAAGATGTTCCATGGTGCCGACTATGTGTTCATGGCAGACATGTGGAATCCTAAACACTTGAGTGACAGTAGACACTTGTGGGTACCTATTTCTTGGGAAAACGGTGCACCAGTGTTGAAAAAACAATAAAAAATACGGTCGCTCTGCTTGTTTCTAATTAATTATACATATCTTTGCAGTTGCTTAGCTGAAGTAATCAGCTACTTACAGCTTGCAATCAATTATCAATAATAACAAACAATATCAAACTCACAACTATCTATGAATTATATATATAGAAATATCATGATGACTCTCGTCTTGGCGCTGGTTCCTTTCATGGGAATTTCTGCCAAGAAGAAAACAGTACAGCAGAGCGACCGCCAGTATTGGTGCTCGCTTGCCTACAAGATGGCTCAGCCTGTTCTGGAAAACATGGCTAAGGGCGAGCTGCAGAAGAACATGCAGACTGAGTTCAGTCCCAGCTTCGACAACCGCAACAAGAAGGTGCTCTATATGGAGTGCTTCGGCAGACTGATGGCTGGCGTGGCTCCTTGGCTCACCCTCCCTGATGATGCTACTGCCGAGGGCAAGCAGCGCAAGCAGTTGCGTGAATGGGCGTTGGCTTCTTATAAGAATGCCGTTAATCCTCAGAATCCTGACTATCTCTGCTGGGGCATCGGTGGTCAGAATCTGGTAGATGCAGCCTATATCGCAGAGAGTTTCCTCCGTGCTTACGATACACTCTGGAAACCTCTCGATGAGGTGACCAAGAAACGTTATCTTACCGAGTTTGCCAAGCTCCGCCACATCGACCCTCCTTATACCAACTGGTTGCTCTTCTCTTCAACCATCGAGAGTTTCATGGCGAAGGCGGGTGGCGATTTCGATGAATACCGCGTCAATTCTGCCTGCCGCAAGGTAGAGGAGTGGTATGTAGGTGATGGCTGGTATGCTGATGGTCCTTCGTTCGCATTCGATTACTACAGCAGTTACGTGTTCCATCCTATGTATCTGGAGACTCTTCAGGCAATGGTGGATGCCAAGGTGAATTCCCGTCTCGACTATCAGAAGTATTATGACAGAGAATTGAAGCGCTGCCAGAAGTACAGCATCATTCTCGAAAGATTCATATCTCCTGAGGGAACCTTCCCAGCTTTCGGAAGAAGTATTCCTTACCGCATGGCTACGATGCAGCCGCTGGCTCTGATGGCATGGTATCAGAAGTTGCCAAAGGATTTGAGTAATGGTCAGGTTCGTGCCGCGCTAACCAAGGTGCTCCATCGCATGTTCGACCAGGAGAACAACTTCAATGAGAAGGGTTATCTCTCTATCGGTTTCTGCGGAAATACCCAGAAGAATGTAGCCGACTGGTACACCAACAACGGTTCGCTCTATATGACAACACTCGCCTTCATGCCTCTCGGTTTGCCTGCCGACCATCCATTCTGGACAGATGCGGCACAGCCTTGGACTCAGGTGAAGGCATGGAGCAATCAGCAGTTCCCTAAGGATCATCAGTGGAAGGACGATATCGTCACCAAGGACAAGTGGTAATTTTTTTTAGTTAAGAGTTTATAGATTGTTATGCGCAAGATATTGATGATGCTGGCGGCTGCAGCCTTGGCTTTGCCTTTGAATGCAGCGCAGCCAGCAAAGAAGACCGCTAAGGTCAAGAAACAGAACAAGAAGGAAGTGAAGGCTTCCAAGAAGTGGGATCATGAACAGGTGGTGGAACTCATCACAAAGGTGAACAGCTACTGGCAGACTAACAACAAACCTGAGGTTCGTGCCTTCTGGGATAATGCCGCTTATCATACCGGAAACATGGAGGTATATAAGATGCTGAAGGATCAGAATATGCTCGATTACTCCATCCGTTGGGCAGAACACAACGACTGGACCGGTGCTACAGAGGCAAATCCTGCCAAATGGAAGTACAAGCCATACGGCGAGGGTAAGGATCACGTACTCTTCGGCGACTGGCAGATCTGCTTCCAGACTTATATCGACCTCTATAACATCGAGGCAGCCAAGGGAAATGCCGCAGCATCAGAATATATGGTGAAGCGTGCCAAGGAGGTGATGCACTACGAGGCTTATTCTCAGCCAACAGACTACTGGTGGTGGAGCGATGCCCTCTATATGGTGATGCCTGTGATGACTAAGATGTATAAGCTGACCGGCGATACCAAGTTTCTCGACAAACTTTACGATAATCTTCTTACCACCGATGAGATTATGCTCGATAAGGAGACCAACCTCTACTTCCGTGACGGCAAGTATGTTTATCCTAAGCACAAGAGTGCCAACGGAAAGAAGGACTTCTGGGCTCGTGGTGATGGCTGGGTTCTTGCAGGCTTGGCTAAGGTGCTTCAGGATATGCCAAAGGACTACAAGCACTATCAGTTCTTTGTAGATAAATTCCAGAAATTGGCTAAGGCTGTAGCTGATATTCAACAGCCTGAAGGATACTGGACCCGTTCTATGATGGATCCTGATCGTGCGCCAGGACCAGAGACCAGCGGTACAGCCTTCTTTACCTATGGTATGCTTTGGGGAGTAAACAATGGTTATCTCAGCAAGAAGGAGTACAAGAAGGTCATCGACCGTGCCTGGACTTATCTGACAGAGACTGCCGTTCAGCCTGATGGCAAGGTGGGTTATGTTCAGCCTATCGGCGAAAGAGCCATCCCTGGTCAGACGGTAGATGCCAACTCTCAGGCAAACTTCGGTGTAGGCGCTGTGCTTCTTACAGCCTGCGAATATGATAAGTATCTCGCAAACAAGTAAGATGCCTATATATAATAAGGTATAGAATAGCCTATATATAATAAGGTGTAATTTCAATCTAATGTATAAATAACTGACAAACATGAAACAGAGACTATTCGCTACATTAAGTTTGGCAGGATTGGCTATGACAACCTTTGGTGCAACAAAACCGAAGGCTGCCATTAAGTCGTTGAATAAGACAACCATCCAGCAGCCAACTTACACTGAATGGCACGACCTTCAGGTGAATGCCATCAACCGTTTTCCGTTGCACACCAATTTCTTCACCTATCCGGCAGATGACTGGGTTTCGGAGAAGGAAGGTAAAATCGTGAGCAAGAATATCCTGCACATGAACAAGACGGAGAGCAAGTATTTCCTTTCGCTCGACGGAACCTGGAAGTTCAACTGGGTGGCTAATGCCGACCAGCGTCCTACCGACTTCTACAAGGAAGATCTTGATGATTCCAAATGGAAGACCATGAATCTGCCTGGCATCTGGGAGATGAACGGATTCGGTGATCCGGAATATGTGAACGTAGGTTTCGGCTGGCGTGGACATTTCGACCAGCAGCCACCAGCTGTTCCTACCAAGGATAACCATGTAGGTTCCTACCGTCGCATCATTGACATCCCTGCCAACTGGGATGGCAAGCAGGTAATAGCCCATTTCGGTAGCGTTACTTCCAACATCTATCTCTATGTAAACGGCAAGTTTGCCGGATATGCTGAGGATAGCAAGGTGGCTGCCGAGTTTGATATCACTCCTTATCTGAAGAAGGGCAAGAATCTGATTGCCTTCCAGACCTTCCGCTGGTGCGATGGCTCCTGGGATGAGGATCAGGACTTCTGGCGCTTGAGTGGTGTGGCTCGTGAAAGCTATCTCTTTGCCCGCGATGCCAAACTGCAGCTGGAGGATATCCGTATTACTCCTGACCTCGTAAACAACTACAAGGATGGTGTACTCAACATCTCTACTAAGGTAAAGGGAACAGGCAAGCTGAACTTCATCCTCTTCGACAAAGAGGGCAAGCAGGTGGCTACAGCTACAGGATTGGCAAAGAATGGAACAGCCAACATTACGATGAACGTAGAGAATCCACACAAGTGGAATGCAGAGACACCTTATTTATATACCCTTCAGGTTTCCCTCTCAAGTGCGCTGAAGAATGGCAACATGAAGGCGGCTAGCATGACTCCTGTCAAGGTAGGTTTCCGCAAGGTGGAAATCAAGAACAAGCAGTTCCTTGTCAACGGTCAGCCTGTGCTCATCAAGGGTGCCAACCGTCATGAGATGGACCCTGACGGAGGTTATGTATTGAGCATGGAGCGTATGATTCAGGACATCAAGATGATGAAGCGCCTGAATATCAACGCTGTCCGTACCTGCCACTATCCTGATGATCCACGCTGGTACGAGCTCTGCGATGAGTATGGTATCTATGTGGTTGCTGAAGCTAACCAGGAGAGTCACGGCTTTCAGTATGGCGATGATGCTGCTGCCAAGAAGCCGATGTTTGCCAAGCAGATTCTGGAGCGCAACCAACACAATGTTTCCATGTACTTCAATCATCCTAGTGTCGTAACCTGGAGTATGGGTAATGAGACTGTGATGGGCGATAACTTCCTGCAGGCTTACAAGTGGATCAAGAGTCAGGACCAGAGCCGTCCGGTTCAGTATGAGCAGGCTCATCGTGGCGAGGGTACCGATATCTTCTGCCCTATGTATTATCCGGTAAGTGCTTGCGAAAAGTATGCTAAGGACCCTAGCAGTCCGATGCCACTCATCCAGTGCGAGTACAACCATACTATGGGTAACTCTGGCGGTAACTTGAAGGAATACTGGGATCTGGTACGCAAGTATCCTATCTTCCAGGGTGGTTTCGACTGGGATTTCGTTGACCAGGGCTTGCATCGCAAGGCTTTGAAGCCGATGACCATCAAGAATCCAGAGAAGATGAGCAATGAAGAACTCCGCAAGATAGAATACTGCTACGGTGGCGATTACAACAATTACGACCCTAGCGACAACAACTTCAACTGCAATGGTATCATCGGTCCAGACCGTCAGCTCAATCCTCATGCCTATGAGGTAGCTTACCAGTATCAGAACATCTGGGCTAAGATGGTGAATGCTGAGAAGGGCGAAGTAAGTGTATACAATGAGAACTTCTTCCGCGATTTGAGCAACTATGCCTTGGCATGGAGCCTCATAGAAGATGGCGTGGAGACTCAGAATGGTACCATCGCTGATATCGAAGTGGCTGCCCAGCAGACCAAGAACTTCACCATCCCTTACGACCATTCTAAGGTAAAGGGCAAGGAGGTATTCCTCAACATCGATTTCCGTCTGAAAAAGGCTGAACCTCTGATGGAGGCTGGTCAGATTGTGGCTTACGCCCAGTTGACCGTGAAGGAGAAGAAGTGCTGCGGTCATTGTGCAGACAATCTGGCTAAGGCTCAGAATGGTAAGAAGGTAAAGGCTAAGCTCATCGACAAGAAGGGTGAGCAGGATATCACCGTCACTACTCCTGACCTGACCGTCAAGGTGAACCGTACCACCGGTCTCATCTCTGAATATACCTATCGTGGCAAGTCGCTCCTCGGCGAGGGCGGTACCCTGAAGCCAAACTTCTGGCGTGCTCCTACCGATAATGATTTCGGTGCAGGTCTGCAGAAGAAGTTCAAGGTTTGGAAGAATCCTGTCATGAACCTGAAGGGCGTAGCTGTTGAAAAGGATAAGAAGGCAAACACCATCAATATCTGTGCAACCTATGAGATGCCAGAGGTGAAGGGCGAGCTGGAAATAGAATATCTCATCATGCCTAACACCGGTGCGATGAAGGTAAGCCAGGAGTTCGATGCTTCTGATGATGCCAAGGTCTGCGACATGTTCCGTTTCGGTATGCTGATGCAGTTGCCATACGATATGGACAAGAGTCAGTATTACGGCCGTGGTCCTATCGAGAACTATTCAGACCGTGAGGACTGCATGCGTATTGGAATCTACAGCGATGATGCCGATAACCAGTACTTCCCATACATTCGTCCACAGGAGAGTGGAACCAAGGGCGATATGCGCTGGTGGAACCAGACCGATGCTTCCGGTTTCGGATTCAAGGTGAAGAGCTGCAAGCCATTCTATGCTTCCGCCATCCACTTCGATACCGAAGAACTGGATGATGGTGATGACAAGGATCAGCGCCACAGTTTCAACCTGAAGAAGTCAAAATTCACCAATCTCTTCCTCGATGCAGAGCATTCTGGTGTGGCAGGTGAGAACTCTTGGGGTGCATGGCCTTTGGAGAAATATCGCCTCCATTATGGCGATAAGAACTTCACTTTCGTGCTCATTCCATTAGATAAATAGTAGAAAAACAGAGAATTGGATAAAAATCCAATATATTTAAACAGAAAATCCACCTCATTCGGGGTGGATTTTTTTATCTTTGCAGCAAATTACTGCACCACCTATATTTAAAAGGTGTAAGTACAGACCTAAAAAATAAAAATAACGAACAATATGAGAAAAGCAAAATTTTTCGCAGCAGCATTGCTGGCGATGTCTTCACTCGGAGCTTTCGCACAGCATCAGTTTACTGTTCAGGCAAACAAGCCTGGAGCAGAAATCCAGCCTACCATGTACGGTATCTTCTTCGAGGATATCAACTTCGGTGCCGATGGTGGTCTTTATGCAGAGATGGTAGAGAACCGTTCCTTCGAATTCCCACAGCGCCTGATGGGATGGAATACATTCGGAAATGTAACCCTCAGTGATGTTAAACCTGCCTTCGACCGCAACCCTCATTATGTAACTCTTGAGAGTGCAGGTGCGCGTGAGAAGCAGACCGGTTTGGAGAACCGCGGTTACTTCGGTATGGGTTTGAAGAAGGATATGAAGTACGATTTCACCGTTTACGGCCGTCTTCATCTCATCGATGGCAAGCAGGGTAAGATTCGCGTAGAACTCGTCAATTCAAAGAATGATGTCATTGCCAAGCAGGTCATCAACATCACCAATAATAAATGGCAGAAGCTTACTGCTACCCTGACTTCTCCTCAGACCGATCCTAAGGGTTTGATGCGTGTTTATCTGGAGAAAGGTTCCGAGAGCGTAGATCTCGACCATATCTCTCTCTTCCCTGAGGACAACTGGAACGGTCTCCGTGCCGACCTTGTACAGGATCTTGCCGACCTGAAGCCAGGCATCTTCCGTTTCCCTGGCGGATGTATCGTAGAGGGAACTGACCTCGATACCCGTTACGAGTGGAAGAACTCTGTGGGTGCTCCTGAGAATCGTCCTTTGAACGAGAACCGCTGGAGAGATACCTTCCCACATCGCCTTTTCCCTAACTACTATCAGTCTTTGGGCTTGGGCTTCTACGAGTACTTCCTTCTTTCTGAGAAGATTGGTGCTGAGCCATTACCTATTCTCTCTGTAGGTCTGGCTTGCCAGTATCAGAACGATGATAAGGATCCTAATGCGCATGTAGCAGTCAAGGATCTCCAGAGCTATATCGACGATGCACTCGACCTCATCGAGTTTGCCAATGGTCCTGTTACTTCCAAGTGGGGTAAGCTTCGTGCCGATATGGGCCATCCTGCTCCATTCAATCTGAAGCAGATTGGTATCGGTAACGAGCAGTGGGGACCTATGTATCCTGAGCGCTTGCAGAAGTTCATGGAGCAGATTCATGCCAAGTATCCAAAGATCAAGATCTGCGGTTCATCAGGTCCATCTGCCGACGGTAAGGACTTCGACTACGGTTGGGAGCAGATGCGTAAGTTGGGTGTAGATATGGTGGATGAGCACTACTACAAGAGCCCAGAGTGGTTCCGCAGCAATGCCAGCCGTTACGATAATTACGACCGCAAGGGTCCTAAGGTCTTCGCCGGCGAGTATGCAGCTCATGCCAAGAACGATCCTAACTCATGGGAGGCAGCCCTTTCAGAGGCAGCTTTCATGACCGGTTTGGAGCGCAATGCCGATGTGGTTTATCAGGCTACCTATGCACCTCTCTTCGCTCATGTAGAGGGATGGCAGTGGCGTCCGGACCTCATCTGGTTCGATAATCTCAGTTCTGTCCGTTCAGCCAACTACTATGTTCAGCAGCTCTATGGCGAGAACAAGGGTACCAACGTGTTGAAGCTTACCGAGAACGGCAAGGCTGTAGCAGGCGAGAATGGCCTCTATGCCACAGCTTGTTTCGACAAGGCAACCAAGAGTTACATCGTGAAGATTGCCAACACCTCTAAGGAGGAGAAGGAAATTAATGTAACTTTCAATGGTTTGAAGAAGTTGAATCCAGGTAAGGTTACTGTTCTTCATGCTGATGATATCCAGGCAGAGAACAAGATTGACAACAAGAACGTAGTAGTTCCTGTTACATCAGATGCACAGGTTCAGGGCAATGTATTGAACGTGAAGATGAAGCCAAACAGCTTTGTTGTATACCGTTTCTAATTGCCGGCCTCCAATCTTCAATAGATCCTTAAGGTACAAATAGATAAGTGGATAATGTGAATCCCTTGCAGCTCTAGCGGTTGCAAGGGATTTTTTTGATGTCAAATAAACCTGAAAAACCAACGTTTAGGCTTTTGCTGGCAACAAAAACGTTAGGCAGGATGATGAAGACGGCTAAGGTTCAGTCAGTTGTGCTTTTAAAGAAAAAAAATATCCAAAAATTTGCTCATTTACGGTAATTTTTCTATTTTTGCAATGTGTTTGTCAGGAAATGATGAATTTAACGAAAAAATAAGATAGATTTTTAAGAATTTAAAACAATATACGTATGATTAGAGAAAAGTATTCTGTCATCATCATGATGATTGCTCTTTCTATGGGACAGGTAGCCCTGGCTCAGAAGGTAGAGCACGTGAAGAGGTTTGAACCTGTAAGCAAGTTGCAGAACCAGAAGGGGGAGACCCCTGACGGAGTGGAGAATCAGACAACTGTGCAAGTGGACAGTATCCCAGAAACGCCTCCTGTACCGCAAGACCGGCTCGATACCATCTATTACAATAAGAATTGGAAAGTAACGCCAAACAAGGCTTTCGCCACTTATTATCGCCTGGCACTCTATCCTGCTGATACTACGGCACCTAAGGAGTTCAGAACTTATTATATGAGCGGTGAACTGCAAGGTGAAGGCAGTTTTGCTGTCATCGACAATAAGGATGATGCCAAAAGTGAGTTTATTGGTGCGGTTACTACCTATTTCAAGAATGGAAAAGTAGAGACCCAGAAGAGCTATCAGTCTGGTTTGCTCACGGGCGAATATACCTCTTATTTTAATAATGGTAATATTAAGGAGCATTTCTTTATGAATGAAGGCAAGAAAACAGGTGTTGGTGCCTCTTTCTCAGAGAACGGTAGAGTCTGCACCCTTACTCCTTACAAGAATGATGTTCCAGAAGGATTCTATGTTGTTGTAGATGCAGATGGAAATTATTCTAAATATTCTCTCTCCGACCGTCAGCCTATTCTGGAAGTTCCTTCCCAGGATGAAATTGTGACTGAGTATAAGAATGGTGTGGCTTGGCCTTATTACAATAAGAACGGACTTATTGTGGGTGTCAGCAATTCGGTGGTAGATGAGAATATCGGTGATTATCGTGAGATTGGCTTGTTCATTGTCAACAAGAGTATGATTAATGTGGATATCGACCCTGCCCAGATTGAAATCTATGACATGAAGGGTGGCAAGCGCAAGAATTTCGAACTGGTGAGTGCTGATGAGTATGATGAGAAAATCAAGAAATTCAAGAAGAAGGTTGCGAAACGTTCGGTCAAGGACAAGGCTGTTGTGGAGATAGAGCGTGAAAATAATGTGAATGCCAACTTGGGTGCACAGGTGTTTGATGCAGGAACATCTAATACACTGAAGGATTTCCAGACCCGCATTTGCAGAATGCAGCAGCTGGAATCAGGCAATCGTATGAAGTATTCTGATAAGATGCCGGAGGATTTGGGCTATCTCGAGCGTACCACTATCCATCCGGGTGAAGTGGTTTCGGGCTATCTTTATACTTCAGACCGCAAGACTTCCGATCTCTTTGTCAAGGTAAAGATCAAGGGTATCGATTATGTCTTTGAATGGAAAACAAGTAAGAAGAAATAGACTTTTGTCCTCGCAGAAGCATGGAACGGAGAACTTTTTGTATGCAAAAAATAAGAAAAGTTTGAATTATGCATAAAAAAACGACCGAAATGGTAGCAGTTAGCCAATTATTTCGTAACTTTGCACCCGCAAACTTTAATAAAACAATAAAAGAAGAATGGCTAATTTGAGATTTGAGGTTGTAGCCGAGGCTTTTAAGAAAAGACCTGTAGAGGTAGAGGCTCCCAAGGTGCGTCCTTCGGAGTACTTCGCCAAGTATGTATTCAACCGCCAGAAGATGTACAAGTATC
>OBCI01000199.1_pt1 | contig 13328 bp, 10 predicted proteins | sample 1495881 | NCBI WGS metagenome assembly OBCI01 (sample SAMN03418262, study PRJEB22391) | human gut metagenome | biome: human-gut; feature: organic feature; material: feces | host: Homo sapiens | place: Tanzania | collected 2013-01 | reverse complement strand
ACAACAGACCGGTTGGCAGGGTTAAGTATGCGCTAAATTAATTCCGCCAACGGGTTTATTTTTATAAGAAATATTACGACCTATATAGACTTCTTCTAAAGGACAAGACAAAAACAAACCACGACCATAATTTGATTTATAGTCTGTATCGTAGTATGCACCTAAAACAAGTTTCTGTGTCCCATCCTCAAACCTAATTCTTTTAAGTGACGTACAGCCACTAAATGTCATCGAACTGTCTTCTTTTCCTATTTGCACAACAGTACTTGGAACACTAATCGATTCCAACATTTTACAATTAACGAAAGCCTCATTACCAATTTTTACCACTGTATAAGTTATTCCCCCATAAGTCACACTCTCAGGAATAACAACATCAGCAGGAAGCGAAGCATAGTTATTAATCCCTGTCGTTTCATAAGTCACTGTGGCTGTATGGTTGGACGTATCCAAGTCATAGTACAACCCATCAATCAATGTACTCGCTTGCAAAAGAGCACATTGTACGATAAGCCCAATTATAAAGACCAATCGCATAAATAAGCATTTACCTTTGTTCATTGTTTTATATTTTAATTTTTATTACTTCTTTAGGCTGAATTGTTGAATGAAAGCACTCTAATAAATAGAAAATGGGCTTACGACCATAATAATACAACCCGAAATATATGATTATATGCATTACTAAAAGCCCAACCAATACTAACCAATAAATATGAATATTATCGCTCAAGACAAACAAAAGCATTACGGCAATCCATGCTAACATCACTAAAGATACAAAGAACAATGTAATCTTTTGTGTAGAAAAGAAGCCATAGAGATAATTCCCTGTTTTTGGGCACATATCATCATTCACCATTACTTTCGAATACACAAAAGGAGCATTTGGATTATGAATACCAAAATACCGCTTTTCATTATATTTCAAGATTCCAATGAAACTCTTCACCCATTCATAATGTCCCTTCACTGTACCAAGCCAACACAAAGAACAGGTAAATCCCAAAAACGATACTAAATACAAAAGAACATCTTTGAAAACAGGTGTACTCTTGCTATTATCGCCATAAATGCTATAAAAAGCAACAAACAATGCACCTGTCATAATGGCATACATATTCATCCATGTATTATATCGCTGCACATGGGATTGGTAGGCATTTATTGACTGTTCATAAGCGAACTTCAAATCTTCTTTAGACACATATTCTACCATATACTTTAATATAAGCTTACTTTTTTCCGACAAAGGTAAGGAGAATATTTGAAACTATCAAGTTCATAATGGTTCATAAGGTAAAAAAGTTGCCTTGCGCTGGTTCACAGCTATTTTCCGCAGCCATCATTTCGGAAAATAAGCAATATGAGAACGCATAACAAAGCATAAAAATAATGCTAAGAGTGGGCAACTAAAAACGGTAAACCACAAACTAAAATCGTTAAACCACAAACTAAAATCGTTAAACCACAATGAATTTGTTTGCGCATCCTTGTCATTTCTCCGTTCAAAGACGTTGAACCGACATTCAAAGACGTTGAACGGACATTCAAAGACTATGAACGAAGATTACATAAGGATATACTAACACTTTCATAAGGGTGTATCAACTCTCTTATAAGGATGCAGAAACCCTTCCATGTGGTTTATTACCCTTTTGATTGCAGTTTTTCAACCCGTAAAAGTAGAATTATAACACAAAAAATAAGGAAAACACACAAATGAACCAACGTGAACTTGCATAATTCCAATATTCTTTCTACCTTTGCACTAAATTAATTGCACGCTAACTGCATAAACATAATACACATAACTATAAATCATAAAAGTAAATGGTAAACTTCAAATACATATCTCTATGCATCTGCACCCTACTAACAATGGGTGCATGCTCTTCAGAAGGCGGAAGCGGGACAGACCCTTTACAGCCTTCTCCTACAACTAAAGAGAAACTGCCCATCAATATCAATACGTCTGTTGCAACTCGAGCAACGGACGAAGCTTTTGAGGTTGGTGATCAAATAGGATTGTTTGTTGTCAATCGAGAAGCAGATGGTACAGCCAACAGTTTGAAAACCCTCGGCAATTATATAGACAATATGCAGTTCACCTACGATGAAACCTGGAAAGCAGCCTCATCTATCTATTGGAAAGATGAGACTACCCATGCCGACTTCTATCTGTATTACCCTTACCAGAAATACATAAACAATGTGACTGCCGTGCCTTTACAAGTAAAAGCCGACCAAAGCGACCTTGCCGATTATAAGAGCAGCGACATGCTGATTGGCAAGACATTAAATGTCGCTCCTACAGATCAAGCTGTGAAGATAGAAGCCAAGCACATGATGAGCCAAGCCATCATCACGCTGAAAGCTGGCAATGGCTTTACCGACGCATCGCTTGCATCATCCCTTGTGAATGTCAGAATCAATGGACTCAAGAGTACTGCCTTGGTCAACCTCGCCACCGGCGTGGTCACCGCAACAGGAAATGATACAGACATCATTCCATTAAAGGAAGATTGTATCTACAAGGCTATCATCGTACCTCAAGACGTAAAAGAAGGGAATTTCATTACCATCAACGTAGATGGCAGCAACTATTACCTTACAAGAAATTCCAAATTCCACGCTTTCGAGAAGGGGAAAAAATATAATTTCACCGTCACGCTCAGCAAAACGAGCAGTGGAATCAATGTCAACATCTCCCAATGGGAAGATGATGGTATAGACTACGGCGGAACTGCCAACTAAAAAGGAAATATCAATGAAATTATCAAAATACACCTTATTATATATATTACTCGTCGGAATCGTGATACTGACAGGATGCAGCGACCACCTTTTCGATGATGAAAAGCAGCCAGATAGCAATCGCATCTTGTTGTCAGGAGACATTGAGCAACTTGCCGTTACCCGAGTAAACGACAATGGGTTCTGTGATGGCGACAAGATGGGAGTCTATATCGTAGATTATGAGGGTGACTACCCTGGCACATTGAAAGTGAGCGGCAACCGTGCCGACAATGTACAACACACCTTCGATGAATCCCAGAACAAGTGGAATTCTGCCTACGACATCTACTGGAAAGACAAGCATACCCACGTAGATATCTACGGATACTACCCTATTGCCAATCCCGAGAGCATAGAAGACTGCTCATTCGAGGTACAGAAAGACCAAAGCAAAGAGTCGAAAGATGACGAAATGGGAGGCTATGAGAGTAGCGACTTCCTTTGGGGAAAAGTTGCTGATGTCACTCCTACCGCCAACACGATTCGTTTGCCTTTGACTCACCGTATGTCGAATGCCAAGGTGACCTTGGTGAAAGGTTCTGGTTTCACCGACGAGGAGTGGGCAAACACCGAGAAGACGGTTCTGACTGCCAATGTAGCTCGTAAAGCAAGCATCAACCTTTCCACAGGAGAAGTAAAAGTAGCAGGCAGCGTGGAGAACACAGCCACCATTCCTTCCAGACATAACAATGAATGGCGCACTATCGTCATTCCACAGACTATACCTGCAGGAACTACCCTCTTCAGTATAACCATAGGAGGAGAGCCGTACAAGTTTTCTAAATCCGGCGACTTCACTTACCAAGCAGGAAAGATGATGAACTTCGGCATCAAGGTGGATAAACTATCTACAAGCGGAGATTACAAGTTGACATTGATCAGCGAGAGCATCACCCCTTGGGAAAGCGACCTCGTGAGTCATAATGCCACTGCCAAAGAATACATCATCATCAACTCTACTCCTGGAGGATTGAAAGATGCCATCGTGGCAGCCAATAAGGACTATACCCAAGTAAAAAACCTCAAGATTACGGGAGAAATCAATGCCAAAGACTTCTACTTCATGCGTGATTCCATGCCTCGCCTTTCTGCCTTAAACCTAAAGGAAGTTCGCATCAAGGCTTATGGAAGAAATGAAGAATACGAAGAAAATCAGGACGATCAAATCCCTAACAGTGCCTTTTACTTCATCCAAACCACAGGAGGAAGCAACAGCCTCAACAGGATTATACTGCCAGACCACCTCAAGTCTATAGGCTCAAATGCCTTTTATGGTTGCAAATACCTCACGGGGTCTTTGGTCATTCCGGAAGGAGTAACTGAGATACGTCGTGGAGCTTTCAAAGGATGTACTGGTCTCAATGGCACCTTGACCCTTCCTTCTACTCTCAAGAAATTAGGAAATCGAGGCGAGGATGACATGCAAGACGAAGGAACAGATTACTACGGAGGAGTTTTCCAAGGTTGTAATAATCTCACAGGAAATCTTAGGTTACCAGACAATCTGGAACTTATCAGAGGATATTGCTTTGCAGGTTGTTCGGGATTCTATGGTGAACTAAAGTTGCCTTCACATCTTAAGAGAATAGCGAACTGTGTTTTCCAAGGATGCTCAGGACTCACAGGTTCTCTGACTATCCCACAAAATATTACCACCATACCTTCCGAGGCCTTCCACGGATGCGGCTTCAATGGAACACTTACCTTGCATGATGGCATCATCAACATTGCCAATGACGCTTTTGCCGACTGTCATTTCAGAGGAGAACTACACTTGCCCAAAAGCCTGAAAGTCATCTCTGACAATGCTTTTGGCAACAATGATTTTTCCGGCGAATTGAAGTTACCTTCAAGCATTGGTCATATAGGCAGCAGAGCCTTCGCCAACGACTGGAGATTAATGGGCACTATAGAATTTCCGGAAGATATGCAAAGCATTGGGGATTTTGCTTTTGCCAACTGTAATATGATAGAAGGCATCATCTTTCCGGAGTCCATGGAAACCATACGGCAAAATGCTTTCAGTGGATGTTACGGCATCAACTCCATCATTTGTCGTGGAGACATGCCCGCCTATATAGAGGAGAATGCTTTCGAGGGAATTGCCAAAGACAATTTCACGGTCGAAGTACCAGAATCTGCCATCGCCCAATACCAGACTGCCAACGGATGGCGTGACTTCAAGCGCATCGCTGCCCACCATGAGTTGGTTTGTCGCCCATCCGTAGCTTGTGCCCTCAGTACAGAACACAAGCAGACCTTGACTATCAATGCCGAGGGAGAATGGGAGGTAGCGAGCAAACCAGACTGGTGCGAAGTCTCTCCTTCCAACGGAAACAAGAAGACGGAAGTAACATTGACCATCAAGTCGATGGCTAAAGGAGCTGGCAACCGTAATGGAAAAGTAGTATTCCAACTGAAAGACAAGGAATACACGCACGAGTGCAATGTATCGCAATATGGATATGAATATGGTGAGGACGAATGGGTTACCTTACAAAAGGCTACAAAGGGCAAAAACGGTGGCATCAATATCGTATTGATTGGTGATGGATACAATGCCAAGGACATTGCTAATGGTGATTATCTGAAGAATATCCAGCAAGAAGTGGAATATTTCTTTGGTATCGAACCTTACAAGACATATCGTGAATATTTCAACATCTACACAGCCATGCCGCTCTCTACAGAAAGTGGCATCGGAACAGTGAACACGATCCGTTACAATCGCTTCAATACGACCTTTACTGCAGGCGTAGGTCTGAAAGCTGATTACGATGAGATCTTCTCATACGTATTAGGTGCGCCTACCGTCAACAAGGGCAACTTGAACCAGACGCTTATCATCATCATACCGAATTCTACCGATTATGGTGGTATCACCCAGATGTGGGCAGATGGCTCAGCCATCGCTTTTTGTCCTCTTAGCACGTATGACTATCCACTCGACACTCGTGGAGTCATCCAGCATGAGGCAGGCGGTCATGGATTTGGCAAACTCGGCGATGAATACATTTACCACAATGCTTTCATTGATGCCTGTGGATGTTCTTGCTGTGGGCACGTGGATGAGTTCAACTGGGCTAAGAGTCTCGGATGGTACGACAACCTTTCGCTTACGGGCAAAATGCACGAAGTGGATTGGAGCCACCTCATCTACGACGACCGTTATAGCGATATCGTGGATATTTACGAGGGTGGATTCATGCACACCAGAGGCGTTTTCCGTTCGGAACCGAACTCTTGCATGAACAACGACATTCCTTACTATAGCACCATCAGCCGTGAGAGCATCGTGAAGCGTATCAAGCAGTACGCTGGAGAGACTTTCACTTTCGAGGATTTCGTGAAGAATGACAAGCGAGACGCTGGTGTGGTGGAGAGTCGTGCCTTTGGAATGAATGGAGATGAACGAATAGCTGGAACCTACCAGCACGCTCCTGTTTTCCACAAAGGAAGTCCTCTGAAAATGCAAAAAGTAAGAAGACGCAAATAACTTCTTCTCATTCATAAGAAAAAAAGAAATATAAAAAGAAGAAACATGAGACGAAACCATATCATCAAACATACGTGCATAGCATGGAGCCTCATCTTAGGTTTAGCATCTTGCGGAGACGAAAATCTTCAAGATGCTCATTCCCTGGATGCCAAATCGACTCCGATGACCTTCACGGTAAGTCACCCAGGAAAGAAACTTACCCCCAAGAATACACGTGCTACAGAAACTGATTTTGAGAAAAATGACAAGATAGGACTTTTCGTAGCAAAAGCCAACTCACCTCTCGAAATCGGCGGAAACCTCGTGAACAATGCAGCCCTTACCTACGATGGCGGCAAGTGGACCCCTGCCCATACTCTGTATTGGGACGAAGGCACTTACAATGCCTATGCTTACTACCCTTATATCAATAAATTAAGTAGTATCGAAGACCAACCGTTCAATGTGAGTACAGACCAAAGCACCCATAAATCAGGAACATCACTCGGCGGATACGAAGCAAGCGATTTGCTCTTTGCTACAACCAAAGGAATAGCTGCTTCAACGGCACCAGTACCTCTCAATTTCAAACATATCATGAGCAAACTGACCATCAGACTCATCAAGGGTGAGGACTTCGAAGGAGAGATGCCTACAACTGCTGCTGTGTATGTTCATAATACAGTACCTTCAGCTACGCTCGACCTACAGGCTGGTGTGGCAACGCGCTATATGAAAGGTAATCGCCAGTCCATCATTGCCCACCAAGATGACAACTACATATATTCCGCTATCATCGTTCCGCAACGAATTGAGAATCGCATGCCGCTCATCGAAGTCGTAATGAAGGGCGTAAGCTATCTCTTTGAAAGCAAGTTTCAGTTCAAACCGGGGACAGAGCACCTCGTCAACCTTATCATTTCGGACAACCCTGACCAAGTGAAGATTGAAATTGGTGGAGAAATCCAGAACTGGCAATAGTATCATCTATACAAAGATTATCATAGAAATAGGAAATAACTGACTATCATAACGAATGAGAAAAACGATATATGTTTTGTCTTTACTAATCCTCACTCTCGGAACATGGCTTGTAGTTTTGTGGCTCCCGTCATTCACTTCCCAGGAAGATGACAGACAAGAAACAAGGTATGGCTTGAACGAAGGACTGGAATTAGTGGAACAAGACTACGGAAAGGATGGCAAGCGCTATGTCGTGGAGGATGCTGATGGTAAGGAACTGTTCGTCATCCCCCTACGCAACTGTCTGCTCGACACTCGCTTTCGCAACGGACTGTTACGATTTCGGGAACAAGTCTCGCATCGAGAGGGTTTCATTGACCGACAAGGTATGGTGACTTTCACTCATGAGGGCTTTGTTTCCGTTCATGAGAACAATAAGAACTTGAATACAAGTTCCGCCAATACATCATCAGAAAATCCATCTAACACAAGTGCAACCTACCAAGGGGCAACAACAACCGTACACGAAGGAACATCTATGGTGCCATCAACCGAACAGTCCAATAGGAGGAAGGTGCTCTCGCAAGTGGATCTCCACACAATGGCACAAAACAACCCCTTCTACAAGGAAGCAGCCAAAATCATGCAAGGCAAGTTGAACGAAACCGACGCCAACCGACGCCACACCATCCTCAACTACTGCGAACATTTCCGCACCGCCTACACCACCAAAGACATTGATTTCCTAAAACAGGTATTTAGCGACAAGGCACTTATCATCGTGGGCAATGTAGTAAAGACTGCAGCAAATGACAATAAGATACAAGCTGAGAATAAGGTGACATACGCCATCCATTCCAAGCACGAATACATCAACCGTCTCAACAAGGTGTTTGCGACAAACCAAAAGATAAATGTCAAATTCTCCGGTTTTCGTATCATGCGACATCCCACGTTGGACGGCATTTATGGTGTAACTCTGAGACAACAATACAAGAGCGACCGATACAGTGATGACGGTTATCTCTTTCTGTTGTGGGATTTCAGAAACAAATCGATGCCACTCATCCATGTCAGGACATGGCAACCTGCCTCTACGGTAGGAGGGAATGGAGACATCATCAACATACAAGACTTCAATTTACAATAGAGTTACATATAATATAATAAGGTATGAAGTTTCAAGAGACCATCAAAAGAATAAAGGAAAGGAAAGCGGGAGTCATGATTACTATCATGTTCTTACTGCTCATACCCTTCACCAGTTCAGCCCAACACTTCTCGGTAGCAAGCTTCCGCTTGTTACCCAACGACGTAAGCGCCTTCATAGACAATGTACGCGATCTCAATGACGAGGCTTGTGCACTCATGAAGGTAGAGGCGCCATCCGACTTTGCTTTCTCCACCCCATTAGGAATTGTGAAACGCAAGGACGAAGTGGGCGAAATATGGCTTTATCTACCCAAAGGTACCAAGATGCTAACCTTGAAACACCCGGAATGGGGCGTGATTAGAGACTACAAGTTGGACAAGCCTTTGGAGAGTCGCATGACCTACGAGTTGAAGCTCAACCTTCCCAAACCAACGATCACGGAAGTTCACGACACCATCGTAGAAGTAAAGACCGTGACCGACACGATAACAATACCACGAAGTAAGCCCAAGATGCCACTCTCCATCTACACCTTAGCTACTGTGGCACTCCACCAAGACGGTCCATCATACGGAATTTTCTTTGCCATGATGAAACGCCATGGTTTCTTCCTCCATGCGAGCAGCGACTTACGAACCATCGGGAATACAGACGGCAATTGCCAAAAAGACGGAAGCATCGATACCAATGGCACTAAGCCTTACTTCACAGGCGAGACACGACATAGCAATTACACGCTGACCCTTGGAGCCATCCACCATATAAGTCGTAACATACGATTTTTTGAAGGCATAGGATACGGACGATGCGCAACTGCCTGGCAAAGGAGTGAAAGCGAAGGTGGCGGATATCTCCTCAACGAAGGATTGACCCATAAGGGCATATCAGCCGAAGCAGGTGTACTTGCTTCCTTCAACAGGTTTACTATGACAGCCTCCACCATGACCATTGCAGGAAAGCAATGGGAAGGTTGTATCGGATTGGGAATCAAAATATTTTAAAGAAATGAAACATCTTATCATCAATCTTGCGATTATCATACTCATGGCTTCATGCAGCAGCGACAAGCCATCTTACCTGGAGCCGCACCTATCGACTTTGGCTGCTACCGACATCACTCGAAATGAAGCGACCCTGAACGGTATTGCCGAAATAGAAGGAGATGCTGACATGCCTCAACTCTATTTCAGATATGGAACAACGGAGAATATGGATCAGACTATCCCTATCACAACAGAAAGTGAAAAGATATCAAAGCAAAACAGCGTCTCCGTTCGTCTGAAAAATCTCATTGCAAGCAACACCTATTATTATATGTTGCAAGGCAGCAATGGACGAACCATCACATCTGGAAACATGATGAACTTTACGACACTACCCAACGAGAAGCCAAAGGTAGGAAATACAATCTTGTTAAGTCATGGCCCAACAAGTGCCTTCGTCAGTTACGACATCTTGGAAGATGGTGGAGAGAACATTACCGAAACAGGATGCTACTACGAATTGGCATCCCAAAGCGCTACAGAAACCCAGTCTGAAAAAGAGAACATGGAGAAAGAAATTCCAAGTAAAAATGCCACGAAAGAAATTCTTACCAACTACTCTGGAGGCTTGGGACAACAGAAGCTTCTTATAGGAAAACTTACTCTCAATACAACCTATAAGATTTGGCCGTATGCCAAAAGCCGCATGGGAGAAACGATCGGTGACTGTATCACCTATACAACAACAAGCGATGCCATCATGCTCAAAGAAGCGGGTGAATTACAATCCCTTTTGGGCAACAATCTATATGATTACACATCACTCACCTTGGCGGGGCCTATGAATGGAGACGACCTGAATTGCCTCAGAAAGATGATGGGAAGAAATTTAGACGAGAGCGATATTCCTGGCAAATTAACCTCCTTAGATATGACAGATGTAAAGATTGTAGCTGGAGGCGGACCATACGGGGCTAACAGATATGTACAAGACCACGTTATCGGACAAGGACTTTTTGCCAATTGCGATTATCTCACAAATGTTATCCTACCTACTGATGTCTCAACCATCGAAAAGGATGCCTTTATGAATTGCAAGTCACTCGCCAAGATAGAGATACCTGCTTCGGTAAGCAATCTGCTTCCATCCAGCGGTTGTACGGCGCTGAAAGACATCGAAGTTTCAGAAGCCAACTCCAACTATAGCAGCGACAATGGAGTGTTACTCAATGCACAACAAACCAACATCTTATGGTTTCCAATGGGCAAGCAAGGAGAATATTCCCTGCCAAGCACCATCACTTCTATCGGTAACTATGCCTTCAAGGAATGCAGCATTGAGACATTCATTCTTCCTGACAACATGAAGGAAATAGGTCAAGGGGCTTTCATGGACAGCAAGGTAAAAGAAGTAAAGTTACCTGCCAATCTGAAACGAATCCCGACAAGCACCTTCCAAGGTTGCAAACAGTTGAAAGTAGTAAGGATAGGCAGTAAGACAGAGGCTATTTCTGACTATGCCTTCGACCTCTGCCCTCTTACCGATATCTATGTGGAGGCAAAACTTCCACCAGTATGCAGTTCACATGCCTTCACCACAAGAGGCACCAGTTTTCTCAATACCTGCATCGTTCATGTGCCAACAGGAAAAGCTGCATTTTACAAAGGAGATGTCATTTGGAAACAATTCAAGAACATCAAAAGTGACTCTTCCAAGTAATAAACAACAGATAAAAAAGGACTATAAAAACGACAGATTATGACAACTCCAGAAATAGAAGAATTGAAATCGCTCATCGAGCAAAAATACGGAAAGATGCTCTGTACTACTACTGACTTCGAGGAGTTTTCTATCTACCTCAAACAAAAATGGGGCAAGAGCATATCCTCCTCCACCCTCAAACGACTATACGGTTACGTAAACGACGACCACAAGCCAAGAAACATAACACTCGATGCCTTGGCTCAATATATAGGTTACAATAACTACACAGAGTTTACAAGATGGCTAAAGGACAGCACGAAGTATAACTCATCCTTTTTCATGGCACAACAAGTGATAAGCAACGACTTGCAAGAAGGAAAGGAAATATCCATCGGCTGGAGTCCCAACCGAATACTGCGACTTCGCTATTTGGGTGAAAGCACCTATGAAGTCCTGAAGTCAGAAAACAGTAAGTTGCAGATAGGCGACAAGTTTGTCACAGGCTGCTTTATCAAGGAACAGCCTCTGTATCTGCCTTATATAGAAAGAAAAGGCAAACGAACAGCAGCCTTTGTAGCAGGAAGGAATGGCGGTCTCACACTGATCAACGTCATGAAGTAATAATCACGCTAAATCAACTTTTTAGAATATGTCAGACAACCAAGATAAAGTAACAGGAAAAAACAATGATCCCGAGTCAAACTCTGGATATACAGAAGATCTCGACAAGGATACGAACGGCTCTGAATCCACTCCTATAGAAAATACCTATAGTAATCTACAGGAATACTACGTGTCTCAATCCGGTCACACTCGACTCTTCACTGCCACTAAATACGGCAAACGCTACGTCTTAAAATGCCTCAAGAAGGACTTTCTTTACACACCAGTCTATCAACAAGCCCTCACCAAGGAATTTGAGATTGGATTGGAGTTGGAACACCCCAATATCTGTAGAACCCTCAGCTTTGAGCAACTTCCAGAATTAGGAACCACCATCGTGATGGAACACATAGACGGCGAGACGCTCAAAAGCCTCATCAACAGGAAAGCAATGACCCATGAACTTGGTCGTAAAATCATCCTTCTGTTGATGAACGCCTTGGAGTATATGCACAGCAAACAGATTATACACCGGGACCTCAAGCCATCCAACATCATGATTACCCATACAGGACAGAATGTGAAAATCATCGACTTCGGACTATCAGACAGCGATGCATTCTTCATTCTCAAGCACCCTGCTGGCACTACAGGATTTATCGCACCAGAACAGTTCATGCCTGACGCAAAGGCAGAACCGAGGACTGATATCTTTTCCTTGGGAATGGTCATCACAGAAATTGCCACATCTATCGGAGATAAAAAACTGGAGAAAATTGCCAAGATATGCACTACCCACAATCCCTTGCTGCGCCCAAGCAGCATTGAGATTCTGCGCAAAAGACTATTAGAAAAGCCTCAGAACCGAAATGTCATCATACTTCTTGGCTGCATAGTCTGTCTCTTGGCTGTAGCCATTGGCATATCCTACTATCATCGGCACCAAGTGACCAAACAAAAAGAAGCCACTATGGAGCAGTACCTCGAAGGAGATAGCGCTAACCATAGTGGCAACAAAGTTAGGGATGTTCAACTCTGGAATCCATATTAACTAATCATAAAATCCTGGCTGTTTGTACTCAATACCGAGTTCATCATCCACGGTGGCGATGACGCCCTGAATCTGACCCATGGCAAACATACGACCCAGAAGCGTGTAACCCGCATTGTGTCCGTGGTTACTCTCATCGAATACGCCGCCAGGCTCATCGGTGAAGGTCATACCATGGTCCACTCTCATAGGGAGACGACGACCAGAATTGCACTTGCCTTCCTGCTCTGCCTTCTCGAAGATGCGGCAAAGTTCTATCAGATGGCCACGACCACCTAAGTGAGAAGCCTCCGTAAAGTTACCATTAGGGAAGATGTAGCAAGAACGCAGGTGAACGAAGTGAGTGCGATCGGCGAACTGCTTAGCCATTGCCACACAGTCGTTGTGTTCACCGGCAGAGAAAGAACCTGCACAGAATGTCAAACCATTGTGCTTATTTGGCACAACATCCAACATCCACTGAATATCCTCGGCACGTCCAATGATTCTTGGCAATCCGAATACCGGATAAGGAGGATCATCTGGGTGAACACACATATTGATATCGTACTCATCGCAGATAGGCATGATTGCCTCCAGCCAGTATTTCATGT
>OBCI01000192.1_pt1 | contig 13476 bp, 13 predicted proteins | sample 1495881 | NCBI WGS metagenome assembly OBCI01 (sample SAMN03418262, study PRJEB22391) | human gut metagenome | biome: human-gut; feature: organic feature; material: feces | host: Homo sapiens | place: Tanzania | collected 2013-01 | reverse complement strand
AAGATACATAAATCAATGAAAAAGTTAGATTCAAACCAAGATAAAGACTCACTCCTTGAGGAGCTGAAACGTCTTCGTAAAGAGAACAAGAAACTTGCATCTCAAAAAGACAAAATCAAGGCTAAGTATGACAAGACCAAGAAGGAGCTTAAAAAAAAGACGTTCGGAAGATAACATTGACCGACGAACAAAGTCAATTACTCTCGAGCCTGTTCCCGGACATAGATTCCCTCTTATAGTCATTCAACTTTGCGTTTTGATCTACATGCGTACACCATGTGGACTGCGCACAGTCGTGACTATCCTGGAGATCTTCGCCGAGCTGTTGGGTGATACATTTGGAAAGGTTCCGTGCTACAACACCGTAGAAAACTGGGTGAAGAAACTTGGTCTCTCTGTCTATCAGGATGAGCAGCCATGCAAGGACAAGAAGTTTGCAATGGTCGTAGACGAAAGCATTGCCATAAACGGGCAGAAGCTTCTCCTGACTCTTGCAATTCCTTCCGAGCATCAGGGGCGCCCTATAAAACACGAGGATGTCACAATTCTTGACATGTCGGTTAGCAAGGGCTTCAACGGCGATGACGTTCAAAGCAGAATAGAGGAAGCAGAGAAATCTGCAGGAAATGCTCCCGATTACATCATAAGTGACAATGGTCATAATCTGACCAAGGGCATCACTGGCTCCAGGCATATACATCATGCAGACATCAGTCATTCCATGGGTGTGATCCGACATCATTGAATCTACTTTTGGCATCTATAAGAGCAAAAAGTCACCGAACAAGCTGTACGGTGTAACGTCTTTTGTTCTGACGATACCGTTATATTCAAAAGTCTCGAACGAATCCGTTACAAAAACAATTAATTTCAAAGAGCGCATTGTAAATGTTAAACTGAAGGACATCAGTACTTGGTCAACCGAGCACTTGTCCAAAAACTGGGTTACAGAACGAACCAAAACGCTTAGGAAAGTGAGCTAAAATTGGTACAACGAACTGGACACCCTACTTAATAACTCAAAACTTGAGCTTGCCAACATGCAACTGACGCTAAACAACTCCGACCTTGAGTTGCAGCGTACACGCTCGGTTGCCAAACTAATGAGTTACAAATACTCTAACAAGCAGCTCGAGGCTCAAAAGCTGCGCTCAAGTATTGAGGCACAGCATGCAAGACATCAAGCCAATGACATCATTCTTGTGATGATACTGACCGTTTGCCTGATAATATTCATAGCGTTTACACTTTACAACAACTTCCACAAACGCATGATGAAGCGGCTGAACCTTGCCAATGCTGAACTTGAAGAAAATCATCAACTGCTTATGGAGGCTAAGGAGCGTGCTGAGGCTGATAACCGTGCCAAGACTGCGTTCATCAACAATATGGACGAGGATATACGCCAACCACTCAATGCGGTTGTGAGGAGTGCAATAGCTATTGCCAACTCACATCCTGCCACATCAATGGCGGAACGCGATGCCAACCTACGAAACCATCAAGAAGTGCAGCGCAACACTAATGAGTTGCTTGCTATATTGAGCGATGCTTTGAAAAAGGCGCAATTGTAATTATCGAAACTATGAATATTTTAGCTTAAAATAAAATATGAAGAAAATAGGTCTTGAGAAGCAAATACGTTTGCCGCTTGACGAGTTGAAGCTTGCTTTTGCAGCATCTTGTGTGGAAGGACTTGCCCGAAAGACAGGCAGGTCCTACATTGAGGTGTATGAGAGAATGAGTAAAACGGGAGCGATAGAGAATTACATACTACCATATTATGATACTTTGCATACTGAGAGTCGCGAGTATGTCTTAGAGGATGTTGAGGAGTATATAAAGAATAAGGAAAGGGAACATGAATGTTGACAGTTTATCATTATGGATCAGAAAGAATTTGAGAAACGAATAAAGTCGCCTGCTATACAGGAAATGATTCTCAGTAATCAAATAGGTGGCATAGCCTATGAACTTTCCAAGCGTTTGAATATTTCGCCAGTCCGTGCTCTTGACTTGTTCTATCGCAGTAAGACTTGTGCCGACCTTCACAACCGTGAGACCGACCTATATCTTTATGGTAATCTGTATATAGCTGATGAGTTTATGTTGGAAAGCCAAGGAAAACAGTAAGTAAAAAAATAATCCCTGCAACACAAGCCTCAGGGGCTTGCGATGCAGGGATTATTTATATAGTCAGTGGGCTTTTATGCCCTTACTTCCTTTTTATTAGAAGTCGTTGTTGTGGTCGAGTGAGTCGTTGAAGTCTTTCGGCTCGCGGTGCTCGCGATTCTCGCGGCGACCATCACGACGCTCACCTCTTTCACCACGTGGACGGCGCTCGCCTCTGTCACCTCTTTCGCCACGAGGACGACGCTCACGCTCTACGTAACCCTCTGGTTTCGGGAGCAAGATGCGGTGAGAGAGCTTGTACTTGCCAGTCTTCGGGTCAATCTCCATGAGCTTAACCTTAATCTTGTCGCCCTCCTTGATACCAGCTTCCTCGACTGTCTCCAGACGCTTCCAGTCAATCTCTGAGATGTGGAGCAGTCCGTCCTTGCCAGGCATAATCTCAACGAAGCAGCCATAAGGCATGATAGAGCGAACTGTACCCTCGTAAACCTCGCCTACCTCAGGGATAGCAACGATAGACTTGATCTTGCTAAGGGCTGCATCGATAGCGTCCTTGTTAGGAGCAGAAATCTGTACCTTGCCTACACCGTCAACCTCGTCGATGGTGATAGTTGCGCCAGTATCCTCCTGCATCTGCTGGATGATCTTGCCGCCAGGGCCAATAACAGCACCGATGAACTCCTTAGGAATCTCGATCTGGATGATGCGTGGAACCTGTGGCTTCATCTCGGCACGTGGCTCAGAGATAGTCTCCATCATGCATTTGAGGATGTGCTCACGGCCAGCCTTAGCCTGCATAAGAGCCTTCTCAAGAATCTCGAAGCTCAAACCGTCGCACTTGATATCCATCTGTGTTGCGGTCAAGCCCTTGGGTGTACCGGTGGTCTTGAAGTCCATGTCGCCAAGGTGGTCCTCGTCGCCAAGGATATCGCTAAGCACTGCGTACTTCTCCTCGCCCGGGTTCTTGATAAGACCCATAGCGATGCCCGATACAGGAGCCTTCATAGGAACACCAGCGTCCATGAGGGCAAGAGTGCCGGCACATACAGTAGCCATAGATGAAGAACCGTTTGACTCAAGAATCTGGCTTACCAAACGCACTGTGTAAGGGAAGTCCTCAGGAATCTGACCCTTAAGTCCGCGCCATGCCAAGTGGCCGTGACCAATCTCGCGACGGCCTACACCACGCTGAGCCTTAGCCTCGCCAGTACAGAACGGCGGGAAGTTATAGTGAAGGAGGAAGCGCTGGTAGCCCTTCTCCAATACATCGTCGATAAGCTTCTCGTCCATCTTTGTACCGAGAGTACAGGTAGTGAGGCTCTGTGTCTCGCCACGTGTGAAGATAGAGCTTCCGTGAGGCATAGGCAGCGGAGAAACCTCGCACCAGATAGGACGGATATCAGTAGTCTTACGACCGTCGAGACGCTTGCCCTCGTCGAGGATGCAACGGCGCATAGAGTCGCGCATAACGTCGGCATAGTAGCGCACCATCTCTGCATGCTTCTCGTCAAGCTCCTCAGGAGTAAGCTCTGTGTGAGCTGCATCGTAAGCCTCCTGGAAGTCGGCAAGAATCTTGTCGAAGGCTTCCTCACGCGACTTCTTGTCGTGGTCGCCAGCCTCAGCGATAGCATAGCACTTGTCGTAAGTCTCCTTGCGGATCTGCTCGCGCAACTCCTCGTCGTTCACCTCATGGCAGTACTCGCGCTTTACGTCAGTACCAAGCTCCTTAGAAAGCTCAGTCTGGAGCTCGCACATAGGCTTGATAGCAGCCATGGCAGCCTTGAGGGCACCAATCATATCCTGCTCCGAAACTTCCTTCATCTCGCCCTCAACCATCATGATGTTCTCGGCAGAGGCACCTACCATGATATCCATGTCGGCTTCCTTCATCTGCTCGAATGTCGGGTTGATGACATACTCACCGTTGATGCGTGCTACGCGCACCTCAGAGATAGGGCATTCGAAAGGTATATCTGAACAAGCCATTGCGGCTGAAGCTGCGAATCCTGCGAGAGCATCAGGCTGGTCAACGCCATCGGCGCTGAGAAGCATAATCTGCACATACACCTCTGCGTGGTAGTTGGAAGGGAAGAGCGGACGGAGCACACGGTCAACAAGACGCGATGTGAGGATTTCGTTGTCGCCAGATTTGCCCTCACGCTTTGTGAAGCCACCTGGGAAACGGCCTGCTGCTGCATACTGCTCTTTGTAGTCTACCTGCAAAGGCATGAAATCTGTTCCGGGAACTGCATCTTTTGCGGCACAAACAGTGGCGAGAAGTACGGTGTTGCCCATACGCAGTACAACACTTCCGTCGGTCTGCTTTGCCACTTTCCCGGTCTCAATGCTGATGGTTCTGCCATCAGGCAATGATACTGTCTTTGTAATTACGTTCATCTAAATCGTTATAATAACATCAAAAAATTAAATATGGTAGCAAAGTTAGTTATTTTCAATGGGATTAACGAACAATGCCATAATATTTTTATTTTTTTGTATAAAATTCTTCTTAACTTTGCAACCTTAAAACATAAAATACATATTCTACAGATGTTACGCTCACTTATTCTTGTGGCTCTTGGCGGTGGCATGGGGTCCGCCTTGCGCTTTCTGGCTTCAAAAATTGTTCAGGACAACATGTCGGGATTCTTTCCTTACCCCACTATGGTGGTCAATATCCTTGGATGCCTGCTCATAGGCTTGTTTTATGGTCTTTCCTCGCGCGGCAATCTTGGCGGCGACTCAGCACGTCTTCTTCTCACTACGGGTCTATGCGGTGGCTTCACCACCTTCTCCACATTCTGCAATGAGAACCTTTCGCTCATGCGTGACGGTCATGCTTTTGCCACATTGCTCTATGCCGGAGGCAGCGTGATGCTCGGGTTCATAGCCGTGGCTGTGGGCTATTGGATAGCGGAACGAGTGTGAAAATCTCCGTATTCAGCTTTGTATTTCTTCGATAGCTTCTCGATCGGTTCTCGATCGGTTCTCGATCGTTCTCCGTTCATCCTTCGTTCATCCTCCGTTCATCCTCCGTTAAACTAACGGAGAACGATCGAAGAATGAACGGAGAACGATCGAAGAATGAACGGAGAACGATCGAAGAACAATAGAAGGCATAACGAAGGATGAACGAAGAACGAACGGAGGCATAGCGAAGGATGAACGAAGGATTATCGAGAAACTTTCACTTAGAAGCTGAAGTTAAAGCCGAGACCTAATGTTTTTCTGTTTGTCATATTGTCGTTGAGGATGTTTATGTTGGCATATACTGCGGAGTTCTTGCCTTTGGTGAGGTTGAATTGCATGAGTGGAGTGGAGGTGTTGGCCGAAAGAGCCATTTTCTTTTGACGATGGGCTGCTACAAGGAATGATGTGGTCCATGCCACACTCGCTCCGAATGATGCCGCTGCTCCTATGGCAAATAAATTAACTCCTGTGCCATTACCATTATTATAATATGCAACGAATGCCATTCCATATAAGCAATAAGCACTGGCTAAAAACAAGACGCTGCCTATCCAAGCCGTCCACTTCATTATTTTTGCCTTCCTTAACCTTTTAGCCGAAGAGCCTTTGTCAATACTTTTCAGCAACTCAGCATCCGACATCAGGCTGTCGTTATGTTGCTGCAAAGTGAAACTCTCGCACATAGTTTCAGAGCCAAAGTTTTCCAATACTGTTGAAGTAGCGGTTGTGTTGTCGTCATTGGCGATAGCGTCTTGAGCGTTGACGGCAAGTGAGCACATCATGACTGCCATCAGCATAAATAATCGTAGAGTCTTCATTTTATTTTTCTGTTGTTATGCCAGCATAGTATCTGGCATGGAGTTATACAGAAGCAAATTTAGAGGATTTTCTTTAATTGGCAAACAATAATAAGAAATAATTGCCAATGAAATATAGCATTTGTTTCAGATACTCAACAGATTCTATGAAAATATCGAATCTGTTGAGTATCATGAAATAATCATATCATGCCTTGATATGACTGTATTGTGTCTTGAAATGATCGTATCATGCTTTAATACGAAGCTTTTTATCAATATTCTTTTTTCAGTTTTTCACCGTCCCAACCCCACGACTCATAGTCGTTGCCATTCCAGCGTTTAAGATAGTTGTCGGCAATAATATCGGGCATTCCGTTATGAATCTTTTCAAGGATTTTGAGAGTTGCACCACTTACAACATTATTGTCTTCACTTCCTATTTCACGACCATCCTGCCAACGTATTATCTGTATGCTCATATAGCTGCCATAGTCTCCGGCATGTGACTCATCTCGGTGTATAACCACACTCTCTTCCTCACCATCTCCATCAATGTCTATTGATATGGTTTGGTTGCCTGTGCCATCATTGGCAAAATAGTCGTTCATGCGCAGAGTAGTACGCACACGTCCTACGTCCTTTGTGCGGTCCTCAATGCGCTTGAGGTTTCCTTCACGGAATGAGTATATTATCCAGCGTATGCCTTCACGCTGCAACAGCTGCATATTCCCGTCGGTTGTAGTTTGTGTTGTAGGCATACTGTTAAACTCCAAATTCTCAGTTTTCTTGAATGCAGACACCTCCTTGTCGTAGTATACAATAAATGGACGGTATAACTCACGTTCGTCTGACTCATAGACAATGGCTTCCATGTCGCCATTATTGTCGAGGTCGTGTTTCTTGTCAATCATAATTTCATTGTATTCTGATGTGATGTCTGTGGCAATCCATTCTTCGCCCATCTTGGCATACAAAACATTGTCTTCCACCTTATAATCGCTGACACTTCCTTGGTCATTGGATGCTGTAGTCTCATTGTTGTCCGTCGAGTCTGACCCATCGGGATATATTGTAAACTGTATTATATCCTTGTCGTTCACCGTAGGGAAATAATAATAGGCATTCACTCCATCTTTTTTGCCTGGCTTGAATGTTGTGACAAGAGTCTCTATATCTACGTCAGATAGTTTTGATGGATCCAACAGCACACCATCAGAAACCTCATCCTTGTGTAGCTTGTCAGTTATGGCAAGTTGGTATATTGCAAAATCCTCGTTCGGAGCATCGCTTGTGTCAACCCATCTTAAGGATTCTTCCAGTTCATAATATATGTTGACGTCGGTAGCAGCCGTTGACGACAACAACACCCCATTGTCGAGCACACCCATCTGCATGTCATTGCCAGCGAACATCTCGTAAGTGCGGAAGAACATATCCTTGTATTTGCCTTCCTCTATAAATCTATAGTTTTCCCATCCGTATGACATCTTCTTGATAGTCGCCGTAGTTATCGGCTCAGGCTTCACCTCTGTGCATGCTGATTTCTTAACCCAAGCCTCGCGCACATTGTACTGACTGATATGTACTTTATACCAGTCGGGAGTCTCCTCAATAACAGGATACACGAGACCATCCGAAACCACATTGTTCTGTATGTGATAACCTTCTTGCAGGTCGGCTTCAGTCCACACATATATCGGGTCGCAGTCACCATCGCATCTACTATCCTTCAGTTCATCACTATTAGTGTCGGGCTGTCTATACAGATATGCGTCATTACCATTAACAACGACAAACTTTTTCCATGTGGGTTTCTGCAAGCCAAGAATGTTGTCGCTTTGCTTGTTTCCGCTGAAAGCGAAGAAGCTGATGATGCCGATAAGGACAACGGTAATGATGCCACCGAGGACGTAGCCCCATTTCTTACCATTTGATGATTCTGTTGTTTCATCTGTGTTGGGGGCTTTCTCTTTGGAAGTATTAATTTCGGTAGAAACATTGTTTTCTTCCTTGCTCTTTTCTGTCATCAAAGGAGTTTGTTCTTCCGTTTTATCTGTCGCAATTGTCTTTTGTGGAGGCTCTATGCCGCGGATTTTATAATAGAGCCAACGGCTTCCTCTCCACATATCTACAAACATGGTAATTAAAGAACTAATGAATAATACGGCAGAAACACCAATGTTAAGAAAGATTCCTATCTGTGGCTTGTGTTGCATTTTTACTAAAGCAAACATATTGCCATCTATTTTATTGTTATTAGCATCAATACCGGCGATGCAAAACATAGCCAAAGAAAAACTAATAATAATAGTTATGATTGAGATATGTCTGCGTAATGCTTGTAAAACGGCATTGAGTAGAAGCCAACATACAATGAGTGCCGCACCATTTGAGCTGATGAATTCATTAAACGAAACATTATCAGTGCTAACTGCATCTTTAAAAAGGGTAGTCAAGTAGTCATATAGAGTTACAGTTGTTGAAGAACTTCTTACTTGACCCATAAGCTCCATTGTAACGGTGGTTTCCATCATAGGAATAAATATCAAGGCTGCAAGGATTGCCGAGAGCCATGTTTCTATAGGGATATTTCTTTTGTTCATGTTTTTGGATTTGTTTTACTTATTTTGCTGTATAGTCAACTGCCATGCTCCACAATTTGAAATATTATAGTTTTTCTTCTTGCCGTTTATTCCATATTTGAAAAATTCCGCTCCATTTATGCGTCCAAGATACCCATTGCCAGCAATTCCGCTGAATGGAGTACCGCTCATCAGGCATGCAGATCCTTCAAGTAATCTGAAATCCTGTTCTGAAATCAATTTTGCTTGCTTTTCAGACGCTCCAACAGCACCGCATATCTTAGCGAATCTAACAGAAGGTTTACCATCTACCTTGTTGCCGGCAGCAACATCTATAATACCTTTCTCAGCATCAGTCTCTGGCAACTCTCCGCCACCTTGCACAGCTGAATTAATCAGCACACTCTTGGAGTCGGCTTCGTCAAACAGGAATTGTGAATACGAGCCATTGCTCAGCTGATTGTTCCATATAATATTGCCAGAAAGGACATGCAACGTATAGTATTGTGTGTATATGCCACCACCTTCCTTTAGTGCCTTGTTGTTGACTATTGTACATGCAATAACTCCGAAATTATCGCTATTTGAGCAATATATGCCACCACCCTTAAGAGCAGTGTTGTTGAACACTTCACAACCATATATAGTTGTAAGTCCATTGGCACATATACCTCCGCCCTCGTTTTCAAGATTCGTGTTATTGTACGAACGGCACATCGCTATCCTACCGTTAGATATGGACATACCGCCACCATTGTTCTCATAAGCTTCACAATTCAATATGGTTTCGTTTGACACACTAATTCCAATTCCTTTATTACAGCATGCCTCGCAATTAGTCACAGGATGTTGTTTGGAATATATACCTCCTCCACAATAAGCCACCTTACAATCACTTATACTACAACTTTTTCTTAACATATTTTCAACGCCTATGCCGAAACCATTGCAATTAAGAGCCTTGCAATTAGTAATATTTCCCTCGGCATAATTGTAGTATATGCCGCCGACTCCGCTAGTTCCCATTTCTGCAAAAGGAATGCTTCCGGTGCCACCATTGATGACAGTCATTCCGTCTATATTTACATTTTTGCTATGACGAACCGAAATACAGCAATAATGGTTTATGCCGTCTATTATGGCAAAGTTTTCGTAGTCTTGCTTATCACCACCATTAGATGGAAAACCACCGAGGATAGTAATGTTGTTGGCATTGTTCTCTATTACCACTTTCTCGTGGTAGACTCCCGCACCGATGTATATGGTTCCACTTCCTGCAAGTTTACAGTTGTCTACGGCTTTCTGTATACTGCCACATGCGTTTTCCCATGATGTTCCGTTTCCGGTGCCACCAACCTTTACATAGCGTTTAATATCAATAGCCAACGCATTGGTCGACAGACATAAGAACAAAAAAAATGCTATTGCAAAAGCTGTGTTTGTATTTTTATAATATGTCATTCCGTTAAAATATATCAATTAGGTAAGGCTTGTCTTTATATAAATCTCAAATGTTTCTTTTAAAACATTTGCTCCCGAAAATGGCTTATTCGCCACTTTTGGGAGTAAATATCTTTTTATTATTTAATCTTGTTCAATGTAGGAAGTGTTGTCTTTTTTAAGGCAGGAATTTTTACTGCGTTATTCTTCATAGTTGTTACAGCAGCTTTGGCTTTCTTGTATTCGCTTGTTTCTGCAATCTCAGGGTGAAGAGCAGCGATAAGATTAAAAAGTTCTGTGACTTCTTTTTGAACTTGGTTGTTAAGGTCGGCTTGTTGCTCAACAAATTCTGCTATGCTTGATAATGCATTGTCGTAGGCAGCGAATTTCTCATCAACAGCATTTGCTATATATGAGAAGTTTTTATCTGTCATTTCTGCCACTTTCATAAGCCTATCGTCTTGATCAAGATCGTAAACATCATTCCTTAGGATGGCTGCATTCAAATCACATGTTACTTGTGCCAAGCTGTCGATAGTGTTGACCATATTTCCTGATATGGCAACATCTCCATCGTTGAATGTAATCTCCTTGATGTCGTTGTGGCCGAGTGTTACGGTTGTACCGTTGCTGAGTGTGATCACCATGTTGTATTCCTTCTGTGCAAATGAGCTGATAGAGGTCATGAGCATAACAAACATAGTAAATAAGAAATTCTTTTTCATAATCTTGATTTTTTATAGTTATTAGTGTTTAATTTTAAATGAGCCTTTTTGTGTCTTGATGATAAGCACACCGTTAGGCAGTTCACTGAAGTTGATGTCTACGGTTCCGTCTGTGTTGGCTTTCAAGCTCTTCACCACTTTGGCGTCTAATGTGACGATGTCTACTCTTGAACCTGCTTGGAGTCCTGAGAGTTTAGAGCCGAAAACACTTGGCAACTCTACTTGTCCGATGCCAGTATCGTCATCAGAAGAGTAGAACTTAAATGTCTTCACATTGGCAGCTTCCACCGATACCGACAGGCCTTTGTCGTTCTTGCAAACCAACAGGTTGTCTTGATACTTGATGGAAGGGTTGTCGGAGATGAAGAACTCGTAGGACTCCCCTGCATTTGTTGTGACTACCATTTTGGGGTCACTGTAGGCATGTGCGACAACAGGCGATACTAATAGCCCACATGCCAAAAGCATTCTAATTAATCTTTTTTTCATACTTTAGTTATTGTTGATAAGGTAATATTACATACTCTCCAAGTTGTCAATCTCTACACCTATTGGCAGGTTGACAAACTCGATATGGTCGTACATCAACGACTCTCCTGAAGGTTTGGAAAGGCGTGTGTTGCAGCTTACAGATACTGCTGTGGCGTTAGGGTCAAAATCCTTAATCATGAAACTGCCCTTGATGGCTTGGTTGGGCATAAAAACAACCTCGCGTCCCCATCCGTAATCAGCAAATGATTTTCCGTCAATCATAGCCTTTACATCTGAGTACAACTCTTGTGAAGAACATTTATAGGTGTTGCCTAAATCGTCGTGAGCGGCAGCCGACGGCATCCAGAAAGAAATCTGTACTTTCTTGTCAAAGCCTGTATTGTTTAGCACGTACTGGATGTATAGTCCACCATCCACACGCTCACACTTGGTGAAGCGGAAAGTCATGCGCCAGTCGCACATCTTGATGTAAGAGTTGGGGTAGGTTTTCCAATAGCGATAGTAGCACTCTTCCTTGCGATCTTTTTCCTCGTCGTCCTTTTCGCATGAGGTAAGTGAAGAAACAGCGAAAATTGCCACGAAAAGAAGCACGATGCTGCCTGCCAATTTACTTAAAAACTTTTTCATACTTGTTTTTTTGTGTTTGGTTTCTGGCGGCTCCTGCCAGCATTCTATGAATTAACAGTGATTATTCGTGTTAGCTATTTGATATATAACAAAAAAGCGTGGAAACTGTATATACTAAAATAACAATGATTCGACTTGATGAATTTCGACGATAACACCTGCAAATAACTGATAATAAGGAAAGAAAGTGCAAAAACCAAATCATAAATAGATTTAAACGAATCAAAGTTTATTGGGGATATGCGGGAACATTTACGGGAAAGATATTACCTTTGTGGCTGAAATAAAAAACATAGGGACATGAAGATTACCATCATCACAAAGGAATGCAAGACCAAAGACAAAGACGCTCCTGCAAAAGCCAATCTTTGTTTTCGACTCCGGGATAAGGATGTTGACCTCAAAGTCCGTTCCGACATTGAGGTTATGCTTGACTATTGGGACAATGATGCACTTTCCTATCGAAGGACAAAGAAAGTACCATCTGACGAGCAGAAGAAAGTCAAGGTTTTGGTGCAGACCATTACAACGGCTCTTAGCGAGCAGTATAACTCTGCGACTGCTGATGTTGCATGGATGAAGAATGTGATTGATGAATGTGTCAATCCAACTTCAAAGTCAACAGAGACATTGACTACAGTTGTTTCGAGAATGGAACAATACATTGCGGAACATCCCATGAGTCCGAAATCAGCACTCGTTTATAAACCAACAATCAAGAAGCTTCAACGCTATGAAGCCTACAAGAGGGAAATAGAAGGAGAGGAAGGCTTCACTCTATATTGCGAGACTATCTGTCCCGAAGACTACCTTGATTTTAGAGAGTATGTCATAAACGAATATATTCATTACAATGACTACCCTGAGTTTTACGAACAGTTCAACCTTGGCATGCACCCTCCCAAGCAGATGTCAAGCACACAGATTATAGGTATCATGCATCATCTGCGTATTGTTGGGCATTGGTGCATCAAGATGGGGTTTACAACAAACCGCTCATGCGATGCATTCACTATCCCTGCAGCCGTGCAAGGTACACCTTTTTATCTGACGATAGAAGAACGTGATAAGGTCTACAATGCAAACCTACACAACAAGCCAGAGTTAGAAGTGTATCGTGACTTGTTCATCTTCCAATCAATGGTGGGTTGTAGAGTCGGAGACATGTTCTCTTTTACCAAAGACAATATAGTCGGTGACATATTGCAGTATCTTCCACACAAGACCATGCGCAAACGGTCGCAGACCGTGAGCGTCCCGCTTACCACAAAGGCTATGGAAATATTGAAACGTTACGATGGCAAGCAAGAAAAGCTTCTGCCGACAAAGCAAGTGTATCAATACAACGAGGGCATCCGTGCCGTACTTAGAGAATGTGGCATCAACAGAATGGTTACTATCCTTGACACCGTCACCGGAAAGGAGGTTCAGAAGCCAATATGTGATGTCGCTACAAGCCACATGGCAAGACGCAACTTTATCGGCAACCTATACAAGAAAGTGAAAGACCCCGAGCTTGTGAGTTCCATGACAGGACATGTAAACGGAAGCAGAGCTTTCGCCAGATACAGAGAGATTGACGAGGAAACGAAAGTAAATCTTGTCAACCTCATCAACTAACGTTTATACAATCTACCAGTTATACATCATTATATAAGTAACTGTTCAAAATTAATTTTATAAATATGAATAATTCACGAATAAGTT
>OBCI01000188.1_pt1 | contig 13576 bp, 8 predicted proteins | sample 1495881 | NCBI WGS metagenome assembly OBCI01 (sample SAMN03418262, study PRJEB22391) | human gut metagenome | biome: human-gut; feature: organic feature; material: feces | host: Homo sapiens | place: Tanzania | collected 2013-01 | reverse complement strand
CTACGAGCGATTTGAGCTCTTCTATTTCGGGTGTTGTCATAATTTATTCTTTAACAGTATGAATGTTAGACAATTTTATTCTTCAACGATATGGGTGAATTTGCCCCATAACTTATGGTTCTGATACCCCTTTTTCATGCCTGCAGGAACGTGGACCACGCAGGTGGTGAAGAAGTTGGCTACCTTGTTGGAGAAGGCATTTTCTTCGCAGTAAGGTATCGTGGAAGCTGAAACATAGAGGTCGGTAAGTGGACTTTCATCGAAAGCGTAGTTGCTGATATGTTCGGTTTTTGCTCCCAGATATACTTTCGTGAGCTTCCTGCAGCCTTGGAAAACGCCCGTAGGAATCAGCTTGATGCCTGCCCCGAGATGTATTTCCTTTATCTGGCTGCCCATGAAGGCACCTTGTCCTAATGTTTCTACGTTGTCTGACAGATAAAACGCCTCGATGCAGCATTCTCTGAAGGCGTAGGCGCCGATGGAAGTAAAGGCGGTGGGAAGAGTGTATTTACCCTTCTTGCCCATCGGGAACCAGACGATTCTGTTGCCCTCTGCATTCAGCAGCACGCCGTCCTGACTCTGGTAATGAGCGTTGGCAGGCGAAACCGTAATGGCTTCGAGCGCCGTGCATCCGCTGGAAGGGAGAATGCTGCCTGCTGAGGCTGGAATCTCTATCTCGCGGAGCGAAGTACAATCGGCAAATGCATCTTTCCCGATGGTGGTTGCATCGGCAGGAAGAACTAAGTGGGTGAGTTTTTCGCAACCGGCAAATGTGCCTTGTACCATCTTGTTTTCTGCAGCTTCGTGATGATACGGACCTACCATTCCGCCTGCTGCCAGGTGAACGTCGGTAAGGTCTATATCCGAGAGTTTGCCTGGGGTGGATGCATTATTATTGTCGCGCCCCATCATCAATCTCAGACAACTTAGGTCTTCGCCGTTCAGGGTTCCGGCTATGGTCAGCTGGGTATAATCGTAAAGATGATTGCCCATCAGCTGGGGTAGTTCGCCTGTTTCGTTTAGCGTAATGGCGTCGCTCGTATTATATTTGATGGCGGTTCCGAGGGTTTCTCCTACCATATTGCGGGCGAAAGGCAGGAACTCGTAGTGGGCATTCCGCTTCAGATTTCCGATGCGCAACTTGATTTTACCCTCCTTTCCGTCAAAGTTTTCTGCGATGCATTTCTGCTTGTTCTCCGGCTCGCTGGTCAGATAAACGTAGCATCCGGTTTCGGTCATCGGTTCGCCACCATCATCGGTTATTTCGTAACTTACGAATGCGCTCATCGGTCCGTGACTCAAGAGTGTAGCTGATGTAAGTTTCGGACTCATATTGGGCTGGGTGGTGAAACTCATCGTGTTGCTGGTTGTGGTTGTTCGGCCGTTGTTGCCCTGTAGCATATAATAATAGGTAGTGCCCGCTTTGAGTCCCGTCAGAACCAGCGAGACGTCAGTTCCCTGGGCATGAACTTCGCTGGTATTGAGGTTCATGCTCTCCGAAGTGCCGTATCTGAACAGAAGTTTCGGCATTTCTGTTTCTCCCTCTATGGTGGCTAATCCGTTGAGAGTAGCCTCTGTCCGGGTGATGTGGGTCGCCTCTGTGGTTATCAGGTGCGGCTCCAGATAGGCAGGCTTATCGCTATTGCTGCATCCTGCCATCATCATGCTTCCTATCAGGAGGGCAAGAAATCTGATGCTGCGTAATATGCTTTTTATGTTCATTTCTTACTTCTTTTGTTTTCCGATTTTAATACCTATGCCGATGCTGCCCTGCCATTGTTTTCCGGCGATGGTGATGGCTGAGGCAGCAATGCTCACTCTGTTGAACGAGGCGAGCACACCCAGCTGGGCTGCGAAGCCTTTGTGGGTAAGGTCTTTGTTGAGCAGGTATCCGCCTCCGCTGCTCTCGGTCTGCTGCCAGGCTGTAGCGGCTTTGCCGTAGCCTACGCCTTCGAAGAGGCAGAAACCATGCGTAATGTGGTGGATGGCTCCAGCGGTAAAGGTGTAGTTCTGGTGGCGTGTATTGCCTGTATAATAAGGCTTGATACTGCTGCCCGGCGTGTAGCCTTCTTTGTTGCAGATTCCTTCTGTGCTGCCGATGCGCTTGAGGTTGCTGCTGGCATGGATGAAGAAGCCGTGGCGGCGCATCAGGGCGAAGAAGAGGCCGTAGGAAGGTCCGTCTTCATGGAAGGATAGCGTGGCGAGCGTGTAGAGGGCGAGTGGCATCTTCTGACGTACTTGTGGTACGGCAATCGTATCTATTACCGTCTTTACCTCTACGATGGTGTCGTGCTTCTCCTGGATGATAGGAGTAAGTTTTGGCAGTTTCAGCTTCAGCTCGTAGGTCATTCTGCTTTCCAGCGGTTTGCTGAACCGGTAGTCGCGGAGCACGCCCCATTCCGGATGCTTGATGGTGAGCAGTTTGGAACCTTTGGGAAGATAGAGCCAGATTTCGCCCACTTCATCTTTTCGCGATACGATGCCGAGCGGGGTGGAGAAGGCAAAGTCGGAGGGCGCTTCTACCTTTACCAGGGCGCAAGGCTCATCGTTGAGGTCGCGTACGGGGGTGATAAAGGCACTCACGTCGTTGGGCAACAGGCGGAAACCTGCTACCGAAAATTCCTGTGCCTGGACGGATGCCGACCACAGGCTTAATATGAATAAGAGTATCGTGAGTCTTAAACTCCCAGCTCTTAACTTCTCACTCCTAACTGTCATCATATTATTTATTCTAAATTAAAGTCTTGTATACTGATTACATCGTCTCCGCTATGTACGGTTCCTGCCGGTTGCCAGGTGCGCACGTGGATGAGCGGCATAGACGGGTTGCGGAAATCCCAGAGCAGAAAGAGATAGCCGTCGTCTGAGTAGCGGTCGCTCTTGTATTGCTGCCGGAGGGTGACGCCGTAGATGCCGTCCATCGTAGGATGGCGCATGATGCGGAATCCCGAGAACTTCAAGTCTATCTTCTGGTTGACTGTAAATACCTTCGCCAGTCTTGAAATATAGTCTTTCTTCGAGTGAATGGCGTAGGTTACCTTTGCTTCAGCCTGACATTTGTTGTCGTTGGCTGCAGGTTTTACCACGTTTCCTACGATGATGAGTGCCTTGTCGCTAAACACCTGTTTCAGAAAATCAAGATCCTTGGTGGTATAGGCTGTGCGGAAATGTTCGCAGTAATTGAGGATGGTGCGGCGGCGTCTGGCATCGGTCTCTGTGAGTTTGCCCTGCATGATTTTCGAGGCTTCCTTGTAGAAAGGATTCGACTGCGCCATCGTCTTGAGATCTACCTGCGAAAGATGGCTGGTCTTTCCTGGTTTTGGTGCGTTCGCTTGCCTGTATGCCTGTTCTTCCGGTTGATAATCAGCCGAAGTCTTTGCTGTTTCTTCCGCCTCTCCATTCATCAGCATCTGCGCCTGCTGCCTGTTGTCTTCTGGAATCGCATTCTTGTTGCTTTCCGTGAATACGACCATGCCCTGGCGGTCGATAAATCCCTCTCTCTTAGAGTTTTGCTCGCGGAACCGGAGTTGTCCGTTGCGGAACCGGGTGTCTAGCAGACAGCCACGCAAAGGGATGGCAAACAGCTCGTTGCCGTCTGCATCTTCTACCACGTATCGCTTGCCTTTCGCGCCGTTGTCCTTTTCTACAAGTTCCAGTCCTTCGTTCACTCCGTATCGGGTTTCCTGGCTGTCGCCTTTATAAACGGCAGAGGGTAGCAGCCACAAGGCTGCCACCCATCCTCCGAGAAGGAGTGCTAGAAGGGATAATATCAATACCGTCTTCTTCATCGATAATTCTCTGTATTTTTATCATGCATAGCCCTTCGGGAGAAAGGCTTTCTTACTTATTTCCCCCAGTTCTGAATCTCGCCGCCTATCTCTATCTTCACCTGGTCTGGGTTGTCAGAAATGATGAAGTTGACAAGATGTTCGGTTCCGGGTTTAAACTGGAATCTGCTCTCGTAGAGATAACTTACACCTTTCATTACCACTTCGATGAGTGGTCTTCGGTTTTCTATGCGTTGAGGCACGATGATTGCCGAGTAGATGTAGTCGCTCTCCTGATGGGCGATGATGCTCTGCTGGGTTCCCTTCACATAACGGGTTGCCCCGCCTGCCTGAAGGTCGATGGTGGCTGTAGGTACCGTGCTGTGGATGGTTACCTGGGCATGGGTAGGCATTTCTCCCTCAAAGTCTTCACCCTTGATCAGGCGTATCTTGAGCTTGCTCATGATGTGCTTGAAGTTGAGGCTGATAGGGGAGTTGGATGCCTGGATGTCCTTGCTGGTGGCAAAGAGCAGGTCGCTTGCCTCGTAACCGCCGGGTGCAGTTGCCGTCTTCGGGGTACTCTGGTCGAGGGCTACGCTGAAAGGCTGGTCTGTCGTGCTGCTTACGCCCTGTATGTATGGGTAGTAAGCGTAGGCGTTGTAGATGCCTTCGTCCCAGTAAAGGGTACGGGCGGCTTCCCATTTGCTGCCATCGTAGGTGAGCGCTTCGTTGTTCACGAGATTGCCGCCTATTTCGAGTGGAGCCTTGCTTTCTGCCACGTAGAGACCTATCTTGTCGTTGGACTCGAAACTGGTTGCCGTGGCACGGCTCTGGCCGGGATAGTTTACGGCAAAAGTCATCGGCGTAGATTGGGCATCCTTGTAGCGGGAGGTTGTTTCCACCTCCTCGCTACATGAAACCATTCCTAATATAGCCAACGCAAAACTGGCGTATCTTATTATATGTTTCTTCATTTTTTTCTTGTTTTAATGGTCCATATTCTGATTTACCTTGCCCTCGCTCTTAGCGATGCTTTCTAACCTTTGCCAACTTCTGCGGACTGCCTTTATGGAAGACAGGAGCATGCTGGTAGGTTCCGGATGTGCGCTGGTCGCCATCGCCGCCGAAAGCACGGCTCTCTACGATTCCCGCATCCCGCTTGTCGTTCTTCACGAAGTCTTTGAAACTGTAGGTTTCTCCGGCATAAGCCTTGATGCGCTTCACGATACTCTCACGGCTGATGGTGCTGTAGTAAGGAATATCGTTGTTCATGCAGGAGTTCGGCTCCGAACGGAATACGCCTCGGTTGTGCATGTAGCCTCCCTCGTAGATGTCTACGATGTCGCTGTAGCGGTCGTCGAAAATCAGATGGCTCCAGCCTACGCTATGCATCTTGCCGGTAAGTTCCAGGTTGTCGTACCAGCCGAGTGACTTGGCTCCGTTGAATTCAAGAACGTGTCCGCAGCAAGAACAGCCACAGGCATCGATGAAGGCGTTGTGATAAATGTACTCATCGCCCAACTTTCCGAATCCGTGTCCGCCTGCCTCATGCTGGATGACGCCACGGGTATCTAGTGGATAACCATAGGTACTCTGAGGACAGAAGGCAATAGCCGAACCATCTTCCCACATCTGGCAGATGCCGCCGTAATCGGTAGAATTAGGAACCATGATGATCAGGGTCTGATTCAGATTGCCCTTGTTGACTGTTGGAGCGCCCAAAGCATAATCGAATACTTCGTCATAATCTGCCTTCAATCCTACGCCACCGGTAAAGGTGGTATTGAATCGGTTGTAGCGGATGGTGTTCACGGTTCCTACGCCCGATTCCGTAGAAAGCGGAATGGCGGTATAGACGTTGAAGTAATCACGGTAAGTCTTGTAAGGCTCGATACCGAAGAAATACTCCACTTCCTGCTTGATATCATTCAGATATTTGCCGCTGGCAATATCCTTTGCGTTAAAGCCGTCGCCGAGCAGCACGATATTGATTCCACCATTATTGCCCTTGGTAGCCTTCTGCAGGGTAATCCATTCGTCCTCACCATATTCATAACCATACTGCGAAACGCTACATTCGTGGGTATAGTCTTTGTCTTTCAGGCGGAATACCACCTTTCCATCACGGCTATCAGCATTCTTAGCCATTCCCTTGATAGTCAAAGTAACTTCAGTTTTCTTGTTGCCGCTGGCAGGAGAAACCTCACACCAGTCTGGCTTGTTGGCTACTTCCCATTCGCCCTCGGCGTTAATCACCAGTTTCTGCTTGTGCTCCGTGCTCAAGGCGCAGGCTACAGATGGTCGGCAAACCAATTCGTGGTGAGCGGCGATACGCTTGAAGTCTTTCCAGCCATTGGCTGCTTGGTATTGAGCAATGGCTGACTCTGGTACTTCAAGGGTGAAGTTGTCCTTTGCCACGCCATCAAAAGCACCATTAAGGACATTAGCAGGCATGTCGCTTTTACAAACAATGCTGCTTATCCCATAGCAGCCATTAAAGGCATTGTTTTGTATGGTTTCCATACTTTCAGGAAACACTAATCCTTCGATGCTTCTGCAATTTACGAAAGCTTGTTCTCCAATACTTTGTAAACCTTCCGGAAATTCTATTGTTCCCATAAGACGCCAACATGATCCGTCTCCCTCTAAATCACCAAATGCCTTTCGACCGATACTTCTTAATGTCTTTGGTAAATTTAATTCTCCAGAAAAATCACATCCAGCAAATGCGTAGTTTTGTATGACAACCAAATTTTTAGGTAAGGAAATTTCTCCTTTGAAATGAGTTCCTCTAAATGCGTATTCTCCTATTGAGGTTATACCATCATGGAAAGTTAATGTTCCATTGAAGCTTCCGCAGTATTCAAACGCATTATTAGGAATCTTATGTAAATCTTGAGGTATACTTAAGCTTCCGCTAAGATTCCCACAATCCCTGAAAACATTGTCTCCTAGTTCGTTGAGCTTTTCCGGAAGTCGTAATTCTCCATAAAGTCCTTGACAACCTTCAAAAGCATTGCCAAGTATCTTCTCAAGATTGTTTGGAAGAACCAATTGACTATTGAATCCACAATAAGTGAAGACACCTCCATACCACCAACGATCATAACCTCGACCTATATATTTCAAGGTTGAAGGCAAAGAAATACTTCCATTTAAAGCACGGCAATTGAAAAAAGCTCCGACTTCAATTTCTGTTACACCTTCAGGAATATTAAGCGATCCTGTAAGATTTTGGTCTTCACCAAAAGCTGCTATACCAATTTTCGTTAATTTGTCTGGTAGAACAATTAAGTTTAGCGACTTCTTGCCATATAAAGCTTCGTATGGCATTTCGTAGTCATTATATGGATAATCGCCAGGACTTCCTCCAGTTAAGGTCTGTTGACCACCTCTGATAATCACTTCTTTCAAATTCAATGCTGCCAGATATTCCATACTATCTCTCATGAAATAGAAATCTTGAGCATTGATTTCACCCGTAATCTTCAGGTTCTTAATCTTAGTATAGTCCTTATTAGCCGCAGTAATGGCATTCTTCAAGCCTCCAGGAGTAGAGTTGATGACAATATACTCCTTCGCTGTTGCATCATGGCTCACAAGGTCATTCTCCCAAGGAGTGATGCTTTCGCTAACCAAAGTAAGCTTGTAAGCGCCGCTTCCTGCCTGCTTATCTACCTTGATGCCGAAGTTCATCATCTTGCCAGATACGTAGGTAAGTGCCTCGTTCTTAGTGAACTTATAAGGTACGCCGCCGATGGTGATGCTGAAGAGGGTTGTGCCGGCAGCCACGGTTTGAGGAACCACGATGGTGCGCCACTCGTCGTTAGTACGAGATGGGATAGTCATAGTGTTCTCTACAGCACCTGCTGTCTTGATTTCGCCAGTAGAAAGGTTGATGCTTGCCTTGCGGGCTACGTTGGCTGTCAGGACAATCTTCTCCAGATTCGCCCATTCGCCCTCGGCAAAACCGGAACCCTGGATCAGGGTAACGCGGGCATTAGACATGCGATGAGCCATAGGCAAACGGATTACGCTGGTGGTAGGAGCTACATCTGACACCTTGCCCCAGAGGAAATCGCTCGCTTCGTAGCCACCCATTTCGCCATTCTCGGTAGCCTTGCTCTGGTCTTTCTGTACTTCAAACTGATAATCCTCTATGCTCTCAGGATTGGCAAAAGGATAGTAGCCATACACATCAATATGTGTATGCTTGTCTTTCCAGAAAAGGTCATAAGCGGAGTTCCACTTATAGTTAGGCTCATCGAAAGTGTGGCGCACATTATCGCCACGGTTGCCATTTACCTTCAGGGTTCCAGGCTTGTTTCCCTCGTAATCTACGATATAAACGCCCATCACGTCGCCGTTGCAGAAACCGTTGTCGTTGACGCGGGTTACGGCAAGCTGGTCGATATCGCCCGAAAGCTGGATGCGGTTGCTGTCGTGCTGCTCGGTCTTGTCGCCGAAGAAGTCATCGCTACAGCCCGTCAGGAGCATGGCTCCTGCCGCAAGCAGATATAATAAGGAATGTTTTACTCTTTTCATAAATAATTCTTTTAGGGGAGATGACCTTTCTCAGTCAGAAAGATCATCTCTTATTATTTCTGGATAGAAAATCGTCCGTTCTGTTATTCGGCTGTTCCGCCATAGTCAATACCGTCGTCTTCCCACTTGCTGATGTTAACATTTACGCCGTTGCTGGTCTTGCTGAGCGTAACGGTGAACTTATGCATCCTGCCAGCCTCGAAAGCGGAAAACTTGGATGACTTAGGAAGATTGAAATCTCTGCCGTCAACATTTACGGTAATGAGATTTCCCTCGCCTACGGCTTGCGGAATGATGAGTGCCTTGTAGCTGTTGCCTTCTTCCTTGAGCGGAATGAGGTCTGTATCATTGCCCTTGGCTGTTACGGCACCTGTAGAAAGATTGGCTGTAGCCTGTGTCTTCAGACGGTTGATCTTTACGCTAATCTTGGCTGCAGCAAGCGAAGCCTCTGTAAATCCGTTTCCTGCCACGAGCTTGATAATCATCTGGCTCAACACGTGCCTGGCTTCTATCTTCACGGCGCTTTCTGTAGGAGCCGCATCTGTAGTCTTGCCTATCAGAAGTTCGCTAGCCTTGTATTTTTCCGTTGTGCTCTGGTCAGCATTTACGGTCCAAGGCATCGCCTCTATGTTGCTGATAGTGGCTGTATATGGATAATAAATGTAGAAATCGGCGTGGGTGCTGTTGTCTTTCCAGTAGGTTGGAGTTGCAGCCTTCCAGGTTCCATCATAAGTAAATTTCGTGTTGTCTATATAGTTACCTGTCGTTTGAAGTGTTGCGGCAGAGCCATCGGCTTTATGGTTGACAACAAACAGTCCTATCTGGTCTCCCGTTTCAAAAGCCAGATCAGTAGCACGGCTTATCGAAGTGCTGATGCTGATAGGCACTTTTGCTGATGGGCTTGGCTTAGGTGTAGGGTCTAATTCTGAACCTCCACCAGAACATGCGGTTAATGCGAGGAGCATGCTCCCTACGATTGCTAGATACTTCTTCTGTTTCATGATTTCTTCGTTTTATATGATTACTTTTTCTAGGTGTATCTGGAACTGTTAGTTTCATTTACTTTGCAAAGGTAGAAAAAAATGTGGTATTATACAAGTTCATAATGGTTCATATATGGAAAAAGTTGCTAAACAACATATTTTCAGGGGATAAACGGAGAGTGGAGTCAAAGAAAAAAGGCAGTTTCCTGCTTGTCGGAAACTGCCTTTTTCTTAAAAGTGGGGATTGCCCGTCAGTTTTATCTGATGATTGTCTCATCTGTTATCTGATAATTTTCATTACATCTTCTATGCTGCGGTTGAACGGTCCGTTGTGCTCCAGTTTGATGGTACACATGGCTGCAGCAAACTTTCCGGCTTCTACCGGATTGGCTCCCTGCAGACGCTTGTAGAGATAGCCTGCCGAATAGGTGTCGCCACATCCTGTAGCATCTACTACTTCATGAGGAGGGTAGGCAGGAATATCGTAGAAAGTATCATCTACATAAACCAGAGAGCCCTCGCTTCCTAGCGTGATGATTACTTCGGCTACGCCCCAGGCATGAATCAGCTTGGCGGCTTCCTTCGGGTCTTTCAGTCCCGTAATGGTCTCCATCTCGGTCTCGTTCACCTTCAGATAATAGGTGTTCTTGAGCACCTGGAGCTTGTCCTTCCAGTCGGTAGCGTAAACTTTCTCGTCTCTCACCTCGCGCAGATAGCCCTGCACGTCGATGGAAACTTTTCCCTTCTTGGCAAGAAAGGCAACCACTTCCGGCGAGAAATCATCGCTCAGCAGACTGCCCAGGTGAAAAACCTTTGCCTCTACATGCTCCAGCTGCTGGATGGTGAAAGGATCGGCCTTGGCAAGCACTCGCTGCTTACGGTCGTTGGGATTATCGCCATAAATATTTTCGAAGAAAACCGTATTGCGCGATGGGTTCAAGGTGACATCTATTCCTGCCTTGAGCATCTTTTCAACAGGTTCCTTCTCAGTAGGATCCATCGCCGTAATAAGCGAGAAACTTACATCCTTTGGCAATTGGTTGATGGCGTAGGCAAAATAAAAAGAGGTGCCGCCAGCCATGTAAACCGTACTGCTCGGGGTCACGATTTTATCCTTTGTTACGTGCCCAATACAACAAATATCTTTCATTCTTACTTCATTTTGCGGATGCAAAGGTACTGCAAATCGAGAATAATACAAAAAAAAATGGGAATTATTTTGTTTTGTTCGCATTTTAATGTACCTTTGCATCGAGAAAAAGCAATTTTTAAAATATTATCTAGAATAGATATAAAGAAACATTATGTGGTTTGATAATTTAATCAACGTGCATTCGGCGGTGCAAGGCATCGTCATCCTGTCTTTGATTTGTACTTTGGGTCTTGCCCTCGGCAAGATTCATGTCAAAGGAATCTCCCTTGGCATAGCCTTCGTATTCTTCGTGGGTATTATAGCGGGTCATCTCGGACTCTCTATTGACCAGAATATGCTGGAGTTTGCAGAAAGTTTTGGTCTTACCATGTTTGTGTATGTGCTGGGTCTTTATGTGGGTCCTAACTTCTTCGGTTCGATGCGTCACGAAGGCATTTCGCTCAATCTGTGGAGTCTGGCTGTCATCCTGGTGGGAACCTTGTTCTCGCTCGGTTTGTGCTGGATTTTGCCAATCAGTCTGCCTGATATGATGGGTATTCTGTGTGGCGCCACGACCAATACGCCTGCCCTTGGTGCTGCCCAGCAGGCGTTGCAGCAGTTGGGCTTGCCTAGCGAAGGTGCGGCTCTGGGCTGCGCCGTCACTTATCCTCTGGGTGTAGTGGGCGTTATCCTGGCGATGATGCTCTTGCGCAAACTCTTTGTGAAACAGGAAGATCTGGAGATTCGCAAAAATGATGATGACGACCATACGTCTATCGGACAATACGTAATCGTGAATCCTGCCCTGAACGGCAATACCATCGCAGAGATTACGATGATGACGCATCGCAAGTTCATCATCTCCCGTGTGTGGAGAGGCGAACAGGTAATTGTTCCTCAGGCTGATACGGTACTTCATACGAATGATAATGTGCTCGTGGTTACCAATAAGGATGAGGTTTCGGCGATGCAGATTCTCTTCGGAAAGAAGGTGGATAAGGAGTGGAATAATGATAAGGTAGACTGGAATGCGATTGATGCGAAGGTTGAAAGCCGCATTATCGTTGTTACCCGTCCGGGACTGAACGGTAAGCGCCTGGGCAGTCTGCAGATGCGAAATTCCTATGGCGTGAATGTGAGCCGAGTGCTTCGTGGTGATATCCGTCTGCTTGCTACAGATGACCTCCGTCTGCAGTACGGCGACCGACTGACGGTAGTTGGCGACCCTACGAGTATCGACCATGTAGAGCAGTTTCTGGGTAATGCCGTAAAGACCCTGAACGAGCCGAACCTCGGCGCTATCTTCCTCGGAATCATTCTCGGTCTAGCCATAGGAACCGTTCCTCTGGATATTCCTGGAATGACGGCTCCTGTACGTCTGGGTATTGCCGGCGGTCCTATCGTGATGGGTATTCTGATTGGTGCGCTGGGGCCTCGTGTGCATTTCATCTCTTACATGACGCGAAGTGCTGGTCTGATGCTGCGAGAACTGGGTCTTGCCCTCTATCTCGGTTGTCTAGGTTTGGCGGCTGGTGGACAGTTCTTCGAGACAGTAGTCCGTCCGGAAGGTTTGATGTGGGTAGGCATCGGTTTCCTTATCACGGTTGTGCCTGTGGTTATCGTAGGTCTCGTCATTCTGAAGACCAAGAAATATGACTTTGGTAGTATCTGCGGAATCCTCTGTGGAAGTATGGCGAATCCGATGGCTTTGACTTACGCCAACGAGACGCTCGACGGCGATACGCCAAGCATCAGTTATGCTACGGTTTATCCGCTCGGCATGTTTATCAGAGTGGTGATAGCCCAGGTTATCGTGATGTTCTTTGTCTGAAAGGACACGGGGTAAACTTTTAGGCACGGCTTTTTAATTTTTTAGGCACGGATTACACGGATTTTTTTATGATACTATAAATACGCTTTATTCACATTAGCGCCATAAATCCGTGTAATCCGTGTAATCCGTGCCTAAATCAAATTTAGAAATCAGCCTTTCTTGTTATAGTCATTTTCTTTCCCGTCATCGGGTGCTCAAATGTGATTTCTTCTGCATGAAGATGCAGTCTTGTTGCAGTCTCGTTGCCGTAGAGCGGATCGCCGATGATAGGGGCATTCAGACCCTCCTGATGAGCACAATGCACTCTCAGTTGGTGCGTTCTGCCTGTTTTCGGATAGAGCGCCAGGCGCAGATGGGTATCGTCAATACGCTCTAGAACCTCGTATTCTGTAATGGCTTCCTTGCCCTGTTCGCGGTTTACAATCTGGCGTGGACGGTCTAGGAAATCTGCCATCAGAGGAAGCGAGATGTAACCTTTTCCGCTTTCTGCTTCTTTCAGAATCCGGTTGCACGATTCCTTGTCTTTTCCGCAAACGATGGCTACGTATTTCTTCTGAACCCGATGATTCAGAAACTCCTTTTGCAGACGATGATAGGCTAACTCGGTCTTGGCAATAATCATCAGTCCGCTTGTTGCCATGTCCAGACGGTGGACGATGAGCGGACCGGTAGCTTCCTGATATTTCCTTCGCATCAGAGCGTAGACGGAAGGCTGGGTTGCATCTTTTCCGGGAACCGAGAGCAAACCCTCGGGCTTATAGATGACTGCCAGTTCACGGTCTTCGTAGAGCGTTTCCACCTTATTATATATAGTAGCCTCGGTCTGTTGGGTTTCAAAGACCGTTTTTGGCAGCATCCAATGTAGTATCGGTTTGCATTTTCCGTTGCAGGCAGGATAAAACTGAAGATGATGCCTGATTTCTTCTTTCGGACTCTCTCCCCACCAGAACATCGCCATCTGCAGAGGCTTGTAGCCATGCTGGTAAGCGTATTGCAGGAGTTTCGGCTCGCAGCATTCTCCACTTCCTGCAGGTGGAATCTTAATCGCCTCGTTCTTGAAAATCTCCAGCAGGTCCTTGCTTTCTCCTTCCGCATTCAGCATCTCGAATTTCGCAAACAGCCATTGCTGAAGTGCTTCTGATAGCTCTTTGCGGAGCTTTTTCGCCCTGTTCAAGTCCTTTTCGTAGACTTCGTATTCTGTTTCCAGCGCCGTCTTTTCGTTTATCGATTTCTTCAGTCTCTTCAGCTCAGCCTTCATAAACTGGCTCTCTTTTATCATCGCCTCTTCCTCTTCCTGGCTCAGAGATTTTCCAGC
>OBCI01000186.1_pt1 | contig 13686 bp, 10 predicted proteins | sample 1495881 | NCBI WGS metagenome assembly OBCI01 (sample SAMN03418262, study PRJEB22391) | human gut metagenome | biome: human-gut; feature: organic feature; material: feces | host: Homo sapiens | place: Tanzania | collected 2013-01 | reverse complement strand
AATGATGGAACCACCATCGCCAGTGTGGCAAACATGAACGACCTCATCTTCCGTGGCAACATCGACGAGACCGAGGTGGGCAACCTGGTAGTAGGAATGCCGATGAAGATTACCATCGGAGCAATGCAGGATCTGAAGTTTGATGCCGACCTGGAGTACATTTCTCCAAAGGCTGTAGAGAACAATGGAGCCAACCAGTTTGAGGTAAAGGCAGCCGTCCGCTCGGTAAAAGGCGGCAAGATCCGTTCCGGCTACAGTGCCAACGCCGAGATAGTATTGGCAAAGGCTAACCACGTGATCACCGTTCCGGAGAGTGCCATCGAGTTCAGCGGCGACAGCACCTTTGTTTATATCGTAAAGGGCAGCGGCGAGAAGAAGACCTATTCCCGCAAGCAAGTAACCACCGGATTGAGCGATGGTGTGAACATAGAAATCAAGAAGGGTCTGAGCCTGAAGGACAAGGTAAGAGGTCCGCAAGTTGTGGCAGACAACAAGGATGATGAATAAGGCATAAATAAGACATAAAAATAAAGGTTATCTAAAGGTAATTTACCCTTGGATAACCTTTTATTATGGATATGTCATGAGCTTGATGACACATCCTCTTTATCCTGCTTACATGGCAATCCTAGCTTTTTCTGAAAGTCCCGCTTGATTACCATGATATCTGCTATTGGCAGTGTTAAACTTATAGATGGCTGTGATATAAATACCATTGTTAAAATCATAGGATGACTTGTGCTGCCAAACATTGTCCAACAGAATGGTGTACTTACTCTTCTGTGTTTTGAAGACATCCATATAATAGATACCAACATATAGATTTTCTCCCAAGAAATTCTTATATGCTCCTAGCTGGAACATACTGTTAGCTTTTCTATCCATTATATTTTGATTGCCTCCACTAGAAAAAGAGAAGTTTACATCAAAGTTATAACCTTGGTGTGTGGAAAATGTATTAAACAACTCAATATTCGCTCTCATCTTGTTATATTGAGTATATTCTATCTTTAAGAAAGGCTTTTCTAATGAAGCACTGATATATGGAGTCCAAGGACCTAGTGTGGTAAACCAATTCCCCGTAACGACCAAATGCTTGTAAGACTTAACGTTCTCAGGACGAACCATTACTGCATTGTTGTCACCATATTGTCGAATCATATAGAAGACTGGATGTTTCTGTGCTTCATAGGTCACAGAAGCACTCAGATTCTTATAAGATAGCAAAGAACTGATGGTATGATAAAACGTTGATTTCAAACTAGGATTTCCTGTGGAATACTCGAATGGGGAACGATAGGTAACATTGTTCCTAAAAGAGTAATACACCGGTCGCTTGATTTTATTGGTATAACTCACACTGAGCTTTACCTTGCCTAACCTTTTTTGCAGTGATATGAAAGGGAACCAATTCGACTCATTCCAGGAATCGTCATAGTCGCTGCTTTCATAGTTTACTTTGCAATATTCATATCTCATTCCTGCAGAAGTAGTCATAAAGTCGCTTTTCAGAGTAAGGCTTGTGTATGCCGCTATAGTTTTTTCTTTTCTTAGGCTACTTGAAGCAGGAGTCAGAAGACTGTTATCCTTATTTTCAAAGGCAGTTGTATATCGTGTTTGGGAGCATTCTGTTCCGTACTTTATATTACCAAAGTTGAATGTGTGCTGCATTTCTAATTTTCCTGCAAAAAACTTGTTGGAATAGGAGCTACGTGAACTTTTATATATTGGAGAGCTTGAAGTGTAGATCTCTTCGATGCCCTGTTCTGTATCATTGTCGCTCTTGCTAAGATACCAGTCCATAAAAAGTTTGCTATGTTTACTCAAGTCATAAATAGCATAAGCACTGAGATTTTGAACCAACATATTGATGTCGGTAGCATTTTTCAACCATAGGTCATAAAAAGTTTCTTCATTCTTCATCACTTGCACGTCGCCTTCTGTTGTAGCTTTATTATATGGAGTCTTTGTAAAAGCATATTTTATGCCGAAATTCCAAGACTTGGCAGTATAGTCCATACCTATGTTTCCATCATAGCCCAACCAAGTATTACGTGTTACGGAAGTTTCATTTTGGGCATAAGTGTCCTCATTTGTTAGCGACATATTTTGCTCTGACTCGCTCTTTGTTCTTGTATCACGAAGATTTAGAGACGCAAAGACATCCAAGCCACCTGTTCTATAATTGAAATTACTTCTAGGTATTTCTGAGAGTTTATGATTGCCTAAGTAAGCGAAAGTGCTTTCTACGTTTCCGCTAAATCCTGCACCTTTTGGTTTTATTGTTCTGATTTTAATCACAGCTTTAGCACTGGCATCATACTCGGCACCAGGCGAAGTTACGACTTCAATGTCCTTGATGTCAGAAGCCAATAGTTTTTCCAGTTCAGACGATTCATACAAACGATGACCATTAAGGTAAAAGATAGGTTCTCCTTTACCTGCAACAATAATGTTATTATTTTGTTTACTAACAAAAGGCATATAAGCCAGAATATCCAAGAGCTTTCCTTTCTTTGCCAAGCCAATTCTGTGTTTGCGATGTTCATGATGACGGAATTGTCCGTGATGCGCATACTCTTGGCAGATCCTTTTATTACGACATCGTTGAGTGCATAAGATAACGTATCACGAGTCTGCATGCTCTCTTCTTTCAATTTAGTCTCCCTCATCTTCTTCTGTTCCTCATTTTGTCCATAAGAACTTATGGTAGTGATAACCATAAAGAAAACCAAGAAAATGCATCTTACCATTATTACTCTCATTTTTTTCTTTATTCTTTAATCTGTTAGCATATACGAAAATTTCTCATAAGGTCCATCAAGCATCCGGATGGCAACCTTCACGGATTCATCATCTATATTCATGATGCTATCTGCCCGTTGCATCAAATCATCATACTTCCTGTTTCCTGCACAAGATGCAAGAAGCATGATGATTAACAACAAATATAAGACCTTTTCTTTCATTCCTCTCTTTTTTTTGCAAAAGTACGAAAAAATAAAGAAACTACAACAGAATGTCTCTATAAAATTAGAAAAAAAGCAGAACTTTCATCTGAACAAAGTTAAGTAGCGCTGCGCATTGTCTGTAGTCCTTTCTGAATCACAATGCAAAGATACAACCCTGAGAATCCGGCATTCACGGTTTCTCACGGTTATTCACGGTTTCTCACGGATTTTCTTTCTTTTTCTAATGATTAGCTCAGAAAGATGATTTATTCCAATAATAAAAGAGACTTGCTTATGACGGCTAAGTAACTTACCTAGGATAACTAAGTGACTTGGTTACGATAGCTAAGTAACTTACTTAGGAATGACGGATGACACTGGTGACAGGGTTTTCTTAAAAACTCTCTCACGTAGGCGGGCGGGAAGCTTTTCAGAAAAATTTTTCCTGCCCGCCCGCGTGAGGAAAGTTTTAGAAAACAAGTGTCATAAGTGTCACTGGTGTCACCAAGAACCTTTTCTGCCATTTAGCAATACTCTTCCTTAAACCATAGACGATAAATCGGATCTACAAATACAAAATCAGCTTTCTGCTTCTCTATGATATCCTTGTTCTGAAGAATCTTCTTGTTCTTAACTATCGTATTGGGATTACCCAGATTATACACCTGCTTCACTGCTTGTGATGAGAAATGCTGCTCACCATCAGCTATCGCCTTGAGCATCTCTATCTGGGTAGAACTGAGATTTTCCGTATCGTTCTGAAACATCGGGGTATTGATGTTCAATACCTGCTTGAGACCAAGAGAGAACACTTCTTCCGTCACCTCAGAAACCGTAAAACTCCAAATAAAATAGCACAACTGCTGCAGATACCAGGAATGACACTCCACCACATCGCAAATCCTGCGGGCAAAAGATTCAGAAATTCGCTTGTCGGTCTTCTCAAAAGATGATAAGATAAAAGGAATCCAATGCTCCTTGGCTATCTTCTGCATGAAGATGACCTGTCCGAAACGATAGAACGGACTGTTGGAATTGTTGAAGATGTTGAGCATCATATTACGCTTGCTGCCATAAAGGCAATAAGAGGTCAACTGCTGCTGTTGCCATACTGAGCGCATCTTGCCCTCCATATCCTTATATTCCGGCAGATTAGCCAACTGCTGGAATTCATCTATGCACACAATAATCCTGATTCCCTTTTCCTTCGCCAGCAACTCCGGCAATTGGAGAATTGCCATCTTATCTCTTTCTTGCGGCACAAACTTGGAAGAAGCACAGGCTATGACCTGACTGGCAAAAGTGCGATAGAATTCAGCTTCCGAGCCAATACTGAAAGCATCTATATAGCAGATTCTCACCTCCTTATCTTCCGCACTCAGTTCTGTCATCGCCTTCTTGACAAGCGACGATTTTCCCCATCGACGTGGAGAAATGAGCATCACGTTGATATGGGAAGCCAGGAGTTGCTTGAGCAAAGCCCTGTCTTCCGTTCGATCGATAAAATTCTCTTCGGTAGCCAAAGTACCAAACTGAAAAGGAGATTGAAATACTGCCATATTCTTCTTATTAAATTCGTTTTATCTGTTTTACAACATTCGTATCACCTGCAAATATACAAAAAGTTACCCAAAGGTAACTTACCTTAGGGTAACTTTTAGTAATTATTAGCCAATCTGAGCTGATATCAATATCCCATAAAATTACTATCACCCTATAAAATAAGAAAAAGAATACCTAAACTAGAATTTGCGAATACCTTTTCTTGATAGTTTCAATAAAAAAGAAATAAGATGGCGATTCTCCAATTACCAGAATTGCTGGTGAAGGAAAAAGGTATCAGAAATAAGTAACAACACTCAGCAGAAATGTACGACCACGAAGCGAAAACTTACGATAAGAACTACTCAAGTCTGTATATGATGTATTATTATAATATTTCTGATTAAAGACATTAGTCAGACTTCCAACGAAATCTACCTTATGGTATTTATAGACACATCTTATATCACTAAATATCGTCTGCTTAGACGGGAGCGAACTAAAATAGTTAGCATAATGCTCTGCCATTACAGTCAAGGTCAAATCCTCAATGGGGAGAAAACTGATGTTCAGCGCTTGAGTAAGCAGCTTTGTTGATGTCTTAGCCTTCGAAAAGCTTAACGAATTGATGTTATATCCCAACTGATAGTCAATCTCCAACCAATCATGCACATTAGAATTAAGCCCTACGGAGGTTTGCCACATATTCGTTTTATAATCAACAGATTCACCATTCTGCAAGATAGTTGCCCGATTGAGAAAGCCTAGACATTTGGCATTGACCATTCCCTTTATCCCCTCTATTCTCTTGCTAAGACTCCCCAACACCATGGTTCCTCTGGAAGAATTATTCTCCTTCATCTTAGAATAGAACACCAAATCACGGTCAACCCATTTGGTCGTACCAACCTCATCCTTTCCCCAATCAAATCCTATACTTGCATTGCCAAAGAACATATGGGCATAGTCAGTATAATTAAATACAAAAGCACAACTTTTCGTATTTTGCCAAAGGCATATGACAGGAGAAGAGCGAAAAGTCTTGCTATCAGTCATAATAGGAACCTCATAGCTGTTATTGACAGAAGAAGGGGTATCTCCCAACGAGACATTCGTCCTCAACTTCCAACGGCTATTCACTTGCCAACTCAATGTCCATTTTGGGAAAAAGAACATCCTATCAGAAGTCTCCAATCCCCAATAATGGTATATGGCTAGCGGCACTTCAAGTTCCGAGCGAACACTCTTGAACTTGTAAGTCAGGGTAGGTCGAGCTATCGTAGCTAGATAATTGATACAAGACCTTTCATTGAAGGTCGTATCTATATAATCTGAGACGAAATGACTATTTATGCTGGCAAGAGACACCATCTCCTCAGCCTTCAGAGACAAAGCCCAACGTTTCAGACTCCATGTATAATCAAATTTGGTCATAGAGAAAAAACGGCTTCTCCTAACATTCTGCAAGCTCTGGCCATCAGCCTGAATTCTCAGTTTCTCTGGCAAAGACTGATACTTATTCATAGACTCAATAGTCAAATAATGCCTACCCATAGGCAGAATCCATCTCAACTTATTGCTCAGGCTATGCACATCAGAATGTATGGTTGCCAGATTGGAGTAATCGCCCGAAATCCTCATTTGATTCCTTTGCCACAACGAAGAGTACTTCAATTCATCAGAAAAGAAACTTGTCTTTCTATCATTTTTGAACAGAAGAGATGCAGCCAATTCCTTGGCTCCCAATATACTATATTCTTTGGTATTCTTGGTTAATGTGCTGTCAGCAAGAAAATATGAGACTCCTTTTTCTATATCAGAAATATTTCTATCGTCGGTATAGTATATCTTGGAATGCAAGATAGCCGTATCAGATACTTTTTGCACATTGCTGATATTAACCAGATGCGTCCTAGCATTGCGGGTGCGCTTATCATCCAATGAAGCTGGCTTTTCTTGCGAAATTTCCATGATGTTCTTAGGCTCATCCATTGCCTCTTGACTGAGCAAGTCGTCCAATGTCAGAGTTTTGTTCTCACTCAATATATCTTTTCCGCTATTGTTCGTCTTCAGAGTAATAGCAGTTTGATTAGTAGAAGAAAGCTTAGCGGCAAAGAGCTCTTCTTCCCAGAGGTTGGGCACTCCTCCACCTATCTTGGCGTTACCACTCCAACGGCCTTTTGCCTTGTCTTTCAAGTTTAGGTTCAAGACCGTTCCCCCCTCACTCTTGCTATCCTTCATTACCTTTGCCGACTGATAATTCTCTATGATATCAACTTTCGATATTAAATCATGCGAAATGTTACGAGTAGCAATATTGTATTGTCCGTCAAAGAGATCCACGCCTTCTACCAAGAACTCATTGATGGCCTTTCCATTATATGACACACTGCCATTTTTGGCCACCTCTATTCCTGGCATTTTCCTTAACACATCACCGATAGTTCGGTCTTTTGCTGAAGAAAAACCAGAAACGAGATAACTAGTGGTATCATTATGGTGAGAAATCTTTTCTGCTTTTACATAAACATCCTTCAATGCAAAAGCCTTTGGCTCGAGCTCTATTTGAAAGTTTTTTTGATTCCCTATGGCACAAGAAGCAGGTTTATATCCCATGCAAGATACCTTTATGGTGTATAAAGACAAATCTTCACCTTTCGTCAATAATTGGAATTTTCCTTCCTTTGAAGTAATACCGCTATACAGAATATTGCTCTTTTGATTGCATATAGTGACTATCGCTTTATTCACAGGATTCCCAGTTCCTTGCTCGTAAACATAGCCATCCACTGCCACCTTTTGGGCAAAAGAAGGCATAAATATGATAAGCATAAAAAATATCAAACAATATAATCTTCTCATTCTGCAAGCAATTACGTTACTTTTTCTTAACACTCTCTACAAGTTCCATAGTCTTATAAAAGTGTCGTTTCGGTACTTTATCTCCTTTGATTCCCATCGTTACTGCAATACCTGCAAGAAATGCATTTGGGTCATCTATTGATAGCTGTTTTGTTTTCAGAAAATCATACTTCGTAGTCTTTACATAATCATCTATTGGTATAGCTACTTCTCCAGCACACTCACGCATTCCAAGAAACGTAAATTCATAATGATGCTGAATGTCGTATGCCTCCAAGATAAGACCAGGCAAACCATAGAATTTCCATGGACCATCACTTATCGGAATATCAGGAGCAAACCAGACCTCATAACTTCTACCACCAAAGTTACAAGTTGCCTTTTGGCATTCATGTTCTCCTATCATTTTTCTTTCATCTGTGTATTTCCAATCAAAGACAGACAATGGCTCTGTATATTTGTAGGTTTGCATAGCATTGTCTACAAAATCTATTTGATTCTTATCAAAATTCTTCAACACATAAAAGGTTGCAGTAATTCTACCATATTTTGAACGAATAGAATCTTTGATAGCACGCAATTCACTTATACTGCTAGCATTTTGAGACAGAGAGTCACTTTCAAATTTTGCCTGAGGATAAAACAATGACTGTGAATCACCGATTCTTAGTGCCATCAAGGCATCTACATTGCGTTTATTGACAGTATCTGTTTGATAAGTAAGGCGATATACACATTCGAGTTTTGCCTTATTACCTGATGCCATACTTAACAAGGTATAAGCTGTAAAAAGAAATATACTTAATATTTTTTTCATACGAATTTTATTTTAAAAGTTCCATTGGCTGATGCCTACATCTGTTTCTAATTTTTTCTATCCAATCATCGCTGGAATTACCAAAACGTACTTTGATTAAAGCATTATTTTCTTGATAATAGATAGGATCTTTAAGATAAAGTGATAACTCCGTTAAAAACTTATCCTTTGTTGTTTTAAAATGCCGACTTGGAAACAATGCTATTTTTCCAAAACATGGTTGCATATCTACCATCTTAAAAGAATATAAATGTTTGGAGTCATATACTTCCACAATTAGTCCTGGCAGCCCATAAAATTTCCAAGGACAAGCCTTTACAGGTAAATTCGTAGCATACCACGCTTCATATTTTCTCCCCATATATCTTCCAACGGCTTTTTGGCATTTTGTTCCATTTATATCCTTGTATTCTGGAAGAATTTGCCAATCAAAAGAAGGAAGGCTATCAGAATAACGATATGTACCTCCAGCAATTCTATCTTGATAGATATATGTCCCCTGCACATAATCTGTAAGCACATAGTAATCTGCTTCCCCCATATTTTTAGGACTTGAAGTTGTCAATATTTTACTCATCATATCACTCCACTTAGCAATATCATTGTACCTCAAAGAATCTTTCATAAAAGTACTAGATTCATAAAATAAAGACTTTTCTTCATTAAATCGAAGGCAGAAAGTGTCCTCCAACACTATGTTTTTAACAGTGTCAGTTACATAGCTCACTAAATATTTTATTTCCATCTTTGCCGATGCTGTATCCTGAGCATCAGCCCTAAGACACAAGAAAGATGATATTAAGAGCACCAATAAGAACTTACCCATAATTCAAATACTAAATTTGTCTTCCAACATAAAAGTTGGAAGACAAAAATAAGCTAATAGTTATTTTTTAACCACAATATACCCAATCTATATACATAGTGAATTCTTCGAGCTGCTTAGGAGTTACATTATCACCAATTTCGCTGACATGATGTGATGCGCCACAAGAAGTGTTTATGTCAAAGTCTACAGCTTTTGCGCTTGCAGACATACCACCCAACAACAGCATCAAAGCTGCACTCATCAAAAATTTCTTCTTCATTGCTTAAACCTTTCTTTTTAAAATTAATAATGTTAATATTATATTGACGTCAATTATATCTTTATAATTCTATTGTACCACAATACATACTATTCCCATCAGAAATAGTAATCTTATACTCACCACTCAGTTCTTCTGGAATTTGGAAAGTCTCATCTATTATATAATAGGTATAGACTTTACCCTCCTCGCTTTCGAGCGTAAGTGTATTACCAATCACTTGGCTAGGCAAGGTCAATGTGTGACCCACCAAATCAACAACTAAAGGACGCTTAATACTTCTGCTTCCTTTTGAGCGTACTTGATCTGGATGAACCAAGCTATATGATAACGTATAAGGCTCGGCTCTAGTATGGATAGGACATAAAAGTAATGCCCCCCCCACAAATAATAATAAATAGTAAATGTTTCATGTCTCTGCACTTTAATTATTGTTTGTTTTAAAATTCGCCACAAAAGTACCATTTTAAAGCAAAACAGACAAGAAAATCTCCTATTTAAAATTTACCTATTTTTTACTATTTGCCCGCAACTACCTCTATTTTAATTCCTTATAGAATAATTTACTATTATTTTACCTCGTCGAATATTATTGGATTTGTAAAACATACTCATCAAATTCTTTTGGTTTACCATCTTTTCCACAGAGCTTTTTCAACATAGTTTTCCTACTTTTTGAGATTGCCGCATCCGATACCTCCAACAGCCTTGCTATCAAAGATGTGGAGAATCCTAACCTAATCAATAGACAAATTTGATAATCTTTATTACGGAGCTTATTTTTTAATCTCGGAATGAAATTTGGTATTGCACTCTCTATCGTATCTGCCAAATCTTTCCAATCCTCCTCACTCATGTCCTTTTTAGGATGCACCTCTATAAACTTAATTTTCTTATAAATAGACGAATCCATCAATGTTAACTCCGCATCAGACATTGAAGATAATGAGTATTTTTCTTGTATATCGCTGATTTCAGATTTTAATTTATTGATTGTATTTTCCTTTTCCGTAATAACTTGAGCTAGTTGTTTGTCGTTTTCTGCGACAAGTTTGTTTTTTTCGTCTTGTAGTCTTTTAAGTTTTAGCAAACTGTCTTCATACATTAGTTTTGAGACTGCTATTTTCTTTTTCTTGAAAGCTAGTTGCTTCCTATATATATAAGAAAGTAACAAGAACAATATGATACAAGATAAAACGATTATATAGTTTATTTGCATACTTCGCTTTGCTTTCTGCTCAGCTATTCTTGCTATTTCTCGATTTCTGCCATAATCATACATTGCTTGCACTTGCTGTAATTGACTCTTTCTTGCTTCTATCAAATCCGAGTCATTATATTCAGAACTTAGCAAAGCATACTTCATAGCCAAGGATGGTTGGTTAATTTTTGCATAATAATGAGCCATAGCTTTTGTTGTTACAGCTTTATTGCTAAATGACTTACAAAACTTAAGACTCTGCTGTAAAACATAACAAGCAGAATCTAACTGACCTGTAAACATATAGTATGTTCCTTTTTGGCATAGTACATAAGCCTTAGCATCTTCATATTCCAAATTTCCCTCATACCTTGTAGAAAAGTATGCTTCAAAAGATTTCTTGGCATTTACCGTATCCTGCTTTTCTATATAATAGTTATAGTTGCATCCCAAAGCGATAGCTGCATTATTGTTGTCACCAATCTGTTTAAACATATTTGAAGCACGCAAATTTATCGCAATAACAGAATCTTTATTTCCCAAATAATAATATGCACTTTCTCTGTTTTGATAATTAATAATCGCATTCAATGTATCCTTTGCCAAATAAGCGTACTTCTCCGCCTTACCAAAAGCATCCAGCAATTGGTAAGGTAAGTATTGCTTACTAAAGAGAAATCCCATCTGGCTATACACCCTATAAAGTGTACCATAATTACAATCTGCGGCTGTGGTATCGGCTTGCTCAGTTGCTTTATTATAATATTCCAATGCCAGTGGTGCCTCATTCATATCCCTATAAACGCAGCCCAACACATAGTTGGCAAGCATCCGATCGTTAGCTGAGCCATGATTATCATAATAATCCACGACCTCCTTCATCACGCTATCAGATGTAAACGTGATGCAAGCCTTGTTCATCGCCTTATGACGCAACAACTCATAACGCATTTTTTGCGCTTGGGAAAACTCTGGCAGCTGGGATTTGACCCCATCAAGCATCCGGATGGCAACCTTCGCTGAGTCGTCATTAACATTCATGATGCTATCTGCCCGCTGCATCAAATCATCATACTTTCTGTTTCCTGCACAAGATGCAAGAAGCATGATGATTAACAACAAATATAAGACCTTTTCTTTCATTCCTCTTTTTTTTTGCAAAAGTACGAAAAAATAAAGAAACTACAACATAATGTCTCTATAAAATTAGAAAAACGCAGAACTTTCATCTGAACAAAGTTAAGTAGCGCTGCGCATTGCCGAAATAATTCTTCCCTTAAAGGAATTACTATCTACCTTTAAAGGAAAATGTTTCTAGAGTTAGTAGAAAGTTTCGTTCAGCGACGTTGAATCTCCGTTCGCCGACGTTGAATGTAGATTCAGCGACGCTGAATCTACATTCAACGTCGCTGAACGGAACTTTCTTCTAGTCTTAAAAACAATTTCGATGTACGGTTGAATCAATTTATCTAATAAAAAACTTATTTCAACCTATGCAGCGGGCACATGATGAGCCTTCCCTCATCATCACGCAAGTGCATACCACTGCCTAGGCAATAGCGGAAGTGGCGGCACTGGGCGCACTCATCCTTGCGCATCCACTCTCGGTTGCGATAAGGGGCAAAACGATGCTGCCACACTTCCATAAAATCATCTTGATAGATGTTGCCTTGATGATAATTGGAACGGATGCTGGCACAGGCAGAGATGGAGCCATCCACCAAAACGGAACCAACTGTTACGCCAGCTTGGCATGAATAGAAATGATTGCGGATATCGCCCTCGTAATTGCCCATGAAGCCCTCACAGCCGTAGCTGCAATCTATCAAGCCCTCCTTACGAGTAAGCTTGATGAAGTCTAAGATGCCCCGATATTCTTCGGGAGTGAGGTGCATATCGGGGTCGGTTGCTGCCCTACCCACTGGGAATACGGCTACGACTCGCCAGTGCTTGACACCTTTATCTATCAGGAATTGCTTGATGGCAGAGAGGTGGGGATAATTGCGACGATTCACACAGGTGAGGATGTCAAACTTAATCTCTGGATGAGCCACCAGCATATCTATCGCCTGCGAAACCATATCAAAGCTATACTTGTTGCCTCGCATCCAGTTGTGCTCCTCGCCCAAGCCATCCATACTGATGGTCATGGCATGGAGACCAGCACGGAGCAAATCATTGAATTTCTGAGGAGTAAGATATAGGGCATTGGTCACCATACCCCAAGGGAAACCTTTCTGATAGATGGCTGCGCCACACTGGGCAATGTCTTCACGCATCAAGGGTTCGCCACCCGTTACGATGACAAATACTTGATGAGAATCGGTATGCTGCCTGATGTTGTCTAGTACTCGCAAGAAGTCTGCCAGAGGCATGTCTTGCAGCCCAGCCTTCACCTTGCAGTCGCTTCCGCAATGGCGGCAATGCAGGTTGCAGCGCAGGGTACACTTCCAGAAGAGTTGGCGTAAAGGATGCTCCTTCACCTTCTGCAGATAAAGACTTCGAGCTATCTCCAATGCCAAGCGACGGCGAAGGGATAAAGATTCTGGATTTGTCATACGACTACTTCTTTTTCTTCATCTTGCCATTGGCAGTAACCTCAAAAGAGCCCCAATCCCAAGTTCCTTCACCTTTTCCCACTTGCTCTACAGTGATATTTTCCGACTTGATGGTATCCGTGGCAAATTCACCACCATTGGCTCCACCATCTACATCTTCGAGAATCACTTTCAGTCGTTTCTCTTTATGAACCCAGTCGATGGTGCCATCCATGCTCTTTTCCTTGGTAACATAATCACCCTTGCTGTCGGTATAAGCTGAGTCCATTCGATAACTCCCTGCATTACCATAGTCCTCCACCACTACCGCCTTGATGCCCTTGATAGGGGTGCCATCTTCGGCAGTAACATTACCTTTAGCATGAAAAGAACTAGTTGGAGAGCCATACAAACAAGGTTCATCTTTTCCAAACTCACTACCGCAAGAAGAGAATCCCAGCAGCGACAAGAGTGTGGCTGCCAAAGCATTGTACCAATGCAAAAACTTCACTTTCATAATCTTCCCTTTTATATAGTTATACTTCTACCAAGGAAACGCAATAAAAGGAAAATATCCCCTCTGTAATGGGGATATTTAACCTTTTTTATCCGTTCTAAAGAGCATTTTATCTACCCAGCAGGATCTTCTTGATGTCGTTGAGCTTGTTCAATGCCTCTACCGGGGTGA
>OBCI01000175.1_pt1 | contig 14073 bp, 8 predicted proteins | sample 1495881 | NCBI WGS metagenome assembly OBCI01 (sample SAMN03418262, study PRJEB22391) | human gut metagenome | biome: human-gut; feature: organic feature; material: feces | host: Homo sapiens | place: Tanzania | collected 2013-01 | reverse complement strand
CCTGACTTCATCACTTTTCTGCACCATCACATAGCGCGTATTCTTTATATACAGCTCATGTCTGATGGCATGAGAAGAGAACTCGTGTATCTGTCTTCATATGCAACTAATCGCTATTTTATCCCGAATTGGGGTATAACATAGCGAAATCCCCGGCAATACAGACGATTGCCGGGGGATTTATGATGTTTACCATCGACATCAGCTTGATGAGGATGTTGAGCGACGGGATGATCATCTCGCACTGGGCGCTGCGGGTGTTATTGTCTTCGGCGAGACCGTTTCTGTTGGTCTTTTCCAGTTATCTGATGTGTTGCATGTTTTGTTAGTTGAACATCATCTTGTAGCTTGCACGTCCGCCGTCCGTAAGTTCAATGCTTACAATCTGGACACCTGACATTATCTTTGTCATTAGACGCTGCGAGCCGTCGCCTTGCACCTTGCTTATCAGACTACCACTCGCATCGCGCACTTCCACGCTCTTGAGATTTTCAATGGCTGACTGCACTACGGCGTACGAGCCTTCCTGCATGATGCAGACGTTATGCTCGTTTCCTTTCTTTTCGTCATCAGTGCCGTTAAGCTTTCTGATGACGAAGCGCCCCAAGGATGTCTCTGCGTCCGACACCACCACTTGCGAACCTATCTTGTAGTCGATGTCCGTGAGATTGTCATGCAGCACATACTCTTCGGCGTCCGTTCCCTCCGTCGGCACCACCTCAATGCTGATGCTGTCCTTATGGTTAAGGAAGATGCCCAGCGAAGTGCTCTCTGCCATTGGCATGATGTCATAGGCGTTGCTCTTGCTAATGCCGAACACCTTGACATCTGGCTTAACCTCGTTGTCCATCAAGGTTGGCACGGCTGCCATGTCATCGTCAGCCATCATCAACAGCGATGCCGACCTGCTTCCGTTGGTAAGGCTCTCCACGTTCACTCTCAGTGCGCGTGTTGTCTCGCCCTTGTTCTCACCCTCGGCAGCAGGCTTCTTCGTTCCGCCTATCATCTCTGTTGTCAGCAATATGGTAAGCGATGTGCTCGGATCAGCATTGCTCACCACTTTGAATGACTGCATAGGCTCAATGCTCGTTGCGTCGCCCGTTGTCACTACGCTCTCTCCTGCCTTGGCAATGGTCTGTTCGCCTTGCGGAGTCTGCACAATCACGCTGCCCACATTGTCGTTAGCCTTTAAGAACTTCTGTATATCGATGTGGCTCATGAACGGGTTACCCAGAAGAAAGGTCTTCGTCGGCTCGTCAGCCTTAAGCGTAATCTGATACGAATCCTGTCCAACGAATACGGTGCGGTCCTCGGTAATATCCTTGCCGTCAGCCTTATACTCGTACTTCATGGTCATATTGCCTGGAGCCGTTCCATCCTCATATACGAAACGGTTCATCTCATTCTCGTTTCTCGTCAAATCCTCGCTACCCAGTATCTCCTCATCATAATCAGCATAGTAGCGGTATGTTGTGTGAGTCTTAGGCAGACGTATGCGAAACGTATTGGTAGCCGGCAGTTGTCCGTTGTCCACCCACAGCGAGAAACCTTCGCCCTTAGCGTAAGACTTGGCTACTGCATTGAAGTGGCGCGACCATTGTGTCTCCAGCACGCCCAGCGTATTGTCGCCGAGAGTAATGCCTCCCTTGCCGTTCTTCGATACAATCTTGCCAGGAGCCGTGGTAGCCCAGAGACGCTGGTAAATGCTCGGATTGAAGCGGCTTTCGGCACAGTTGTCTTCAGTCAGCGGCTCGAAGAGGGCTGCCGTAATGTTCTTCGGCACAAACATGTCGCCCGTATAGGTCTGCTTCAGCGGTGTGCTGAGGTTGTAGTACATGTTTGGCTTCAGCTCCATCTCCACCCAAGCCTTGCGATAGTTGAGCGAAGTGATATTTTCCACAGCCGATCGCGGCTCGAAGAAGATGTCCTTGCAGCAGTAGTCGGCAGGATGTTCCACTGTTCCGAGCACGGGAAAAATCTTGGCATCCGACGAGATTATGGCGTCGGTGCAGCAGTATGGCGAGCCATTGCTCCAGTTGTCCCACTTGTTCCAGTCATTGTTGGAAGCCGTAGTGAGCCATCGTGTCTGCAACGGATGCACCTGATAAACCACTGAAGAGAGCGGTGTGCCGCTGCCGTCGAAGAATGTCAGCTGGAATTCGCCAGCCTTCTTGGTGGTGTATTCGTATTGGATATTGTTTTTGGTTTCTGACGAAGCCACCAGTTCTACAATACCATTGGTGCCAGCACTCTTGTCGCCGAAGCGCAGATAGTATTTAGCTCCCGTATTGCCTGTGGCCACAACCTTCACTATATCGCCTACGCACACGCGGCTCACATCGATGTCTTTCACACCGGGCACGCACGAGCAGTCGTCCTTACAGTCAGGAATGCCGTTGTTGTTGATGTCGCCTCGCGTCACGATGCCGTAGAACTTCTGCACATCGAGCGCTCCCACAATACTTGCCAAGGTCAGTCTCACCTCGTTGTAAGCATTCTTCGGCTGGAAGAAGAGGATGTTCTTGTCGCCGAAACCAGCCACGTCAGCACCAATGACCTTCCAGTCGGTGAACTTGTCGCCGGTAGGTTCGCCGTCCATGAATGTCTCTACGGTGAGCCAGTTGCCCACCTTTACGGCTGCAAGGAATGTCTTGTTGTCGACAATAATGCCCAACTGATGGTGATAGTCGAGTATGCGTCCCATGTTTACGGCAATGGTATGACCCGAACCTACGCCCACTGTGTTGGCTATTGCCATATATGTATCGAGGTCGCTGTCGATGAAATTGCACAGATTGTCGTCTATGGTGAGCACGTTCACCGTTCCTCCGAACTTCGTCTCGTCGGCATTGATGGTGGTGTGCGATTTCTTCTGCGACATGACGAGGGCGTCACAGGCCAACGGCGAAGAGCAGTCGCTGGCAGCCTCTTCTATGAATGCGTAATAGATGCGCAGATTGGAGCCACCGAGATCGAGCACGCCGGAGTTCCACAACTGGAATTCGTCCATCTGCATAGTACTGTCCTTACTGTCTTTGGCAGGCACCTCAATGGAGTATCTAATCTTCTGCAGCTTGTCTGAACCGCCCACACCGGCGCTGATGGCGTTATTCTCGTCAATAAGATGACGATATACCTCCTTGCCGTCGTGATAGCAGCGTATCTGCAGGAACTGCAAAGCATGCAGATTGAGCACCGTTGCACTCGCTTCCACTACAAATCCTATGCGCTTGGGCTGCACTCGCGTCAAAGAATCCACTTCTGTCTCGCCGTCCTTTCTTTTGGGGTCAGCATCATACATCAGTTTGCCATCCTTGCGATGTATGCCGACTACACACAGATTGTCAGCAAGACTGAGTCCACCGATATATTCGGCATATTGGTTGTAATCGTCTTTAAGGATATTTTCGGAATTCCTCAGTTTGGATATGGAAAGCAACGATCCCGACGTGCCGTGTATCTTCGGCGAGAGTTCGTATATGTCGCCGTATTTGTTGGTGACGGGACTGCCGCACATATTGCCGCTTTTGCCCATGTCTCCCACGGTGATGGTGGTCTCGTCATAGCATCCGTCTTTTGCCGTAGCACGGAAGGTATAGCGGCCCACCTGCATGTGCGTGACGTGTCCGTCTGGCGTCACTCTCACGGGAGTGGTGGCCATAATGTCGTTACCTTCCAAATCCCATGCGCCTGACAGCGCCCATGTAACACTGACCTTTGGGTTTGAACGCAATACAAACGAGGTCTGCGAGTCGCATATATTGCTGCTTATCGTAGGCTTGATGGCACAGCGATGTGACACGTCGGGTGACATTCTCACAAATCCGTAGTGGATGCCCATACCACCGACGTTAACGCCGAGCACCGTAAGAAACCGGATTTCGCATCCCGAGAACGGCACCTTAGCCTTCACGCTCACCGTTCCGTCGCCTATCTGCACCAACGACAGATTGAGCACCTGTGCCGATATGGTTTCTTCCTGCACCTTCTTTCCGTTGCGGTCGAACAGAAGCACATTAATCCAAGTGCCCGCCGTAAGACTCAGCACGGCGTCCATCTTATACTTGAAGCCAGCCTCCATACCAGCCTCGAAAGCCTCAGCATTGGGATTGGTGTCGTTCTTCATCATAAACTTGGCACCTCCCTGGTAGCCAACATTTAGGATTGGAGTGATTGTAGCGAAGTTGTCCAGATTGTCATCGGTCATTTTCCTCACTTCTGCGTTTACGAAGGGAAATGGTATGCCGAGCAACACGGGGTTCCATCCCTGCATCTTCTTGAGCGATATGGTAGGCTTGTTGTCGAAGAAGTCGTTAAACTTCTTGATGCCACCGTCGGTGATTGTAAACTCAGTAGGTTCGCCAACGAAGGCATACTTTATCTTCATCAGATTGGCAACATCTGCCTGAATACCACCAGAGCAGTCAAGACTTATCTCGTCAAAGAGCCAGTCGCTCTCTGCCGTAAGCATGGCACAGATCTTGTCCGAACCTGGAATCTGAAGCAGCTTGAGCGTAACGCCCGAACCATTCTGACCTTCTCTTACAGGCACAACACCTTGCAATTTGCCGTCGCGATAGAATCCGATGGAGAACGCCTTTATGACATCGAGGCTAAGCACGCTGCTTCCCGAACCTGCCACGATAGCATATCCAGCTACAGTGCCCTTGGTGTAATAGTTCTGCATGTCCTTCACGCTCACCATAGGGTCAACGGTCACACCGGCTTTTACCACTGCGTTCACCTGAGCATAGTTGTCGAGGTCTTCGTCGGTGAGCGCACCGAGTTCCTTCGCCCAGCTGCCTACGCCCACCACGCCAATGAGCTTGTTGACGGTGCATTCCTCTCCTGTCAAGGCACGTCGGTTGCGCAGACGTCGGAACGTCATGTTGCCGTATTTCAGATTATTGTCGAACTTCACATAACCTTCCTTCTTCTTATCAGCAGGGAGGTCTTCCCAATTATTGGTCCAGATGGGTTTGCTGCATTTCACGAACGAGTCGCGCACGGCTGCACTCTCAAAGTACGGACTGGTATTGTCGTCCTGCGGCTGTGCAGCCTGCATCGTAGCTGGAAAGCCCTGCACCAACGCCAATACCATATATATATATCGTATAACAATAGAATGATGTTTCATAATTCTGTTATTTTCGTTTATGGTTGTACTTGAGGCTACTATCTTAGTCTAAGATATGCGACTTATCCAGTAGCAACCCCTGGTCGGTGTACGTAAGCACGTATTTATGGTTGCGGCGTAGATAGAACACGTCGTTCAATGCATCCACCTCAATCACGCCCGTAGCACTTTCGGACGAAACTACGTCCTTGGCCTTAATCTGACCGTTCAATATCCAAGGATAGGCAGTAAATATCACTCTCACAGCAAGACGCGTCTTGGCTGGCAACAGATATGCCTTCAGCTTAACCATGTCGCCTTCCTTGACAAACTTCTGGCAAGCAATGGCTGTGTAAGTTCCCTTGTCACCTTTCTTAGGCACCCAAGGCTCCACAGGCTCGCTGCCCTTCTTGAAGTCGTCGTAGCTGGTTAGTTTTGTCTTTGTCAGCACATTGTCGGCAAGGAGGCAATACCATTCGGTTTTGGCTATATTGTTGTAATGCTCCGATTTGATGTTCACTTCCACTTCAGCCATACCTCTATACAGTGTGCCGGTGAGAGTAGTCTGGGCTATTCCGTCCACTACATACTTGTTATAGCCTATAACGGGATTCTTGTTGGCATCGCTTGCCGCATATATGGTGCCATAGAACAACTGCGGGATTACCGTAAGACGATGGCTCAAGCAATCTGCATTGGTGGTGGCACCTATAAGATTCGGCCACAGATAATGTCCCCAACTGTTGGAACCATCTTTTCCTGTATTAGGATCAAGATAATCCTTAAACTTTGCACAGAAGTCCTCATAGGTGGTGCCTGTGCCTACATTGAGCATGCCGTCGTATATAACCTTATTGTGTCCGTACTGCGGATAAGGCAGAACCTCATCCTTGTCATAGGCTATGGCAACAATGCGATACTCAAAACCCTGACTCAATCCGAACTGTCCCGTTACCACACGATGCTTGTGCGGGGCATTAGGATAGAAGCCGTCGGTGCGGTATTCGTCGGTAAATTTGGTCAGAGTCATGTCGTTTCGTGGGTCGTACTCGAATGGCGAGAGTCCGTCGCCGCTGTCTGCCTGACCGTTTTCGTCGTCCTCTTTGGCTGTAGCTCTGCGGCGGAAGGCTATCACTCTCACGGCATTAATGCTCTGCGACTCAGTGTATCCGTCGTCGGTTAAGCCTGGTGTTGAGCCTATTCCGGGAGGCAAGGCACGCGTGTCGGCATCAGACTGTTCTGCCTCGCCATATCCCCCCAATGCTATCTTGATGGGGATTTGTGTCACCACTTCTTTGGTTTGTCCCGTATTGGCATTGCCGGCATCGCTCAACTGGCTGTCGTCACTTGTACATCCAGCCGCCAAAGCAATCAGAAGGCAGAACGCAGCAGCAACGCTTGTGTAGTGTATGCTAAATAGAGATTTCTGCATATCGCTTATATCGTATTACTCGGTCTCAAATTTGTGTTTCTTCTCGAAGGCAGGTTCCAAGTCGATGGTCATGTCCATCATCGTCGGCTGATAATTCTTATTCAAGTCAAACGGCTCGTTGGCATGAGAAGTCTTTATGCCTAAGCTGTACAGATGGTTTGCCTCGATGGGGAAAAGGATTCGTTCGGTATTCATATCCTTTATATTGTCGTATCGGTGATGACCGGCATTGTCGCTGTAGTGCAACATGAATGTCACCTTCGATTTGTCGTAGTTCTTGCTCTGAAGCATATATTCCACGGGCGTAGGAAGCATGAAGTTGCTCACCATATAGCTGTTGGCCAGCCATCCCTTGTCCGTATCTTCGGGGCGGGTGAACACTTTCTTAGTGTCGTCCTTACTCCATCCGTTGGCAGAAGTAAGTTCGATAACGCCCAATGTAAGGTATCCCGTAGCGCTTGCAATCTTGTTTACGAGGTTGTCGGCATCGCTTGGAGCGGTCTTTCCGCTGACCATTGTTGCGCCTTCTATGCCAGTCACCTCTATAGAGAGCTTGGTTGGGGTGAACGATACGGGGGTGGTGAAGTCTTGGGTGTTGTCGTCCACCACAGTGGGAATGTTCGTTACATACATTATCATACCCGCTACGTTGCGTGTTGCGGTAAGAATGCAGTTGAAGTGTTGGGCTCCCTGCTCTACGAGAATCGGATTGTCTGCCTTTGTTTTCAGGTCTTGCAGACGGCCCGAGAAAAACTCCGTGCAATTGAGCACTCCCAATTTGGCGCTATTGACGGCTGCATCGGTGAGGGCAATCTTTACATCCTGCAATGTGGTAGTACCGTCCGTGAGTCTTAGCTCATTCAGCTTGCGCTCGGCAGAAGCCATATACTTGTCGTCTCTGCCTACAGCTAGAAACTGATAGTAGTAGTCGTTGGGGAGATATGGGGTGATTTCGTATGAATATTGTTGGGGCTTGTTGCCGTGTAGGTATGAGTAATAAGGCTTCTTATTGTCGAAAGCGGTTACAGAGTAATAGCCTTTGTTGGCGGCCTTAAGGTCGTCAGGAACGTAATAGGTAAATGTTTCTTCGGTGGTATTCTTCTTGTCTTTAGGACAACGGAATACATATATGCGCATATCATTCACCTGCTGTGCGCCATCCCATGTGGTCAGGTCTCTCGACACGACGCCTCCGCTCACACCCACTTTCATCTCCACCGTCACGGCACGCGTGTCGTCCGGATGAGGCGTAAGCGAATCGTCAGTTCCACTACAGCTTGCCAGCATACCGAGAGCAAGGCTGATATATAAGCTACGTTTCATCGATTTTCTAATCATATATGTTTTCGGATGGTTCAGTTAAGCATTAATAGAATGGTAATATAGCATAAGTGTTATATGAAAGAGGGTGTGCATAAAGACAAAGAACGCACACCCTCATATATGTTATTACTCCAATCCCATCTGGTGGATTGTCTCCCAGTTGTCGTTAACCTTCAGCACGAGGTTCTGACCCTTTGACAAGTCCTCAGGCTCGTCTACATCAGGTGTAGGATCCACTGGATCTGGACCGGGTGTAGGATCTGGATCTGGATCCGGCTTGCCTGGCTCAGGCTTAATGTTCTGGTCTACCTTAATACCGAGGTTGTACATATGGTTACGTACAACGTTGAAGATAGAAGCGCTTACGTCCTGAACGCCATTGCCTTCTGCTGTGTTAGCATCGGGAATAGTTACGTTCCAAACCTTAAGAATATTCTTGTCCTTATCCAACAGCTGAAGCTCCATAGTGTTCTTGCCAGTTGTCAAAGCGAAAGGAACGATGAACTTACCAGCAAATACAGAACCCTTAACCAAGGCAACCTTAACAGAAGAAAGGTGTGTCCAAGTATCATTTACATTCAAGAAGCCGTCATTATTCGTATCTCCATAAGGGAACCACTGGTCCAAATCGATAGAGTAGAGAGTATAGGCATCGTCACCATTGGTGAAAACATTAGTACCTTTGCTGAAATGAGCATCAGCTACAGGAGCACCAGTTGCTGAAGAAGAACCATTAACAACATACTTCAAATTCGAATTAGTTGTAGTGAAGTCGCTATTGAAGTTGTTGAATGTCAGCACGTTGTTCTTTGAACGCATAACAAGACGAAGATACTTAGCCTTAACACCATCAATGTGTGCAGGCACATTCTGGAAGTAACCGAAACCACCGGCTACCTGACGGTGCATTGTTACAGCAACGCCAAGCTCACCGTTTGTCTTGTTGCCTACATTCAGCTTATCATCAATTGTAAGAGCAGCCTCACCAGCAAATACTTCCTCTGCATCCTTATCAGCAGCCAAAGTGGCTGTCATGTCGGTGTAAACCTGATCCTTAAGTGATGCGTCAGCCTTAACATCCTGTGCGAAAGTGTAGTCGCTACCTGTGCTATAACCTACAGCGACAATCTTGTAGTCGCCAGCTGTCTGAATCTTATCATCACCCTTCAAAGTAATGGTAAGACGACGGCCATGACCACCAGTGGTATATACATGGCTATCTTTCCAATCCAAAGACTTCTTGCTATCGTAAACGATTGTCTTTGCTTCACCTGCCTTATCCTTATAAATAAGCACGCGAACATTGTCAATAGACTGCAATGCTGCTGATGAATAGAGCGGACGACCTGCACGTGTCTGCAGACCATCACCGCTGCTTGCTATCTGCAGCACAATCTGCTGTGCTGCGTCGTTCTGTGCTACGCCGCCATCAAGAGCGTCGTCGCTACCACATGCACTGAACAGGAATGTACCTGCTACGAGTGCAAGAATCATACTTTTTTTTCATAACTAATTTTTTTATTGTGTTTATGATTTTTGATTAATCCAATATCATTCCGTGTATCTCCTCCCAGTTATCGTTCACCTTAATATATATGGTGAACTTGTCAGCATCGGGATTAAACACATACTTCAACATTGTTATCCGATTGCGCTCCATGTTTATCTTCACGTCGGCGGGCTTCGGCAGGAGCATGTCAGAGGCGCTGTCATTCTTGGTGAAGCTGACGTTCACGAGCGATACGCCACTGCCAATGGACGGAGCCATAATGCTGCTCATCCTTACCTTCTGGTCCGCCGTAACGGCAGACGTGTTGCTGACGTGTGTCTCGCCGGAGTAGACGAAGTCTGAGCTTACCTTTCCGAACAGTCTGTCCACGTCCGTCGTCATCCGGCCAATACCCTGTGGCAGTCCCTCCGCCTCAACGATGAGCTTACCCTTTGTGCGTTCCATTTCTACGGTGTAGTCATAGCGGTAAGCGTCGTACACGAGGGTGTCGTTGACGAGATATATGTCGTCTCCTCCGACGTTATCAGGATGAAGAGCCATGGCGGTGCGGTCTTCGCTGAGGCTTGTCATGTCTTTCATTCCTCCCCATACGGTCAGCACGTATGTGCCGTGCGGAAGGCAGGGGCAGAACTCCACGGGGACGGTCTTTCCTTCGCCTTCCACGCTGAACACGCCCTGCTCTTCCATCACCTCACCCGTCTTGGCATCGCGCAACATATAGAATAATGTAGGCACGTACTCACGGAAAGCGAGGTCTTCGGAGCGGCGCTCCTCCATGTCCACCTTGTCCACGTTGAAGTAGTTCTTGTCCTTCACGGCAATGTTGACCTGTAGTGGCGGACAATCCTCTATCTCGTCCCTGATGCACGACGTGAGTGCGGGCACAAGCAGCAGAATGAGCAGAATGCTTTTAAGCGATATTTTCATATTGTCGGTTGTCCATTATGTTATCTGTTGATGACTGCACGGAAGCGCTCGTCATCCTTATAGCCATAGAAGTCGGGCTCGTCCACAGCCCTCATGCGCAGCTTCTCGTCCTCACATGCCTTGGGGACGTGGAGGAAGAAGGCGTCATGCTCCTTGAAACGTGCTGCCACCATGGCTCTCACATATTCTGCCACGGGCGTCGCAGTCTTCACGCTGTCCATGATGTCGCGGGCTTCGTCGTTGCGATTGACGCTGAGCGCCACTACAGCCGCGTTGACGTCGGCGTATGGACGGAGAAGGTCGTAAGCCTCATTGAGGCGGCGCTGCTTGGCTTTTATCAGTCCGAGGTTATATCTGGCCTGAGGCAAGTTCGCGTCCTGCAAGAGTTCCACGGCACGCTCATAGTCACCGGCATACACGTAGCTTGCTGCGAGCGTATTGAGCTGCTCTGGGGTGTACTCCTTCTGACGGTTGAGCACGCGCTGCGCCTCTTCCGCATTACCCTCGCGGAGGTAAAGCACAGCCAGGTTGTTGGCTCCAATAGCCGACTGCGGGAAATACTTCATCAGCGTCAGATAAACCTCCTTACGCTGATCATGGTTCTTGGCAAGTGTTGCCACGCGGAGCATCTCGTCCTCATTGAAAGCGTCTGGACGCTTCTCATACATCTGAAGTAGTTCGGTGTCGGTGGTGAAACTACGTATCTTATATGTATAGACATACTCCACCTTACGGTCTTTCTGCAAGTACTTGGCACGGATGTCTTTCCAGCAGTCCATTTGGCGGATGTAGTGTTCTGCCACGTCATCGTTTTGGTCAGCATAGCGTACGAGGATGTCCTTCACCTTGGGAGCGTCAGGATGTCCGTCAGCCATCATTGCGTCAAGGACGGGCTGCCATCCCTCAGGACGCGACCCCACCTTTATGGTCTTCTGCAGCTTCGGACTGATACCCAGTCTTTCCACCAACCAGTTCTTGGCAGAGTTGGCACGATTGCGCGAGAGCGGCGTGTTAACCTTCAGCGGTCCGTCTGCAGACGCCATACCAAAGATTTTCAATGATGTGAGCGTCGCAAGCGTATCGCTGAGCACCGGCGACAGCTTAGCCACCATCTCCTCCATCTCTCGGCGGTTGTTGCCCATCGTAAGGTTGATGTCGTGCTTGTTGATGACAAACTGGAGGTTTGCCACTCCTCTGCCCTCCATCACCTTGGGACGAATCCTGAATTCGGGTTCTATCCATGCCAATTCCAGCTCTTTCTTCACGTCGATGAGCGTTACGGGCGTAGTGATGGTTGCCACGTCAATGGTGTCGATGCCAGTACACTCGCCGCATCCGTCCGTAGAGACAACCGCCTTAACGCGTGCAGAAGTTATGTCCTGCGCCAGCTGCACAACCTCCGAGTAAGGCACCTCCATTGGGCGCGACGTACGGTTCGCCTTCACGATGTGTCCCTCATAAACGTCTTCCTTTCCCTCAAGGGCTCGCTGACGTTCCGCCTTCTTACTGTATATGGGAGAATAAACGGTTATTGGCATACACTCGCCCACCACCGAGTCGCCCGTCATAATCTGCGGTGTGATGACAATGCGGCTGCGCTTTGAGAAGTAATGCCCCGGTACATGGAATGTTACGTCCAGCTGTGCCCTGTTGGCAGAATCGGGAGTCAGCGCATAGGGCGCAGGCGTGGTGGTCACCACCTTTCCAGCCTTATGCGTGGCGCATCCCGTCATCATAATCAGTCCGGCTATAGCGGACAGAAATGTTATATGTTTGATGTTCTGTTTCATTAAGAGCAATGTTATTTAGAAAAAGTAAATCAGCGACAGGGCAGCCTTCGTCGGCCCCACATAGTCCTTGTGTTTACGCTCATACTTTTTTATGCAAGGTATGCAGTCGCTTTCCTTATACCACAGATGGGCATATCCCAATCCCACTTCCGCTTCAAGGTTGAGGCGTGGCGAAAGAATCCAGTCATAACCATAACTGATGCCTCCTCCTGCCAGATAGCCGTCACGACGATGGTTGGCAAGTGTGCTGTAGAACTGTGCTGCATGTGCATGAACACCAATAAAGTGGCCCTCAAACTTCTCGCACAACCAGTATTTGGCTTCGGGCTGCACCAGCCAGAAACGCAGCTTCTTGTTGTCCTTGAACGTCCAAGGATTGTATGCTCCGGCAAGCTCTAAGGTTACCTTACGCGACAACCCCACTTCCACACCTGCATTCGGAGTGATGGTCATCCAATAAAGCCCGTTGGTCTTTACCGCCACTTCCTGCGCAGTGGCTTTCTGGAAGAAGCCTACAGAAAGAAACAGCATCATTAATAAAAATCTAAGACTCATTAAATATTATTATTCAGTTATCGTCACTATTCTTTTATATGTAAGTGTTTACACACTGTCCTTCTCACTATTTTATGTAAGGAAAAAGTTGTTTTACGTTTCCGGTTGCAAAATTACAACGCATAAAAAACAATCGTCATATTCTAATTCTACGCAAATCAATCATACGACAACGAATAACGCTCATTTTAAAATAAAGGTCAACTTCTGAAGTTTTCTTATCAAACTGGGGGTGAGTAGAATACTTTTTATAACTTTGCAGTATCACAAGACCTGTTTCTATGTTAGAGATGGGCTAATATTTTATCAAAGATAAGAGAACAAATACATAAAACGGACAACATGACAGATTCCACCATAGTTCCGGCATCCGATGCAGACAATTCCACATGCGAAAACAACGACAGTAACCGACAGGCATTGTTCCGTATAGAGCGCCTTGTCAAGGACCAGACGGTCAGTTATTGCAAAATACCCAACTCTGGGCTGGTGTTTGTCCTGGAAGGGACGGTGCGTGTGTCCACTGGCGTCTACATGAAACAGGCCGTGGGGGTAAATGTGTTCGTGGCACACGAACGCGATAACGTATTGATACGCGGTATTGACGATGCCGTGATTCTGTATTGTTTCTTCAATTCGTCGATGGATTTATGCAATGGACTCTTGCTCAAGGCTTCTGACGATGCACAGATTAAGAAAGTACGCCATCGTCCCAAGGATGAGCTGCCCACGCTGCCCATACCGAAGCTGCTGATGGAGGAATTGGGACTTACACGTAAGGAACTGGCAAGCAATCTGCTGGACATACGCTTCATGGAGTTAAAGCGATACATCATACTGATGATGCTCAGCAAGCTGTTCCATCGTGACGACCTCATCTATATGTTCAGATATAAGACCAGCGAGGACTTCGAGTTCCGTGAGCTGGTGTTCCGCCACTACAATTGCGGCGTTAACGCTCAGGAACTCGCCGCGCTCACCGGCGTCCCCATCGCCACTTTCAACCGCAAGTTCAAGAAGACGTTCGGCATGTCCGTCCTGCATTGGCTCAACACAAGGCGCGAGATAAGCATACTCATGGACCTCACGACCACGGACATGACCATTAAGGAGATTGCCGCCAAGTATAACCTCACCCCAAACTATTTCTCCGACTTCTGCAAGAAGCACTTGGGTGACACGCCCAGCAGTTTTAGAGAAAAGGACTGAAAGCCTTATTTTTCATGCTGCGAGGTATAATCTGCTTAGCTACATAGGGTAGACAAGCAATTCTATATTCTGACGCCCTCTGTCTGCCATGCAAATATCGTACAAAGTCGATTTTATCGCATTTATGGAAAACCCCGAAAAAACTTGGAATGATTTCCTTGCAAAGGAGGAGCAAAAAACACCGCCAGAACAAAGTCTTTTCGATTAAGGG
>OBCI01000170.1_pt1 | contig 14416 bp, 9 predicted proteins | sample 1495881 | NCBI WGS metagenome assembly OBCI01 (sample SAMN03418262, study PRJEB22391) | human gut metagenome | biome: human-gut; feature: organic feature; material: feces | host: Homo sapiens | place: Tanzania | collected 2013-01 | reverse complement strand
TAGTTATAGGTGATTTTTTCTTTTTCGGCGCCTCCATCCATGTAGTCGTGTATGTTAAGGACAGAAGCTACATGTCCCTTGTCATTGTAAGTATAGGTGGTTTTACAAGTATAATCGGGTGCGTTGTACTCGTATTTGCTTAAGTGGTTTTGTGCGTCGTAGTTGTAACTGATATTCTCTGCGTAAAATTCGTCGGGATGATCTTCGGTATACGAGAGTAATCTACCCTTTTCATCGCGCTTAATGTCAGTGAAGACTTTGTTCACAGCCTTGTTGTTTACCTTGGTGAGGTGTCCGTTCTCATCGAAAGTATAGGTTCTTGGCTGGGCCTCTGTTTCGGTCCACTTGCATTCTTTTACGTTGCCCATTAACTGAAAAGCTATTAAGTCGCCTTTTGCTGCGGACTTTTCAGCTTCTGCGTTTTTGGATTCGGCTGCGGCTTTTTGGGCGTTAACATCTACCGCTTTAGTAGTAGAGTCTGTGACAGGGGTTGGTCCTTCCTTTTTAGAGTTGCAAGCTGCTGAACTTAATAATAGGGCTGTCGAGAGCAGAGAATAGAGGCATAATTTTGTAGCGTTCATGAGATGAAATGTTTTGTTAAACAATAGTGTAAACACTTCTGAGTAAAGAAGCGTTTGCTCGCAAATATAGATATTAAAATGTGTGTTGCCAAATATTTGCGATGAGAATAGCGCCTTTTGTAATGAAAATCTTGAAAAATCATGAATTATAATTATGCTTCACGGTTTTAGAGGAACTTGAATGACATTTGTACTTTAGAGGTAAAAAATGCAAGGAATGTTTTGATAACAGAAGCCAGGTATAAGATTCGGGGATAAGTCCGTATTCTTATACCTGGCAATCTTTGTACTATTCCTAAACGGAATAAGCTGCTATAAGCAATAGTCTCTATTTGTTTACAATAGATTTTCGTAGGCTTCAATGGCGCGTTCGGCGGTCTTTATTGCCTCAGAAAGAGGGAAGGGAAGTTCACCACCCGAGGCATTGAGGTGTCCACCACCGTTAAAGAACTCTGCTGCCATTTTGTTGCAAGGAAAATCATCGACCGAACGAAGTGACACACGAATTACATCGCGCTCAGTGTCTTCGCGCAAGGAGATGCTTAAGCGCATGCCTTTAACCTGTAAGGGCATATTTACCAAGCCCTCGGCATCGCCACGAATAAAGTTGAATCGCTTCATTTCATCGCGCGTAAGGGTGAAAACAGAGGCACGGTTGTTTGCGTAAAAATTGAGTTTCTCGTAAAGAATGTAGCCCGTTAAGCGGATGCGATCTGCAGAATAGACGTTGAACACATTGCGATATATCTTGTCTTTGTCGATATGCTTTGTGAGCAACATGGAGATGATTTCGTAAATGGCTGGATCGTTAGAGTTATAAGTAAATCCGCCCGTGTCGGTCATCATACCCGTATAGATGCAAGTTGCCATGCTTTGTGTCATGTCCTCGAATCCACCTAATTGCAGAATGAGTCGGAACACAAGTTCGCTGGTAGAACTCATCTGCGGGTGCGAAATAACCAATTTGGCGATATTACGATCGGGGTTGAGATGGTGGTCGATGAGTATGCGGTCGGCTTTAGCGCGTGCCACGGCTCCTTCCATCTCTTGCAGACGAGAAAGTCCGTTAAAGTCGAGGCAGAAAATAAGGTCGGCTTCGTTAATGATTTGTGTGGCTGCTGCTTCGTGACGTGCATAGAAATGAATGAGGTGCGAATTGGGCAGCCAACGCAGAAAGTCGGGGAAGGGATTAGGCAGTACTACGGTTACCTGTTTGCCAAGCGACTTGAGGTATTCTGCCCAACCTAACGAAGAACCTACGGCATCACCATCGGGACCTCGGTGTGCACATACTACAATGCGTTTGCTTTGCTGAATGGCTTTCATTAGCTCTACAAATTCTGTATTGTTGAGTATGGGAGTAAGCATGTTGATTTCTTTGTGTTTTAAGGGATTTCTTTGAAAAAAATTAGAGGTTTTTGAGAATGCGAACTTCTTCAACAGGGTCGGCAGCCTTAAAAACAGCAGAACCTGCTACCAATACGTCTGCACCAGCCTCAACAAGGCGTTTACCTGTTTCGCGATTTACACCTCCATCAATTTCAATTAAGGCATGAGAACCTGTGCGGTCGATGAGTTCGCGCAAACGCTGTGTTTTCTCTACAGAGTGCTCGATAAACTTTTGTCCACCAAAACCAGGATTTACTGACATGAGCATAACCAAATCGAGGTCGCCAATGATATCTTCGAGCAACGACACGGGGGTATGCGGATTGAGTGTAACACCTGCCATCATGCCTTCGTTCTTAATTTGCTGTACCACACGATGAAGGTGTGTGCAAGCCTCATAATGTACGTTCATTACTTTGGCATTGAGGGCTTTTACCTCTTTAATGAACTTTTCGGGGCGTTCAATCATTAAGTGAACATCAAGGGGTTTTGTGGCATGCTTTGCCATGGCTTGCATTACAGGAAAACCAAACGAGATGTTGGGTACAAAAACACCATCCATCACGTCAAGATGGTACCAGTCGCATTCGCTCTGGTTCATCATTTCGAGGTCGCGTTGCAAATTGCCGAAGTCGGCAGATAAAAGAGAAGGAGAAATTAGTGGCATATTGTATTTTTTGTATGATTTTTCTTGTTTGTAATTAAGAGGAGTCTCTCTGCCCCATACACCATTACGGATTGTTAGGCGCTTCAGGGCGTTTTATGCTTTCAATCCCACTATTGCGCATGTTTTGAATGCGTTCAAGTTCTTTGTGGGCAAAGTCTAAGTTGCGGTTTTCTTGAATCATGTTTTTGCAGTCGTTCTCGGCAGCATCAAGATAATGATAGTCTATAGAAAGCACAACGTGGCAACGCTCAACAAAGTCGTAGAAACGATATAAACTTTCATCAACTTCTGTTTCTTCTTTTTGGGCATTGTCAAGGAATATTCGCAAAGAAATTCGTGTTTGGTTCGTGAGGTCGTAGGCGCGGTAGTCGTTGGCTGCCATGAGCGTTTTTATGAGTTCGGCAGTAAACTCTACGTTGCCTTCTTTTGCTAAGCCGTCAAAATGGAAAAAAGCTTGTGGATATAAGTCCATTTTAAGGTAGCTTTCGCCCAACATGAAACTTACTTCGTTGTATTTTTCTATTTCCCATTGTTCCAAAAGGCTGTATCGCTTATTCATGCGACTCCATGCACGGTGAAAGTGTAAAGAGGCTTCGTAGTAGCGCTTTTGAACAAAGAATTTATATCCCCAATAAAGGTCGTAGGCAGTATTGGGCGATGTGATATCGTAAATAAATTTCTGCTCTACGGTCCACTCATCGGTCTTGCCTTCGCGTTTTTTGTCGATGGCATCTTTCCACATATAAGAAAATTCAGTGCCTTTGCTTTTTCCGTCTTTATAATCAACGGCAATCATCATCGTGCGTGCAGTGAGTAATTCGTCTTGTTTTGTAGCGTTGAAATTACGATCGTTCACAGCGCGACGTTCGGGTGACATCGCGTTTATGCGAATATACGTAATGTTATTCTCACTCATCACATGTTCGAGTGCAATAAGCATGAGGTGTGGATGATTATCAACCTCTTTATTTTCGCCCAAAGTGCGCGTGTAGGTTAATTTTATTAAGCCAATTTTTGCTTGAGGATCATCTTTTTCGCCAATTTTATGTACAATGGGTTCAACTATGCAGTAGTTGTGGATGGTATTGCTATCTTGCGTAGTAAAGTGATAACCATCATCACCTTCGCATTCCATCTTTACCCACTTGTGGAATGTAGGCGGCAGCAAGTTATAGGTTTTTAGCCAAGTGCTGAGTGCATACATTTCAACATCGCTAACAGTGGCATCAGGGTCGAAAGTATCGTTGTCTAAACCTTTATAAATTTCGGCTTCAGCCACTATATTTTTAATACGCCTGTTTGTAAATTGAGTGTATTCGAGGTCGGAAATTCTGCTGCTTATAGAATTCTTTTTAATGTCGTCATAGAGCATACCGAATCCTTTTTGCGCAGAAAAACAGTCCTGAAAAGCCGTAAGGAGTGCATGCACCATATCGCGTACATCGGTTATGCGGGGTAAATCGCATGTGAGGTTAACGACAATGTCGTTTTCATCTCCTTCTGTGTAATAAGCATTTATTTGAATGTTGTTGATATTCAATCTGTTGCAAGTTGTGCGAACCATATTAATTTCTTCAATAGGGCAGTTGGCGATATTGGGAAAGGTGATTCTGAACGTGCTCTGTGAATCTTCGCAAAACTCAATAATGAAATAACCTGCTTGAAAAATAAATCTGTAGAATACGTAGTCGTCGGATTTTTTTTCTTCTGGATGGATTTGAAGATAATTAAGTGCGGTGTTTAGGCATTCTACTGCAGCATGAATATCTACATTTGTTTCGATTTCGTTCTCTTGTTCTTCAGTTTCTTCTACCAAACCTTTTATGAACTTTCCTATCTTCGAAAGTATTTTATTTTTTGCCATATAAAATATTATGTTTTTATGGGTGGAATATCTCTTTGCAAAGGTACAAAACAAAGTTCATATCTTCGTGTGTAAATCTTAAAAACTTTTATACAATTAGGCTTTGTGTTGCCCATATTTTGTAGTACTTTTGTGCAAAACAAAAAAATAATGCAGAAAATGAAACGAAAAATAAAAACACCCGCATTGGTAATATTCGGTTTGTTGATGGTTGCCATTGTGCTGTTTGTGTTTATTCCTAACTCACAGAATAAGATAAAAGATTGTGTTTGTCGTGTGGATGCAAAAAGCTGTTATGAATTGATATTCAATGAGAAAGATACGTTGTATGTCTCGCTTTGTAACGATTCCTTGCAAATGGCAAGTACCCTGCCTGCCGACGTAGATACCATGGTTAGTCAGTCGGGTGTGTTTGTTTCGAATGAGGGAGATGTGCTTACAAGCGATGGTTTGGCATTGGGATATAGTTATACTTTGTCGCAAAAAGAAGTTAATGAGCGTTTATGTGCCCTCGATTCGATTATGGCACTGCACAAAAAGTTGTATCAGAAAGAAATAGATGAATTTGACTACTATGCTCGCAAGCATACAGTGATAGACGATGGTTATAATGAGGTGCTGAGTCGTCGCGAAGAGGTGTTGCAACGTGTTGCTCGCACAGATTCGGCTATTGCCATTCTAAAACGTGCATTGCAACACAATACTATGCCCAAGTTTTCTATTAAAATGCAAGCAAGTATAACCACTCCTACCACTGCACAACCTATACCTGCCCATTTGCAAGCTCACGATAGTGGGTTGATGCTTATTCAGTCTGACTCGTTGTGTTTGCCTATGGGGGCGCAACGTTTTTCGGTTTATAGGTTTGGGGCACGTGCCATGCGTATGCGTTTATTGGCGTTTAATGATTGGGGAAGTCAATGTCTTAATTCTCAGGCTGAATTTATTGACCCTAAGAACGACACGATTTATGCTGCTGCCGAGGGTGGGGCTTACGTGAATCGTTCGGGACATTTGTGTGGCATACGCCGAGGCAGTGAGCGTGTGGGTTCGTTTATGATAGCACATTTTTTGTGGAAAGTGCATTGTTGGCCTGTGTGGTGGAAGCATAATTTATTTCCGCATCACAGTGGGGCATCTGCACAAAAAAACACACTTAAATCCTCGGCTGAGGTTTGGCGCATGATAAGTCTTTCTTTGCCCGATTCGGTGATTTATAAAGGTCAAACCAATGGTAAAAAAGTAAACCATCAACGGGCGATGCGCGAGGGATATGGTGTGCTTTTCTTTGCCGACGGAACAAAAATTGAGGGTGTGTGGCACAACGACAGTTTGAAACAAGGAAAACGCATGGATAGCCAAGGCATGTATGTGGGGCAACTTGATAGTGTGGGACAAGCCCAGGGACAGGGCGTGATGTATTGTGCGAATGGTGATTACTACCAAGGCGAATGGCTTGCTGGCAAGCGTCATGGTTTTGGATTGGCTTTATACCAACGCATAGGTTTGCATTGTGGTGAATGGAAAGAAAACCAGTTTATGGGCGAGCGCATGGTGTATACTGCCGACCGTGTGTATGGCATTGATATTTCGCGTCATCAACACGAAAAAGATGGCAAAAAATTTACGATAAATTGGAACGACCTCCGCATTACGAGTTTAGGAACAGGACGCCGTGTGCATGGCACAGTCAATTACCCTGTGTCGTATATGTATATCAAATCGACCGAAGGACGCACGATTTATAATAAGTATTATGCGACAGACTTGCAGCAAGCGCGTAAACGGGGCATTGCTGTAGGCACTTATCACTTCTTTTCAACAACCAGTTCGGGAGCACAACAAGCAGCACACTTCTTAAAAATGTCGTGGATTGGGGCGAACGACCTTCCTCCTGTGCTTGATATAGAACCTACTGATACACAAATAAATAAGATGGGAGGTGATGTTGCCTTGTTCCGCGAGGTATTGGTGTGGCTGCGAACTGTAGAACGTAAATGTGGCAAGCGTCCTGTGCTTTATGTGGGACAGCGTTTTGTAAATGAACATTTGGCAAAAGCACCTGCCGCTGTGCGCAATTACGACACTTGGATAGCCCGTTATAGTGAATTTAAGCCTTTTGTGCGTTTGCAACATTGGCAACTCACACCTTATGGACGTGTAAACGGCATAAAGGTTGAGGTGGATGTCAATGTGTTTAACGGTAGCCGCGAAGATTTTAGAGAATATCTAAAAAGTTGTCGAAAGAACTAATGCGCGATAAACTTGACGCGATAAACTTGATTGTAGAATGATTCTTTGATTTTTTACATTCGCAGTCTTAGAACCACCCTTGTGTTTAGCCCAATCTGTTTGCCCCAGGTAGCAGATTGGGCTAAAAAGTGAGGTGTAAAAGCCTTTCCTTTTGCAAAGAAATATTTTTCACTATAATTTAATAGTTTAATAATGTGTTGAACTCCATTTATTTTCGTATATTTGCAAACAATATAGGTGTGTCATCCCCCTAAATGGTAAATGGCGCATCTATCCCCACGCAATCAGTAGCGCAAAAACATACGGTTGTGGTCAAATTGTTTCAAGTAAATATTAGCAAGGCGATAATGGGGCATTGTTTAACTAATTTCTTTTTTCATGGGGCTATTACTCCTATATCTTATTGGTGCGCTAAGCATCTCATTTCTTTGTTCAATTCTTGAAGCGGTGCTTCTTTCTGTACCGATGTCGTTTGTTTCAATGCTCGAGTCAGAAGGACGTAAGGGAGCACCCTTGCTCAAAAAATACAAGCAGAACATTGACAAACCTATTGCTGCCATTCTTTCGCTCAACACCATCTCGCACACCGTGGGTGCTGCAGGTGTCGGTGCGCAGAGCAATGTAGTATTTGGTAGCCAATTTTTTGCTGTTACATCAGCAGTACTCACACTGCTTATTCTTGTATTCTCAGAAATTATTCCTAAAACCATCGGTGCGGCTTATTGGCGTAGCATAGCCATTCCTTGTGCACGTATCATCCATGTGTTGGTTATCATTACCTATCCTTTGGTTATCATGTCTGAGTTTATCACGCATATCTTCTCGAGCAAGAAGCAGCAAGCTTCGGTGAGCCGTGAGGAGGTTTCGGCAATGGTAAATGTTGGTGCTGAAGAAGGTGTGTTCGAGAAGAAAGAGAATAGCATGATTCAAAACTTGTTGAAACTCGATGACATCAGTGCTCGCGATATTATGACTCCAAGTTCGGTAGCTGAGATTGCTGAAGAAAGCATGACTTTGCGTGAGTTTTATCGCAACGAGGCTTTCCGCCAATTCTCGCGTATTCCTGTTTATAACGAGGAAAACGATGACTATATTAAGGGGTACGTGCTTCGTCAAGCCATTCTCGAAAAGTTGGCTGAGGACAAGTTCGACCTTCGTCTTTCAGACATCATACGTCCTGTGCTGACCTTCCAAGAAACCGACAATGTTTCGAAAATTTGGGAACGCTTGCTTGCTAAGAAAGAGCATATCTCTATCATTATCGACGAGTATGGTTGTTTCCGTGGCATTGTTACCATGGAGGATGTAATCGAAACCATGTTGGGCACAGAAATTGTCGATGAAAAAGACCGTGTGACCGATATGCAAGAGCTTGCTCGCGAAAAGTGGCAACAAGAGCAACAGCAAAACCATAAGTAAAAAATAAGTATTAAGTTTTAAGTGGCTGCGCAAGTAGTGGTGAAATAAGCAGATTGTTTATTGTTTACATCATGCGCAGCCACTTATTACATTTTACTTATCATATTTACTTATCGCTCTCAGTGTAGCTTATTCATGCGGTAGTCACATAATACTTAATACTTAAATATTTTCTCTTGTTCCGATTTTTCTTTTTACTCCTGATACTACTCATCTTGCCCGACTTGTTTATCTGGTGGAATTTTACCCGTGAACAAAGTACATGGCGCACCGTGTTAGTAGTCTTACCCACTGTTATAGCCTTGGCATGTATGATATTATTGATGTGCCATGTGCGAGCCTCTTTGCTTATGCAGTGGGCATTTATCCTCATTATTTGTGTGAGTGTGCCCAAGGCGGTGTTTATGGTTACATGGCTTGTGGGACGTGGCATTATTTGGCACAATGAGGCAGCTTTGCCCATGCTTCGTACAGTGTCTCTCACACTTGCTGTGCTTATGGCTGCCCTTCAAGTCTATGGCACAGGGTGGGGGTGGAAACACTTACAGGTGCAGCGCAACCACCTTAGAGTTCGCCAATTACCGTCGGCTTTCAACGGATATAAAATCGTGCAAATATCCGACCTTCATCTCGGTACTTATGCGGGTGATACTTCGCTGATGCAAGCTCTTGTTGATAGTGTAAATCGTGAGAACCCCGACCTTATTGTCTTTACGGGCGATTTGGTTAACATGGCATCGGCTGAGGCTGTGCCTTTTGTGCAAACACTTAAAAAGTTAAAAGCTACCGATGGTGTGTATTCTGTGTTGGGAAATCATGACTATTGCATGTATCAACCCGGACTAACGCCTGCACAACTAAAGGCTGAGGTACAACGTATCGTTCGCATACAGCGTGCTATGGGGTGGAATGTGTTGCTTGATGCACATCATCCTATTGTGCGTGGTGCCGATACCCTTTATGTGGCAGGTGTCGAAAACATTGGCAAACGTCCTTTTACTTCGCAAGGTAATTTATCAAAAGCTATTGAGGGCATTCCTAAGAATGCTTGCACCATATTGTTGAGTCACGATCCTTGGCATTGGCGCCATGGTGTAATCGGACAAAATGTAGCACTTACGCTTTCAGGACATACGCATGGTTTGCAAATGCAGATAGGTAGATTCTCGCCTGCAGCTTGGTTTATGCCAGAGTGGGGTGGACTTTATCGAGAAAAGAACCAACAACTTTTTGTGTCCATAGGTGTTGGTGGGGGCGTACCTTATCGTTTGGGCGCATGGCCCAAAATAGAGTTGCTCACTTTGCACAATTAAAGAAATTAAGTGCGATATAATAAACAAAAAAGAGGTGTACGTTTCTGTACATCTCTTTTTTGCATAGTAAGGTTCCATAATTATTTTTGAGTACCTACTTATTGCACAATTCTTACTTTTGCAATAAGCTTACGCAATGTTCCTTTGCCAATGATAGGAGCGTGTGCGTCTTCGGGAAACATTATGTAGAATTGTCCCGGTTTTACTGTGAAATAAGTGGAGGGTTTTTGTGCGTAAAGAGCAAAGTCGCTTTCAACGTTGAAAGGGTCGATACTTGGTTCTTTTAAATCGCAAAGAGGTGTCCAACCTACAATTTCCTCGCCACTTAGTGGAATGTGAATGTCAATATATTGGCGGTGAAGTTCAAGCACCTGTTCACTTTTGGTGCGAAGTTTGGCATCGTCGATATTGATAAAAATGTTGTCGGCATCGAGCGTGACGCGTCCAGTAGGCACTTTGCTCAAATCGTTCTTTTTAATATAGTCGAACACAGATTTAAAACTTGGGTGTAGTGTCTCAATAAGATGACTGTCTGATAGGTTAGATAGTATCATGGTAGGAAAATACTTGAGTGAATAATAAAATGATTGAGCTAAAGTAGTTGATCGTAATTGATTGAAGTCTTCGTCAGAAAAGTTTAGACGACTTCATTATCTACTTGAAGCTTCTGTGTACAAATGTAACGAATAAAAACGAATTATATGTAACTTTGCACCCGAAACTACACAAAGACTACAAAATAACAACACAAAACTAAACGATTAAGAATGGAGAACAAAATGTCGTGGGTTAACTGGCTGTCATTGTTGGGACTGACCTTTGCTACCTTTATTTTTAACACATCCGAGTTTATCCCTATCGGACTGCTTACTGACATTAAAAACGACTTTGGACTAACCGAGGCTACTGTGGGGATGCTGATATCCGTATATGCCTGGGCTGTGATGATATTGTCATTGCCCTTGATGCTCTTGGTATCGAAAATGGAAATGAAGCGCTTGATGCTTTGGTTATTAGGACTTTTCAGTGTTTTTCAATTCATGTCTTACGCCTCAACCAGTTATGCCATGCTTATGTGTTCGCGTATTGGTGTGGCGTGTGCACATGCTGTGTTTTGGTCGGTTATTTCGCCTATAGCTGTGCGTATTGTGCCCGATCGTTATCGTTCTATAGCCTTGAGTATGGTGGTCACAGGTTCGTCTATTGCCATGATTTTGGGCATGCCCTTAGGACGTATTATCGGTTTGCATGTGGGTTGGCGCATGACTTTTTTAAGCATAGGCATATTCTCAGCCTTCACCCTTCTTTATATGGCATGGCGCTTGCCCAAGGTGCCAAGTCGTGGTGGATTTTCACCTAAAAAGTTGCCAGCTTTGCTCAAACAACAAGGCATTATAGGGTTGTATATCTTTACGTTGCTCATTTCCAGTTCGTATTATGTAGCGTATAGTTATATCGAACCCTTCTTGAAACAAGTTTCGCACATGGCAGATGGTTGGGTAACAACCGCCTTAATGGTGTATGGTGGTGCAGGATTTTTAGGCAGCATAGCCTTTTCGAAATATTACAATCGCAACCGAAAGTTATTCATCACGTTGATAGTGGCTGCTATGACTCTTTGTTTGTTCTTGCTTTATCCTGTTACAAGCGGAGGCATTATCCCTATGGTAATAGTCTTGTGTGTATGGGGAGCAGCAGCTACAGCCTATAATGTAGCAATGCAGAGCAATATAATTTTAATTACAACTCCTGAGAGTACTTCTGTAGCCATGTCTATTTTCTCGGGCATATTCAACTTAGGCATTGGCAGTGGAGCTTTTGTTGGCGGTGCCATTTGCTCTCAATTCTCCATTGCTTATATTGGCTATGCAGGTGCCATCTTTGGTTTTATCGGATTGATTTATTGGATGCTAAGGTTAGGAAGCAGAGTGTAATAAAAGTTTTTTGTACATAAAAGAGTTTAGGAGTTAAGAAGGATTATTTGTTGCAATACAAATACACCTCTCTTAACTCCTAAACTCTTTAGTTTTGAGCAGAACTTATAACTTGTCTACTTTTCTTTATAGCTTAAATTATAAAAGCCACGTACTAAGAAGAAAAATATATGTGCTACGCCAAAGACACTTGCAATCCATAACATGAGATGACTTTCGTGCCAACCCACAGTTTGTTGGTGCCAAAAGCCTGTGACGATGCAAAGAAATGCTACAAACACACCTATGCAACTCAAAATGGTTTGTCCATGACGGCGCACCGAACCACCTCCAATAACACTATGTTTTATGCCATAAAATGAGTAGATATCAATGCCTATAAGCATCCACATTACCAAGCGAATCCATGTTTCGGCAGGTAAAAATAGCATCATGCCAATGCAGCATACCAATCCTGCAGCAGGCACCCAAGGCACAAAAGGTGTTTTAAAACCACGTGGGGCATTAGGCTGTGTGCGACGCACCACAATAACACCTAAACATACCAATGAAAAGGCAAACAATGTGCCGATACTGGTCATTTCGCCTGCTACGCTTGGAGGAATAATACCTGCTAAAATACTGATTAGAACCATGAACAAAAGGTTGCTTCGAGCAGGGGTGTGATAGCGCTTGTGCAAGTGCGAGAAGAGGGGAGGAAGCAAACCATCTTTACTCATGCTATAAAACACGCGACTTTGTCCCATCATCATTACCAATACTACACTGGCATAACCCAAAAGAATGGCTACAATAATGCCTCGATTCAACCATTGAAATGCGGGGACAATAGTGCCATTTGCCCACATTGCAGCCATGTGGGCAACAGCTGTGGCAGCAGGGGCTATGCTATCGGCACCAATATATTCTTTATAATTCACCACACCTGTCATAACCAATGAGAATACCATGTAGAGAACGCTGCATACAATGAGCGAACCCATAATGCCAATTGGCATGTTGCGACGTGGATTCTTCGTTTCTTGTGCAGCAGTGCTCACAGCATCAAAACCAATGTAAGCAAAGAATACAATGGCGGCACCACGCAGTATGCCCGACCAACCATATTCGCCAAATACACCCGTATTGGCAGGAATAAAGGGCGTAAGATTGTCGGTGTTGATGTATTTAAAGCCAATGCCTATAAAGGCTAAAACCACGGCAATTTTAAGCGTAACCATCAAGTCGTTAAACTTAGAACTGCCCGATGTGCCACGCATTAAAATGAGCGAAAGAATAATAACTAATATGGCTGCAGGCAAATTAAATGTACCTCCTTCGGCGGGACAAGCTGTGAGTTCTGTGGGCAAAGCATACCCTATGTCGCTCATCATAATGCAGAAATATTTGCTCCACGAAATAGAGATGGCTACTGCTGCTACTGCATATTCCAACACCAAATCCCAACCAATAATCCAGGCCACTAATTCGCCCATGGTAAAATATGAATAGGTGTAGGCAGAACCAGCAACAGGAATCATTGAGGCAAATTCTGCATAACACAAACCTGCTAAAGCACAAGCAATGGCAGCCAAAGCAAAACTAATGACTATGGCAGGACCTGTGTGGGCGCCTGCCACAATGCCTGTTACCGAAAATAATCCAGCACCAATAATTACGCCAACACCCAGTGCGATGAGTCCAAAGGGACCCAATACGCGCTTAAGTCCGCGTCCACCATCGTTCTCTGCTTCTTGCAGTAACTCTTCTGCGGTTTTCTTTACAAATAAATTCATAGTCTATGTTTTAGTTTGTGTGTGTCTTGGAAAATATTCCTTTTTAGCGAAGCATTCCTTAATCGTGCTTATGCGCCACAAAACCTCTTACAATAAAGAAGAAGATGTGGGCAAGACCAAAGATTGTGGCAATCCAAAATAGCGTGGTGTCAGCATCCCATCCTAAGGTCTGTTGATGCCAAAAGCCCGTGATGACGCAAAGCACGCCAATAAAGCCACCAATAATATTGAGCACTGTTTGTCCATGTCGTTGTTTGGTGCCTCCACCTATCACACTGTGTGTCACACCGTATGCAGCGTAAATATCGAGTCCTATAAGCATCCACATTACCAAACGTATCCATGTGTCGGCAGGCAAAAACAACATCATGCTTACGCAACAAACAACTCCAGCTGCTGGAATCCAAGGCACGAAGGGTGTTTTAAAACTACGCGGTGCATGGGGTTGTGTGCGACGTACAACGATTACTCCTAAGCAAACCAAGGCGAAGGCAAACAAGGTGCCTATGCTAGTCATTTCGCCTGCCACACTAGCAGGAACCACACCTGCCAATAAACCAATGACTGTCATAAACAGTGCATTGCTGCGTGCGGGGGTGTGAAAACGCTTGTGTAAGTGCGAGAATATGGGAGGAAGCAAACCATCTTTACTCATACTGTAAAACACACGGATCTGCCCCATTAGGGTTACAAGTACCACACTGGTGTATCCTAACAAAATGGCTAAAATAATGCCACGATTCAACCAAGGATAGGCAGGTATTACAACCCCATCTTTACCAACCTCACCCATGTGTGCGATGGCTGTAGCTGCAGGGGCTATGCTGTCGGCACCTTTATAAGCGTGATAGTCTACAACACCCGTCATGACTAAGGCAAAAATCATGTAGAGTATGGTGCAAATAAGCAATGAACCGAGTATGCCAATAGGCATATTTTTTCGAGGATTCTTAGTCTCTTGTGCTGCGGTACTAATAGCATCGAAACCTAAGAAGGCAAAAAATACAATCGCTGCACCGCGCAATATGCCCGACCAACCATATTCACCGAATGTACCTGTGTTTTCGGGGATAAATGGGGTAAGGTTATCGGTACGAATGTATTTAAAACCAATGATGATAAAGAGCAATACCACCGAAACTTTGAGTATTACCAAAAAGTCGTTGAACTTAGAGCTACCTTTTGTGCCACGCATCAAAATGAGCGAGAGTAAAACAATGA
>OBCI01000159.1_pt1 | contig 15179 bp, 18 predicted proteins | sample 1495881 | NCBI WGS metagenome assembly OBCI01 (sample SAMN03418262, study PRJEB22391) | human gut metagenome | biome: human-gut; feature: organic feature; material: feces | host: Homo sapiens | place: Tanzania | collected 2013-01 | reverse complement strand
AAGGCAGAATACATAGCACAAATGGAAAAGCGTATGCGTGATGACTATCGCCGCAGAACCGGTAAGGAAGCAGAATCATTTTGTGTGTTGTAATGTTTAGCCATAAGCCAAGTCTAGGTTAATAAATGCATTTTTTTCTCTTAAATCCTTGGTGATTACGAAAGAAAGTCGTAAATTTGCAGACAAAAATTAAAATAAAGGAGAATGTATTATGTTGACAAGTAATATATCACAAGATAGAACTATTCCTTATTGGGATGAAATCAGGAATTTGAGCATTGAGGATAAATATTCCTTGATAGCTAAAATTGAGTCTTCTTTGGGCGATGTTGATATGAGTGAGTCGACTAATTCGATTCATGGGATTCCACGTGAGGTGATGATTGCGGCTGCAGAATATGCTCTGAAGGAAAATAGAGCTGGCCGCTGCATTCCAAATTCGCAAGTTGAGTCTTTTATCAAAGCAAAAAGAGGATGGAAGTAGTTTGGTCTGACTTGGCTTTGACGCAGTTAGATGAAGTCATGGACTATGTGGAAGAACATTTTGGCTTATTAACCTCTCAAAAAGTTCTCCATAATATCTTGGAAAAGACAGATGAACTGGCTCAATATTCCACACATGGCATATATGATGCTCGCTACACTTCGTGGGTATCTGGTCAGGATATGGTTATACGCCACTTGTTGTTAGCTCCAAACCGTGTCTATTATTTGATAGATGGCGAGCAAATTGTAATTATGGGGATAGTTCATGTCAAGCGGTCTCCGCAAGCCGTAACTTCCATGATCAAACGCTTTCTAGAAGAATATGACAAATAGGTAAGTCTTCAGAAAATTGATGCTGTCAGCAACTGTTCGGAAATTCCGAACAGTTAGTAAAGAAGGCAATCGTATGATTACACTTAATATGGATTACTCCGCCATAATCCTGATGGGTACCTCTCCAGAGGTAATCCTATCAAAAATAGAATAAAAAACATTCCTCATTCGAGCGACGACAAGCGCAGAGCGATACTGCAATGAGGAACAAAAATAACTTTTTTCAAAAACTGATAGGTGTAACTACTTGTAATATAGTGGTGACATTGTATTGGTGATATATAAAAAGTTGACTATGGTTAGTGTTTTGCGTACAAATTATTTGCGTACAGTACCAAAGTTGATTTTGTTCTTAACATCATATTCACCTTTGTTTGTATGTGTAATAGTTAGACAGCTATATTATAACCGTTCCTATTTAAATTTTGCAGGTTTTGACAAGACGAGTATCCTGTGCTTGCTACATAAATTCGGCTTGTCTATACTCTTGGGGCTCTTACTTGTTTTAGTGACATTAGGAACTATGCTCTTTTTAAAGATACTTCGTTCTAGTTCCAAAAATGGCAATAATGTTACGGTTAAGAGTATTTCAAATAAAAATGCAGAATCTATAGGCTATATAGCAACTTATATCATACCATTTCTCTTTCAGAGTTTTGACGAGCTAGGCGACATAATACCATTATTGATACTCTTGATTATTATTTATAGGATATATGTCACTTCAAGTCTGCTTTTAGTAAATCCTGTCTTAAATTGCAAATACTCTTTGTTTGAGATGGAATACGAAGAACAGGGACAACGAAAGCAAGGTCTCATGATTTCTCCATATAGAGATATCTATGAAAGTGATAATATTAAGATATACAATATTGGTTATAAATTGTTTTATGTTAATAAAATAAACAAGAAATGAATTTAGAGGAATTGTTGAATTTAATAGCTTCGACCAGCGTTGATGATACGAAGTTGTTTTTTATAACAAGAGCACTTAAGCCTAACATGAAGCGTAAGGCAAGAGCGCATGAAAAATATCTTTATCATGTTTTCCAAGTTGATAACGATGAGGATTTAAGAGAATATATTTATGAGACATCAATAAGTCAACTGAAATCTATAGTTGACAAAAACTATGAGATGGTTGACTATGATGTTTTGAATGATGATACAGAAAATCTATTTTCATATCCGATACAGAATAAGGTGTTTTCTTTTCAAGATGTTGTTACCAACCAATTGCAAAGAGATGTTCCAAAGATAAAAAGTATTCGTGATTTGGAAAATAATGAGGTAAAATTATGGGCCTATTGTGTCGGTTTCGAAGATGTACAAACTGGCGAATGGGTTTATACATTTCGTAAGATGCAAGCCAGTTCTGTAGCCATCGATACACGAGAGGCTAATCTCAAAGCAAAATTCTTAGCTTGGTTTAATCCAGAAAGCTTAATGCTTCAACAGTTAAAGGGTGATGCATTAACTCTGGATAAACAGATAGACTGCGTATTCTATAAAGACATATTCTATGTGATTAAGAAATTTAACTTTGAACAGATGATGGGATTGCAAGAGGAATATGCAGAAAAGGCTAAGATTATAGCAGAAGAAATGGAGGGAACAAATACTTTTTCTGGCATAGAAAAGCTAAAATCCGTCATTGAAACCAAACCTTCTGTACATAAAAAACTTGTAAAAATAGGAATGCTTGGCACCTATAAAAATGTGACAGCAAAAGATATTCGTCAAATGAAACGAGTTTGCAAACAGCATGGTGATACTTTAAAGATTATAGATGATAAAATCTGTATGGAAGAAGAAGCAGATGTTGATGTTGTGTTGAAGATGTTTGGCGATTATTACAAGCAAGGTGAAGTTTCAGGAAAGTCGTATGGTACTTTTTCTGGTAAGGAATTGAAAAAATAGTTGATTGATGTTACGACTAGTCTTTGTTTCATTATTCCTGCTCGGAGCAGTAATCGGATGGCTTGTGGTTTACTTTGTGCGTAAGTATAAAGACCATAACCCTAAAGGGTTAAGAGAAACCATTGTGTTATTCCTTGGTGGAGGATGCATGGAATTGCTCTTGTCTCTAATAGATAAGCAAGTTGCACTATATGCTTTTATAGCATATATTATAGGTTTTGCTACAGCCTTCTTCCTTCATTGGATTTATCAATTTATAGTTGCAAAGATAACGGCTCCAAAGTTTATGGATCCTCGCAGCAAATATGAATTGTTCTCGGGTTGTAGCCTTTCTGACACAGAAAAGGATGCAAGGTCTATGGTTTGTTATCAACTAGAAATAGTGAATCAGGGATTTCAACAACTCTGTGAGAAGCTTATAACAGAGGATGAGTTCATAACTCTGGTGAAAAAATCAGGCTTAACACGTCTGGCCTTTGAAGATTTGACAAGTCATCCAATGGGAGATATGTTTTTGTCTCCAGCTCTTACAGCATATATAAGGGCAAAGAATATATTTGATGCAATAGAGCGTGATGCCGCAGACCGACAAATAATCGTGGATTAGGCAATAAAACAAAAGATACGAAGATAGCTATGAATTATATCGAACAAGTATTTCGTGATAAGGCGAAGGATGAAGGGTGTTCTATTCTTGTAAGCAAATGGAATTATGATTCTACTTTGATTCCTGAAGCTTTGGAAACAATCCCTTTGATTTTTCCGCATTTTAGCAAGCATAATAAGTCTCATTCAGAGACGATATTGAACAATATTGTTAATGTGCTTGGAAAAAATGTTATAGAGCAATTATCTTCTACAGACTTATGGCTGATACTTGAATCTGCGTACTGCCACGATTTAGGTATGGTTATTACCGTAGAAATGATTAATGCAGCCCTTCAAGATGGAAGTTTTTTGAAATACTTTAGAAGTGTTTTGGCAGACCCTTTTCATGAAATGTATAAATATGCTGCATTTTATGCAATTAAAGATGGCAAATTGGTCTTGAAGCAAAATGACTTTTCGTTGATGATGTATGATAGTGTTCGTTTTCTTATGTCGGATTATTTCCGCTCAAGGCATGCGGATAATTCCCTGAAGGCGATAGCTAATACAGATTCTGTCTTAGCTTTGGATTTGCCAAAAGCAATAGTACCTACTCGTTTGATTAGTATGATGGGTGCGGTTTGTCGCTCACATACATTGAATTTTAACGAGGTTATGTCTTTGCCGCAGGTTGAGAATGGAATAGCTACAGATATGGCACATCCACGCTTTGTAGCTTGTTTGCTTAGATTAGGAGATATCTTAGACATAGATAATAATCGCTTCTCTGATGTGTTTATGAAAACGATAAGCGAGATGCCTGAATTATCACAACTGCATAAAGATAAGCATTTGAGTATAACACATCTACGTATTGATAGTAAGTACATAGAAGTTAATGCCAAATGTAAATCTCCTAGAGTGGCTAAAGTTACAAAGGATTGGTTTTCTTGGATTAAAGAAGAAGTGAACAACCAAACATTACGATGGAATACGATAGTTCCTGATGATATATCATGCTATTTGCCTACTATTAGTCATTTGGATATTGAAATAGAAGGTTATGATAACCTGTCAACCATTGAAATGCCGCAATTTACGATAGATGTGAATAAAGCATTAGAATTACTTCAGGGTAAAAACTTCTATAAAGACCCTTTTGATTCGATTCGAGAGCTTCTTCAAAATGCTGTTGACTCAACTTTATTAAAGCTTTATGAGCTTTATAAAAATACTGAAGTTGTTAGAAATGGAATTGACGTTAGCTTTTTGAATGCTGCAAAACAGTTTCCGATTCATGTGGAAGTAAGAAGAGATAGTAATGGAATCATTCAAGTTTCAATTTCGGATAAAGGGTTAGGAATAAGTAAGCAGCAATTGAAATTCTTGTCAAATACAGGAAGTAGTTCTAAGAATGTGCTTAAGCAAGATATCATTCAAAATATGCCTGAGTGGATGCGTCCTTCAGGTGTTTTTGGCATTGGTTTTCAAAGCATATTTCTTTTAACAGATAGGGTTGATATTGAAACAAAAGACTTTTTTACAGATGAATGCATTTCGATAGAAATGTATAATCCTCGTTCGAAAATGAAGGGTGATATTTATATCAAGCCATGCTCCCATATGTACGAGAGTGGTTTTAAACTTCATTTTTCTTTAAAAGAAGAATGTAATAGGCAGAAGAAAACTGAAAGTAATGATTTCTTTGATGAAATCCATGAAGAAGATAGTGTCGTATCTATTTGTGAAAAAGTAAAGCAATATGCAGAACTGTCCTTTTTCCCAATATATTGTAATGAGGAATATATAGAGCGAGAAGACAATCTTTACTTTGATCAGGAGACTGGTATAGAACTAAAGTTTTCAGACACAAATGAGACCCTGGAACAAAAGTTTTATTTCAAGAATGCTCTTGTTGATCCTTTGCCAAATGTACCGTTCTTTAGTATGGTTGCAAATTTCCATTCTTGTAATAGTGTGGATTATCTTACTTTAGATAGATGTGCATTTAAAGACAAAATGCAATCTGAAGCTCAAATTCTCTTATATCAGGCGATTGATAATTATTTGCATTCTGCATCTTATTTGCCTGTTTATAATAAAGGCGTTAATTCTTTCGTGCTTTTTATGAGGCTTATAGGGAAAACTTCTATACCAGTTTTAGAAAAAGATTGGGATTATGAATTCAAAGGTAAACCTATACATGAGTATTTAAATTATCATAAAGTTACAGTAACATCAACTTTTAATTCGTTAAATGGTATAGAATTAGAAGAAGTTGGAAACGAATTACACCTAATTGTAGATGTACTTTCAATGTCGTCAAGTGAAGATAGTATAAGGGTTTTCTTTAAGATACTAAGTGATCATTTTAAAAACTGTTATATAAAAAGATTGTTTGCAGAGAATATATTTAGGTGTGTCGAATATATTATGCAAGACGAAGATGAAAGTGATGATGACATAGATAACAGTATATTATCGTTTGATTGTGAAATCTTGAAAAACAACAGGCATAGTGTTATGCTTCCTTATTATAAAGGATTTAGACATTTGCGTATTCCTGCAGACAAAGCTATGGATATTGCTATTGATTTGAGCGTATTGCCAATGTTGTTTAGTAATAAAATAGTAAAGGTTATTTCTCCATTTAGATATGATGGTAGTAAATTAATAGATAGGCGTTGCCAGAAACTTTATGATTTTGTTCATGAATGTAATGGCAGCAGTATAGATGATATAAAAGCGGATTATGAAAAATTCTCTCAACTAATAATGGCTATGTGGAATAATAAATAGAAATGTGGTTGCTTTGCCTGCAGCTTTATTATAAAGCTAAATATAGAGACTCTCGGAATGATGCCATTTTCCATATATATAAATATTGGGAGAATGAAAGAAATGAGTTCTGTTTTGGGGGCTATATTATGTTGAGTTGAGACTTAATATATTATCATTATGGATATTGATTTGGTTAAAATATTGGTACCCATCCTTGCAGCTTTGCTAGGAGGATTTGTTGGTGCGTGGTTTCAAAATTTGTTCTTGCAGCATAAGACTAATAAGGTACGCAAAATAGCCATAAGAGGATTGTGTGTGTTTAAGAAGTATGCCAAGGATAGGCAGACTTATGATACAGCAGCCTCAGACTTTAATAATGAGTTAAATGTGGTTGAAAAGCGTGCAGTATTAGTGGCTTTATGTAAATTAGGCATTCCTGTTGTTAAGCCAGTGGATAATGTTTTCGATATAGCTCACATACGGTTTGAACATGTAGAAATTTCTAAGGATTCATTATTCTTGATGTCAGAACAAATTAATAAAGGCAATTGTGATACGATGTTCTTCTCTGATGTAGATGAATATTTCTCGTCAAACAGCAGGTTGTATGCTACTCGGGCAGTAGCAAAGAAATATGTAGATGTAGATTTGTCAAAGAGTAGATTAGATAAGGATACTCAACAGATAATCCATCCAGACTTAGCTACCAATCTTTTCACTCCTGGTGAATTAAATATATTATACGTATTCCGTTATCATACAACTTTAGACACCTATTTTGATGGAGCCGGAAACGCTAACCATTCTAGGATGCAGCAACTTAAAAAGGAAATAGATTTAGGATTATGGGATACCTATCTGTTTTGGGATTGGGAGGCTTACCAAAGTGTAAGAAATCAAAACAATATGGCTGTTACCTTTGCTAATATGATGCAGAATAATTTCGCACAGCAATGTACAACACAGATTGATAATAAAGATAGAGTAGAGGCAGCTACCCAACAAACTCCAAGCAATCATTAATATACCGGTGGTAGCAGATAAAATAATGATTTCAGATAGAGCTTACTGTTAGTTAAAATCATCAGCCCCCATGCGGTCCCATCCCGCATAATATGGCGTAGACCTTTGATGGTCCGCCAACCTTAGAGCGTAGCGGTTCTGAGCACCGGAGGGCGGTTACATCCTCTCGTTCCTGAGGAAAGAGAGGCTTGGTGAGAAAGGTGGAGCTCTCCTTGCAGGAGAGACGGAGAGGTAGAAAATAACGGTAAGGAAGGTTTCTGTCCTCCAGAACTGGGGGAACCGAAGGGGGCGTAAAGACTATTGAAGGTAGGTTTTCGAAAATCTTATCAAGGTCCCTAATCCCAGGTAATTATAACTCGAACAAAAAGGTGAATGTCAAGGTTGCCTAATAGGTAGCTCTGGCAATACCAATTAATAATATGTTTTTTTGAAAAAATGTTGGATGTGCTAACTGCTGAAAATCAGTAGTTACGTTCTAACGGTGATTTACTGATAATTATCTTCATTTTTTAAAGTAAAATTATGGATTTAGAATATAGATCTTTTCGTGACATTGATTTAAACGATGTCTTTTTTAATTCTTTGAGAGAAAGTTATGAAGGTTTTGATGAATGGTATAAGCGAAAAGCTCAAGAAGGAGCTAAAGCTTTAACCTATATCGAGTCAGAAGAGTTAAAAGATTTTTTATACTTGAAGCGAGAAGATGAAGAAGTAACAGACACAATTCCTCCTCTTCCACCAATGAGAAGATTGAAGATAGGAACCTTTAAGATCGATAATAGAGGAACAAAGCGTGGGGAAAGATTTATAAAGAAAATCTTGGATCAGGCTATTGTTGATAATATTGAAGAAGTTTATGTTACAATCTTTCCTGAAGATCGATTGTTTCCGCTCATAAATATGTTCAAGACCTATGGTTTTGTTAAGAAGGCTATAAAAAAGCATCCTGATGGTAGGTATGAGGAAGTTTATATTAGGGAAATGAATAAACATTCTGATGATTTATTATTAGATTATCCTTATGTTCATTGCAATAAGGGAAATCAATATATTTTGTCTATATATCCAAAGTTTCATACATTGATGTTTCCTGATTCAAAATTAGATACAGAAAATGAATTTGATGTAATTAATGATATTTCTGAGACTAATAGTATTCATAAAATTTATATTTGTTGGATGCGAGATGTTTGGAAATTAAAGAAGAATGATAAGCTTGTTATATATAGAACTAGTGATATCCCTGGACGAGCATTATATAGGAGTGTAGCTACTTCTGTTTGTACTGTTTTAGAAGTTAAAACGTATGGTGATTTTGATTCAGAGGAAGAGTTCTTGAAATATATGAAGAGCTATTCTGTGTTTACTGAAGCGGATTTAAGATATTGGTACAACAAAAAAAGTAATTTTACTGTTATAAAAATGCTATATAATATTGCGTTTCGTCATCGCATCATTATGAAAGAATTAGTTGAACGAGCAGGTATAGATAAAAATATTTATTGGGGGTTCAGACAATTGGATAATAAACAATTTAATTCAATATTAAAGTTAGGAAAGGTAGATGAACGTTATATTATCGATTAAACCAAAGTTTGTTAAAGAAATTTTCGAAGGTAGGAAAATCTTTGAGTATCGGAAAACAATATTTAAAAAGCCAGTTGACAAAGTCTATATTTATAGTAGTAGTCCTGTTTGTCGTATTGTTGGTGAATTTAAGATAAAGAATATTATAACCGATACACCAGAAAATCTATGGGAAGAAACAAAAGAATATTCTGGAATAACTAGATTATTTTTTGATTCTTATTTTGAGGGGAAAAGAATAGCTTATGCACTTAAGATTGAAGATGTTGTAAAATATAGTGAAGCAATTCATCCAAATATAATATTTGATCATTTCACAGCACCGCAATCTTTTGTATATACAGAATTAAACTTAAAATATTAATATTATGAGCAAAGATAAATATAAAAGAACCAATGTACATAGTGATTTACTTGCAAAGGTAATCTTTCGAGTAGATGTTGCGGGTTTGACTGATTTGACGGGCTATATCAATAGAGTTAAGGGCTTAGATTTGATAAAAAAATCTTTTAATAGGATTTTACCGCTCAAAAGTCGTTCAGTTAGTTTTGTGATAGATGCTCAAAATTCAGAAAACTCTAAATTTACCCAAAATTCAGAAATCGATAATGGATTTCGTTTTTTGGATTGTACAATAGAGGAAGGCTCAAAGGCAGTTCTTGATATAGTTAATGATAGTATTGTTGTTTCGATAGATTGTTCTGGAGCCTATTCTGGAAGTCGTCATTATACAGCCTTAATAAGTCAGCTTCTCGAAGAGATGTTTGAATATGATAAATTTGTGAGTATCAGACGTCTAGGAATTAGAAAAATAGATAAAAAAGATTTCCAAAAAGAAGAAGATATTTTTGACGTTTTTGAGGGCGATATCAATCTATTTTATAGATTAAGAGATAATACGCTTGTAAAAAATCGCAAGTATTATGATTTGCTGGAAAAAAATAATATCAGATATAATTATAATCAGCAATTTAATAGATATATCAATAGTGATAAAATAGGAGTTATTATTGATTTAGATGCATATATTGCTGATGAATTTTTTAGAATGGATGAATTAAGAGATTTCGAAACATTGAATACTTTATTAAATGAAAACATTCAGGACGAAATGTTTGAGATATTCAAATCATGTGTAACGGAAGAATACTTAGAAAAATGTTATAATTATGAAAACTGATAAAGTCTTTTCTGCATCATTTACTCCAGATTCTTTTGATTATAGCACCGATAATACAACGCAAGCAGAGTCTCCTGTATTCGATGTTAGTTCTGTATCTAAAGAAACATTAGATACAGATGTGATATGGGGGACAATGCCTACTTATGACGGTGAAGTAAAACATTATGAAGAGATATAGTAATTTGCAGTGTTATGTATCAAAGTTTGAAAACCTTGAAGTACATATTTTTGTGATAGGCTATAAGAACTTAGGAGAAAGTTGTATCATACTATATGTAGATACAGGTAATTCTAATAAGGTCGTTTTCTCAATGGTTGTAGATTCTTATTTACAAAACAACATTAATCTAGCTAAAGTTATCTTATCAAAATATAATGTTGATAAGTTGAATATAGTATGTTGGACACATCCTCATCATGACCATTCTTTAGGCATTGATGATTTGGTTAAAGATTTCTATAGTGATAATTTGGTTTTTATAAGACCTGATTTTTATTATGGAGATAAAAATATAGGATTGTTGAAAAATGAATGTAATAAGACGATTGATATTTTCTCGAATATCTTAGGATGTGTTAGTAAGAAGAATCTTTGGCCGATAAAATCTTCGGGAGGAACAGGTAATTGTTATCAAATAGATTTGATTTCGGAAAATGATAATAAAATTAAAGATTCAGATATATTTTTTTTGACGCCCAATATTTCAACATTAGATTGGAAAGCAATTTATAATGAATCTCTAACTAGTCCAAATGAATTATCTGTTTCTTTTGTCTTGTCTTTGGATGATTATATGTTTTATTTTGGCGGTGATACTGAAAATCCAAATATTAAGTGTTGTAATCAGCAACTATTAAAAGATATAAGATGGGTTAAAGTACCACATCATTGTTCTAAAACAAGTAACGCTTTGGTCTATAGTTTAGGTGACAATTTAGATTATGCGGTTTCAACTGTTTTTTTTAAGCACAATTTACCTGACAAAGAAATTCAAGATCTCTATGCCAATAAAACAATATTATATATGACTCAAATGGCAAAAGAAGATAAAGGAAAGTATGGTATAGTTGAATTTACATATAAATTTAATATTGATGGCACAACGGTTGATGTTACCACTTATGGAAATGCCTATAAGTATGACGAAGCATAAACTTCTTATTTGATCTTAGTAAAGAAATATGTAAAAGACTTATGTGAAGGTTGAGGGGGATATAAAAAGAAAGTAATGCATTTTAAAATTTATCACAGCAGTAAGAGAGAAGAATTTCAAGCATATTTCTTTTGTATGTTGTAATGTTTCTCTGGCGGTCCCATCCCGCAAAACCTGGCGAAGACCTTTGATGGTCCGCCAACCTTAGAACGTAGCGGTTCCGAGCACCGAGTAGGGCGGTTACATCCTTCCTTCTGAGGAGGAAGGCTTGGTTAGAGGTGGAGCTCCCTTTGGAAAGGGAGACGGAGGAATTCGAAAAAATACCTTCTTTAATGGGAAAAAGCGATGCCAGTGAGTGCAATGAAAGCTCGCTTTCAAATTGCCGAGTGCAGCTCGCTTTATCAGCAAGGAAGGACGGGATGATTTGCATGCAAAGCCATTTTGACAATCATGTGATGTAATCAGAATGAATACAACGAACAAAGGGGAACGACCAAAGACTGGTTGTTCCCCTTTGTTCGTTTAGAGGCAATTGTATCAGGTGTATCTGTCATCATCACAAAGGTTGCAACCAAACGAAAGATGGAGAAGGCACCACGCAAATCTATCTCAATTCTATCAAAAGCTCAGAAGTAGATGATGCCAACGCCAAAATACTGGCAGCCCTATAAGCCACAAAAAAGAATAAAAAGAGGGATTTTGTAAAATGAACCAAAATGAACCATTTTTCCTGAATCTTTATATAAGAGATACAGAAAAACCGAAAACTTTCGTTCAATCAACGACTTAGGAAATTATGTACGAAAAGAATAGTAAAATAATGTTGATTTTCGTAGAATGATATTAATTTTTTAACACGCATAATTTGCTAGTTTCCAACCTTTTTCGTAATTTTGCAAAGAGTTTCAGTGTCTCTTATATCGAGATTCAGATGAACGACATCAAAAAACGAACTTGATTCGCATGATGAAAGAGACTAATATACAATCACAGGTTACGTCCACTATTGCAGGGGACGACGGCGAAGCCATGGCAAAAAGTGAAGGATATGTAGCTGAAAATGGTTTTGTAGCAACAGATCCGACGCACTTTGGAAAGACGTATCATGATAAACTCCTTTAGCTAGCAATGCCAGCCAAAAGGAGTTATAAGAGTTAATCAAGGCGGTGTCGAGCAGCCCAGCTTCCAGCATCCAAACACGGACACTCCTTTGGAGTAGTCCCAGGCAAGTCCCGATGGCCCACAATCTTCGCTTTCGGAAAGAGAATCTTCAGATTCCTGAAAAGGTCGATGAGTCTCGTTTCCTGCTCAGTGGTCATGGTGTTGCAAGGCTTGCCTTGCTCATCGAGCCCTCCCTCATAGCAGATGCCGATAGAGCATCTATTATAAGGTCTGGCATGAGCCCCCACCTCCAGCAGCTTACGGTGCTGCGTCATCGTACCATCTTTACGGATGTAGAAATGATAGCCGATGTCATAAAACCCACGAGCCTTATGGTCACGGCGCAGCTGTTCCACACTATAGTCCTGATTGCATCGGCTAGCCGAGCAATGCAGTACCAGAAATCTCACAGAGTCGGCAGACATCATGTTCTTGCCGTCTTCAACTCCGGCGAGGAGCCTACGCTCAGAGCGCACCTTCTCCTCCCCGATAATCATTGGAAATGTATCTTTCGTCATAGGAATAATTCAACATTCAACACTCAACACTCAACATTTAACATTTAACATTCAACATTCAACACTCAACATTCCTATAAGGCGCACGAGCTTACTCCCAGTGCCGTGAGAGCAGCAATCAGCGCCTGTACGATGGCATTCACGATTTGAGTCCAGGAAATCTTGTTTGGATTTGATTCAGAGTTAGAACGAAACATTTTCATACTCAATAATATTTAAATGAAACAATAAGTTATCAGAGTTTAGCAGTGCCTCCCTTTCAGAGAGGTAAGGCACTGCCAGAGTTGGAGACTACTCCAATCCGTCACCATTTTCGGAACCAGTTCCGCCAGCCTCGGTGCCGGAACCGCCGCCAGCAGTCTCACCGCCAGTGGTCTCACCGTCAGTCTTGTCCTTCTTCTCTTCACCGTACTTAACGAGTTCGATGGATGCAGGAAGCAGGTTGTAGATACGGGAACCATTCTGCAACTTGGTGAAAGAAGGACGGAAGGCAGGTACAAGACTCTTGACGAGTTTAGCGTTCGCCTTACTCTCATCTTCTACAGCTTTGCCGGTAATGAAGCGGATGAAGAGCTTGCCGAATCCAAGCAACTCGATGTCGTAACCCTTCTTCAGGTTCTCCTTCACGTAGTAAGCATAGCGGTCGAGTACCGCCTTTACGTCTGCAGGAGTAGCTGTAGACTCCACTGCGATTTGGTTAGCAACCTCCTCGGTGGTCAAGGTTCCGTAACTGTAAGGTCTAACAGAAAAAACTGTCTGACCCTTCTTCTCACCCATGTTAATGGTCTTCTTTGCAACTTTGTAGCTTTTACTCATAATTTAAAACATTTAAAAGATTAATACTAAAGTTTTGTCATCGTCAGTCCAAAGAGATTTGCAATCCCGTTTGTTCTGATTGACGTTGCGAAGATACAACATTTCGGAGGCGAAAACAAATGCCTTCACTGACGTTCACCATCTGTTTACTGCTCATTCACGATACGTTCACTTTTAATAAAAATAGCAATGGAAGATAATAATAAGGCAAATATCGTCTTTAATATCTCTGGCGGTAACAACCAGATTCTGCCCAATGCTATCAAGGCTGAGCAAAACTTTTATGGCGACAAGTACATAGAGGAGATGATGAAGGCGAAGACCACAAGTCAAGAGCCTGTTCTCTCACCCGAAACAACCCGTCTCTCCTTATATATTAATAATGTGGAAGCATTAGCAGAATATGTAGCCAAGCTCTCCGCATGTACCAATGCCAAGGAATTGGCTCAGGTGGTGATGGATATGGTGAATGATACAGACGTAAAGGTTGACCAAGATATTATGGTGAAGCAGGAGTTCATCGAAGTCTTACAGCCCTTGGCACCACAGGTTACTACAGGCATCAGTAATATCCGCAAGTATATCAATGAAGCTTGGTATAAGTGGAAATGATCATCAATGAAGTAGCGTGAGGAAAAATACTGACAAAAGGCACTTTTACGCACTCCATAATTTCAGAATTTTCAATGAATCCAAATTCGTTTTGTAGAATTGAAAATATGCTGAAACTTGGTAAGTAGCTGATAATCAGCAGTGTATAAAAATTGAAAATATACTTGGTCTCTTGAAAATCTATAGTTGTACGACTATGACCCCTATAGTTGTACGACTATAACTCCAGAGTTGTACAACTATAGCATGTATGGTCGTACAACTGTAGCTTTACAGTCGTACAACTATAGGATTTTCAACTCGCAAAACTTGCGGATTATGGTCAATTGCTGCTGAAAATTGGCTTTTATTGATTCTAGATGGTTAATTTAGTATGGAGGATAAAAATTTGTACATGATACAGAAGGCACAGGAGTTCATGAATGAGAATCACTTTGCCGACGTCTCCCGAGTGCAATGTCTGCTACGCAAGATGATGTCCAAGGAGTATCATGGCCTCATCGATCAAATCAAGGAGTGTCAGGATCCCCATGCTATCTTCAATATTCATGGCGGAAACAATCTCATTGCGCCCACTGCCAGCCAGGCTGAGCAAAAATTGGTGGAGAAACCTGCTGACGAGATAAAAAAAGATAAGGAATAATCAAGAAAGAAGACCGAGATGCTGAACGATTTCGATTCACCATTCGATATCACCGTAGATCTCTACAAGTAATTGGGCGGAGTTGAAAAAACACCCCAAAAATTTGGTAGTTTCACGGAAAACCCTTATTTTTGCAGGCGATATTAAAATAAACAATAAAAAATTATGGGAAAAATCATAGATAAGACGGTAACAAAGATAGTTACAGAAGAGGGAATCTCTCTCTTTCGCCGTGTAACTAAGGTTTTGATGCCAAATGGCAAGTATCGTTATCCTGTAGATTATTTTGATGCAACTCCCGGAGTTGTTAAGGTTTCGAAAGAAGAAATGGATAAGGTAGCAATACCTGTTTATAAAAAGTTAATCTAATGGA
>OBCI01000157.1_pt1 | contig 15318 bp, 12 predicted proteins | sample 1495881 | NCBI WGS metagenome assembly OBCI01 (sample SAMN03418262, study PRJEB22391) | human gut metagenome | biome: human-gut; feature: organic feature; material: feces | host: Homo sapiens | place: Tanzania | collected 2013-01 | reverse complement strand
CATTTAAGTGTCATTTTGTCACTTGAAATATTTCTTAATTCTGAGTTAACAAGTGCAAATGTTAAAATAAGAGATAAGAAATAAGTGGTTTCAGCAACCCACATTTTCCCTGTAAAGGTGCAAAGAAAAACTTTGCGCGTTTTTTTAAAAAACCTAAGCAAAAAATTTGCGTCAAATGACATTTCTAAACTTGTGCACTCTCGCGGTACAGAAAAATTATTTTTCCCCAATAAACACTAGGGAAGTAAGCTGATTTTAACATTTCGAAACGCCACAAATTTGCACAAAATTTGGAATTCCCTCCATCGTGTTGTAACTTTGCACTCGCAAGCATGCTAAAACACGCTCCTTTTTGGCAGACGACAATTCCGATATCATTCCGATATCATACCGAAGGAACACAGACCACATTTTGGAGCTATTTTCTAACCCTAAAAACACTACTATCATGACAAAAATTACTCCCATAGCGCCTAAAAACTAAAAAAACATGCCAAGGTGTTAGGTCATAACCACATTACAAGCACAAGACTTGCCCTAACCTTGACGCTGCACGAGTATATGTAAGCCCTTACATTCGTTAACCACAATTAAAAAGATTTTCAAGTGACAAAATGACAGCAAATTATCTGATTCTCAAAGAGTTCACTTGTCATTTGTCATTTGTCATTTTCGCTTTCACCCCATATATATTGTTACGTTAGTGTGTTTTTTATGACAAAACTTGTTTAGTATGTTTTTTTTATGCAACTTTGCCACGGGGCATATATTTGCTTTTGTAACTACCCCCTCACAAAAAAACTCACGATTATGAAAAAGATTTTAATGTTCCTTCTTGCGCTCTGCATGGTTATGCCTATGGCAGCGCAAAACAACAAAGAGCTTAACAAGCAACTCAAGAAAGAGTATAAGCTCAAAATGAAAACGCTGAAAAAAGAAAACTGGGCGCTCTTTGGTTCATCGCGCTCGCTCGAGGTGATGCTACTTAAGCACTACGAAAAGCTCAATAGCGACGATGGTAACGATGCCTACGAGGTTGTGGGTACTGCCAGCAACTTTATTTCGAAAAACGTAGGACACCAAGCAGCGGTGAACAATGCTTGCAATAACTATGCTCGTCAAGCTGGTTCCATCGTGAAAGGACGCATCGTCAGCGATATGTCTGCCAACGGCACTGATGGTGACGGGGAATTCGACCACTTTTATGCAGCCTACGAAAGTAGTGTTGAAAAGGAGATTCGTGGCGAAATGACAGAGTCGTTTAGCCTGATTCGCGAAGTTGGCAAAACGCCTAAGGGACAACCGCTCTACGAGATGCAAACTTACTTTATCATCTCTGAGAACGCGGCTTGCCGTGCGCGTCTACGTGCACTCGACAATGCGAAGAAAGAGAGCGAAGCGGCTCAGAAATATGCCGATAAGGTTTCGGAATTCGTAAAGGGCGCTTTCGACCCTAACACGGGCGGTGAATAATCGGACTCGCACCCCGAAACTCAGAAAGGGAGCGTTTTCGCAAAAAAGAATGCCTAACGAGTTGATAAGTTACAGACACACACGAAAGATGAAGTGGGAGGTGTCGGCAACGCGTCAACTCGTTCACGATTTTCGATGAACGCTCCCCCAGACAATCCTACCCATCCCCGTCTTATGATCAAACGCACCTCTGCGATTCACGATTTTGGGTGGGTTTTAAACACCCTACCCCATAACCTCTTAAAACCTCACCCCTATGAGAAAGATATTCATCACCCTTGCGCTGCTTACTGTTGTGAGTGGTGCGCAAGCCCAAAAACAGAAAGAGACGTTTGAAGCTTTTAGGAAAGATATACTCAATCGGTACGACAATTTTCGCAACGAAATGCTGAATCGTTATGCCGACTTCTTGGATGTGGTGTGGAAGGACTTTGAACAAAAACGCCCTATTCAGCGTTTTCAACGTCCTAAGCCCAAAGATACGCCTGTGGCTAAAAACCCCAATCCCGTAAAGCCTACACCCATGCCTAAGCCTGTGGTAGAACCTAAGCCCGTAGTGCCTCAACCCACTCCCATATTAGCAAAAAGAGGATTTTTACCATTAAAGGCCACCAGCTGCTGACCAGCCTCACATTCATTGCAATCCAAATGCAGCTTGGAAAGAGCCTCCATCTGCATATCTGTCAGAGCTCTATCCTGCACACCATAGCCTGTAACACCTACAAAGCCCGCGACCCCCACTAAGCCGACGGAACCCACAAAGCCCGCTACACCCACTAAACCGACGGCACCTACTAAGCCCACTGCACCCACTAAACCGACGGAGCCTACTAAGCCCACGGCACCCAAAAAACCCGCAGTGCCTAAAACTCCCACTGTCCCTGTGCCTGCAGTGCCTGTAACCCCCACAGTGCCCGTGCCTACTCCTGCACCTGCACCCGACCGCACGCCCAAAGTGCAATTCGACTTTTACGGGCTGAATATAAAATTGCCAAAGGTGGACATCCCTGTGAATAAGCTCGACGAAATGGGAAATGGCAATGCCATTAAAGCACTCAACAAATCCACTTTCGAAGACAAGGCTTTGCCCTCACTCAAAAAACAAATCAACGAGATGCAACTGCCCGACTATTTCGTAATGGAATTGGTGCGCGACTATGCAAAAGCGCTTGTGCCAGAGGCTTCACTCACCGTACGTGCCAACTTAATGCACTACATTTTGTTGCTCTGTGGTTACGACATTCGTCCAGCATTCGAAACCACATCGGGTACCCCCATCTTGCTCATCCCCTTCGACCAAATGGTGTATGCTCGCGCCTACTTGGAAATGAATGGACAAAGATTCTATATCTTCACCCCCGATCTCGGTAAACTTCAAAGCGATGAGGCACGTTTCCGCACACCGCAGTTTAGCGCCCCTATGAGCGAATTGCACAATGTAGACCTCGTGATTCGTAAACCACTCAATGTGAAGGGAGATAAACACAACTACACCCTGACACAAGGTGGCATCACTGTAAAGGGCACTGTGAACGAGCGCTTGATGAAGATGGTTTATAAATATCCACAAATGCCCGTTCCATGCTATGCGCAGTCTGTGCTCGACAACGATACACGCCGCGAAGTGGAAGAGCAAATAAAAGCACAAATTAACACACAAGCAAGCCTCAGCAGTGTAAACCGCTTGCTCCACTTTGTGCAATCGGCATTTGCCTATGCTACCGATGATGAGCAATTTGGATTTGAGAAGCCTTACTTCTTCGAAGAACTGCTCTATTATCCAAAGTGCGACTGCGAAGATCGTTCGGTGTTCTACGCCACATTGCTACGTCGCATAATGGGTGTGAACAACCATCTTATTAACTTCCCTGGGCATGAGTGTGTTTCTATCGCACCGATGGCGGAAAGCATCTCGGGTTCTTATTACGAACAAGATGGCTTGCAATACTACATCTCCGACCCCACTTACATTGGTGCCAACACAGGGCTTTGCATGCCACAATATCGCAGCACAGCCCCAAGAGTTGAACCTTGGTAAAAGGCATTCTTGATGGTTCTAAAAATCAGTTTTTAGGACTACGCAAAAAGTCCGTAACAAAGACATATCTACCTTGGTTACGGACTTTTTTATGAATCAATCAATGTGCAATTATTGGGGGGACTATACAAGAAATTCTATATACATGACAGAGGCCATTCTGCCCCGAACGCTTATAATGCAGCAATATTTTGCCACTCCTCGTCCTCATGCAGCAAACACAACTGTCCCTCAAGATTCAGACAGTAACACATTGAAGAAGGGATGTCTATTGAATAATTTCCAAATACATTGCGCTTAATGCAATAGCTATCGGCATGATGGAGCACACCTTTAAGTGCCATAATCTGCTTTTTGAGCAAAGCTACCATCGGACCACGTGTTGAATAGTCGCAAATGTTGGGAGCCTTTGAAGCCTCGCCCCCAAAGCGTGCATAGATACAACGATACTTCTGCATTAACTGCTCCATGCGGCGGTCATATTTTTCGATATGCTTTTTGTCGTCTGGCTTCGTAAAGTTTATGCCACCACGCGACGATTCTAACAAGAACAAGGCATAAAGAGCCTTTTCGCGACGATGCACACCTGTTAATGTGATCTCGGCATCGGGGAATTTTATGTTGCCATTTGCCGAGTCTACCGCCACCGTGCTTTTTATGCCGCGTTGCAACATAAGCAAGTCGAACACCTGTCTGTAAAAGCCTTTATAAACAAAGCGTCCTGCCTGTTCGTGAAGGTAGTTAAGTTGCAAGTTATTATAATATTGCGAGAAAACACTAAGCAGTTTACGCACACTCTGCACCATGTCATTGCCCACCTCAAAGAGCAAAAAGTGTGAGAAAGCTTCACCATCTGTATACGACTCGCCCACCTTTATCATCACCGAAGGTTCCACCATCGACATTTCGCGAATGCCCAACTTTGCCGAGAGCAAATCACGACAAAAATCGTGCGTTTGCATATTGCACAAACTGAGCAAAGCCACAGAAATGCGATCGTTGCTTGCTTTGGGATAAAGATATTTCACCATATTTTTCAATGCCTCCTTATCCAAACTGCTATAATGGGCTGAAAGACGCGGAATATACACAAAGTCCATGCCTTCTAAACGAATCATGTTTTGCAAATCGGTATAATGAGCATTCACCTCTTCGTGTAATTCGGGATGTGGTTGAGCCTCTACATACAACATTTGGTTGTCGTCGAAGTGCATTAAATCGTTGCTCACCGAGATCATGGTAGCATTCACCCCATCGTCTTCTGTGAGTTTAAAACGCAAAGCAAGCATCAACAACGCCTCAGAACGCGCACAATAGTTATCGCTCATCGTAACCTTGGCAAAGTCGTGCATGAGTTCTTCACGTTGTGCCATTTCGAGTTCTGCCAACGTATTGATTGCCACAGAGAATGTCAAGTTCTCAGCTCGACATTCATCTTCATTGGTTATTTTATATTTACTGCGCAGATGGTCTAAGCAGTCCATCTCGTTAATGTCGATAATACCGTCAGCCTTTACAAGGTCCGACAACACACGCATCAAACTTGCTTTTTCTTCTTGTTTCATCATAAGGCGGTATTCTTTAAGGCATACCGTAGATTTTTGTTAAAACCTACATACAGCGTAAAGTTCCATAAAATTTTGCCACAAATTTATAAAAAAACTTTTACACGTCCCCCCAAGATGTTTATTAACACAAAAAAGAATGAAGTTTTTTTATCCATACATCCACAGCACATTTATCCTAAAGGCTGATTTCATTTATTTCGATAAGATTTTACCCCAAAAACTTTTTGACGAAATAAAAATATTTCTCCTCCATACCGCATTTTTACGTAAATACCATTAACTTTGCTCCCTCAATACATCTAAGAAATATTAGAACCATTCTATAAACGCATTTACAATGATTGACACCATAATCAATGCTGCGCTCAGAGCTGGGCGTGCCATTATGAACATCTATACACACCCCGACCTTGATTGGCAAGTGGAACGAAAGGCAGACAATTCACCACTCACATTGGCAGATCGCGAATCGCACCGCGTTATTGCCGAGGCATTAGAGTCTACCCCCTATCCCCTGCTGAGCGAAGAGGGCGCACATCTGCCCTACGACGAACGCAAAGATTGGCACTCGCTGTGGATTGTCGACCCACTCGACGGTACAAAAGAGTTTTTAAAGAAGAACGATGAGTTTACAGTAAACATTGCCCTTGTTACCGATGGTGTACCCGTTATGGGTGTGATTTATGTGCCTGCAAAGCACCGACTTTTTTGGGGCGAAAAAGGGCAAGGTGCCTTCACTGCCGACGTTGAACCCGAAACCCTGCACGTAGGAAATCCCGAAGCGCTCCCACTTAAAGGTGCCGACACGGCACGTCCCTACCGCGTAGTAGCTTCGCGCTCGCATCTTTCGCCCGAGACCGAAACATTTATTGCTGACTTGCGACGCCATCATCCCGACTTAGAAATGGTTAGCGCAGGTTCATCGCTTAAACTTTGCTTAGTAGCCGAAGGCAAGGCAGACATCTATCCGCGTCTGGCTCCCACTATGGAGTGGGACACTGCCGCAGGCCATGCCATTGCGCTGGCTGCAGGTTGCCAAGTGCTCGACGCACAAACCGACTTGCCACTCACTTACAACAAAGAAGACTTGCACAACCCTTGGTTTGTGGTGAAATAAATTGCACATTAACTAAACACATCGCAGTGATTTCAGGGCGGTAAAGAATCCACCCTAAATACCCCAAAAGCTATATGCAACCCTTATTTGTTATCATCGTACTCGCCATCGTTGTGTTGGCACTCATAAAAGACCGTATGCGTCCGGGACTAATTTTGCTCTCTGGTGCAGTGGTGTTTATGTGTGCCGGCATACTTAGTCCCAAAGAATTGCTCGAAGGCTTTGCCAACAAAGGTATGATTACCGTGGCGATGCTCTTCTTAGTGAGTGAGGGCGTAAGACGATCGGGCATGCTCGAGGCGTTGCTTAAACGGCTTTTACCACACAACAAGACGGGCAATAGTGTGCGACGTGTGCAAATACGCATGCTGCCCACGGTAGCTTTTATCTCTGCTTTTTTGAATAATACGCCAGTGGTGGTTATTTTTGCCCCAATGGTGAAGCGTTGGGCTGAGAAACATGGCGTAGCAGCTACTAAATTACTCATTCCCCTATCGTATGCCACCATTTTGGGTGGTGTATGCACCCTTATTGGCACCAGCACCAACTTGGTAGTACATGGCATGGTGATTGATGCCGGATTCAAAGGCTTTTCAATGTTTGAATTGGGCAAAGTAGGCATTATTGTAGCTACGGCAGGACTGCTCTACGTGTGGTTATTCTCGAACAAACTGTTGCCCTCAGAACGTATCGACCGCGATGAAGCAACACGACCCGACGAACTTTCGCATGGCATGCACCGCATTGAAGTGGTTTTGGGTGCACGTTTCCCTGCCATCAACCGTCGCATCATCGACTTCGACTTTAAGCGCAAATATGGTGCCGATATTCTCGAACTAAAGCGCGGGGGTGTGACCATGATTATGCACGACATGCGACGCGAACGCTTTCACGAGGGCGATACATTGGTGTTGCTTGCCAACGACGATTTTATGAAAAACTGGGGCGACTCTTCGTTCTTCCTTATGGTGTCGAATGGCAAAGAGCAAGATTTTCGTATGCCGCGCTGGAAGTGTTGGCTCTCTGTGGCGCTTTTGTTTTTGATGATTGTTGGTGCTACCGTGGGCGAACTCCCTACTGTGCGCCAAGCCGCTCCACGCATGCACTTAGACATGTTTTTCTTTGTGAGCGTGGTCACCATCATCATGGCATGGCTCAACATCTTCCCTGCTCGCAAATATACCAAATACATCTCGTGGGACATTCTCATCACCATTGCCTCGGCATTTGCCATTAGTCGCGCCATGCAAAACTCTGGTATGGCAGATGCAGTGGCACAATTCACAGTCGAACTAAGCAAAAGTTGCAGTCCGGTGGTGTTATTGGCGGTTATCTTCATTATCACCAACTTGTTTACCGAACTCATGACCAACAATGCTGCAGCAGCTTTAGCATTCCCCCTTTCACTAAGCATTGCACAACACATGGGGGTTAGTCCCATGCCATTTTTTGTGACCATCTGCATGGCAGCCTCAGCTAGTTTTAGCACCCCCATTGGCTATCAAACCAACCTCATTGTGCAAGGTGTGGGCAACTACAAGTTTGCCGACTTTGTGCGCATAGGTCTCCCCCTCAACCTCATTGCACTCATCATCACAGTTACCGTGGTGCCCTTGCTTTGGCCCTTCTAAGGTGGTATGCAGCAACACCCCTAAGTTTTTCGGGAGGCAACAGCTTTGGTTGTTGCCTCCCGCGCTTTTTGTGCCATTGCTTAATTTGCCATGCAAAGATACAACATCGCAAATCCTCACTGTCAGTCTTTGGCAGACATTGGCAGGACATGCTCCCCCCAAATACCCCCATTCAGTTTGCTTTTACAAGCTAGGAATCGATTGCCAAAAAGGTGATTTCGAACCCTTAAACTCGGAGTTTACACTATAAAAAACTTGCAATAAAAAAAAAGAACTTAGAGTAAAAATGTTTGCAACAAAAGTGCGATGCACGTAAAAAAGGAAATTACATAAACTTTTGATTATCAATGCTTTAAAAATTTGTGCAACATTTATACAAACATTCGCAACATTTGTATTAGCGCATTTGTGCTAAAACGCCGTACCTTTGCAACGTGAATTTAAGCAAGCTACTGGCTGTCTGCGTGAGCACTATGAAGTGTGTCCACAAATCACGACTCCATTAGCCAACACAAACTAAACTATTTGCAGACGGGTTCTGCACCATAATCAACCAAAAGCATTATGCTACGTGCACACAAACTCGTGCCCCACAGCACATGCCAGGTGTAAGCTTGCAAACATTCGCACCGCACGCTCATACCGCGTGCATCTTCAACTTAGGCAAGAAAGAAAAAGACATATAGGTTTAGGTTAATTACTCGGGTAAAAAAGGTTGTTAAGGAAAGAATAGAATTTTCAGGTATTCCCGAGTAGTACTTGAAATTCAACTTGGGAAGCGATTTTTTTGAACTAGTGGTTCTTCTATTATCGCAACCCCAAAATACGCCTCTGTCGACGCGAGTCGGTGGAGGCGATTTTTTTGTCTAAGTATAAATCACTTTTGGCAAACCTTTTGCAATACATATTATAACGCAAAAGTTATGCCTATACTCCCGCAAAAGGCAATATTTTCACACCAAATGCCCACATTTCCACGGCAATATGAGTAACTTTGCAGCATGAAACGTATTTTTCTCATCATCACACTTGTGGCATGCGCCCTAATTTGTGCCACTGCCCACCCCAAAACCACCGAACACATCGCCTATGCCTTGCGCACCGACAGCATTATGCCTGAAGATTCTGTGCAAGCCGACACGGTGATCGATAATATTCGCGCAGAAGAATCGCTCAGAGCACGCGTCACAAAGTTGCTCGACAACGATATTTTTGAACGCACCCAAGTGGGACTCTACATCTACGACCTCACTGCCGACACCTTGGTGATAGCTTATCACGAAAGACAATGTATGCGCCCCGCATCAAACGAGAAGTTAATGACCGCCATCACCGCATTGAACGACTTGGGGGTTAATTATCAATACAGCACTCGCCTTTACGTTGACCAACTGCCTCAAGAGGGTGACTCTATTTTTAGCGGACACGTATACATTCGTGCAGGATACGACCCCCTATTCAATGCCGACGATATGCATGCCTTTGCCCGCGAACTCAAAGCACACGGCATCACACGCATCACCTCGCCCATCTGCTTAGATTTGAGCATGAAGGACGATAAACTATTGGGATGGGGATGGTGTTGGGACGACGACGAAGTGCCCACAACGCCCTTGCTTTTCAACAATCGCGACACGTTTATTGAAAACATGCGACGCATCTTCCAAACCGAAGACATTGAGTGGGACGGCACCACCACCGAACATCGCACTCCCTCGGGAGCTACACTGCTCTGCAATCGCACACACAACATCGACGATGTGCTTGTGCCCATGATGAAAAAGAGCAACAACTCAATGGCTGAGTCTATGTTCTATCAAATTGCTGCACAAGGCGACCGCACTAAAGTAGGACGCAAACAAGCCGTGGCACACTATAACGCACTGATTAGCCACATTGGGCTCGATCCCTCACACTACCAAATAGCCGATGGTTCAGGACTCTCGCTCTATAACTATCTCACCCCCGAACTATTGGGTCGCATGTTGCGCTATGCTTATAACGACGATGACATTTTCCGTCATCTGCACCAATCTCTGCCCATTGCCGGACGCGATGGCACACTGCGCAAGCGCATGCGTGGCACTTCTGCCGCAGGGAACGTACACGCCAAAACGGGCACTGTTGAAGGGGTAAGCACACTTTCAGGCTATTGCACCACAGCACAAGGCAATGTTTTGTGCTTTAGCATTATGAATCAAGGCATTCGACACACCTCAACAGGTAGGAACTTTCAAGACCGCGTGTGCAAAGCCTTGTGTAAGTAGGCGTTTTCGGTTTTTTAGGCAAAAAAACTTTCTCAGTTTCACGCGTTACACTAACTTTGCTACGATTTTGCATGTATAAAAGCGCCCACAATGGCACGCCATTGCCAAATAAGCGCCAATACACTGACACAGAAACATAAACTTGGGCACCACAGAATGGCGCTGTAATGCCCCAATATTCAACAAAACAAGACATAAATTCAACAAATTCTAATGAACGAAACACAACAACTGGTTAATACGATTGTCGATGGCATTCAAGAGAAAAAAGGACGTAGCATTGTAACAGTCGACCTGCGTCGCATCGTCAGTGCCCCTAGCTCATATTTTGTAATTTGCACTGCAGGTTCACCCCAACAAGTAGATGCTATTACCGACTCGGTAGAAGAATTTACGGGTAAACACTTGCGCGAAAAACCCGCGGCTATTGCGGGACGCGATAACTGCGAATGGGTGGCAATGGACTATGGCAACGTGATTGTACACATATTCTTGCCTGAAGCTCGCGAATTCTATGACATCGAGAACCTTTGGGACGATGCAAACATTACCGAAATAGCCGATTTACTGTAAGAGAGCTGTTTTCAACAACTCCCCACTAATTCCCAATAATTCCCTATAAAAAATCATGTCTCAACAAATACCCAATAACCCACAAGACCCGAACCAGGCACCGCGTAACAAGCGTCCGTTCTTCAGACTCTCGTGGATATATATAATTGCCATTGTTACGCTTGGCATCATGGTTTGGCAAAACAAAGATTCTGCAACAGGCGGACTCAATAAGGAGGTAGACTACTCTGCCTTCCGCTCATACGTGGCAAATGGTTATGCACGCGAGGTGATCGTAAACAAAAGCGACGGGAGCGTGCGTCTTGTGGTAAAACCCGAAAAAATACGCGAGGTCTTTAAGGCTGGAAGCGACCAAACGGGCACTGCCCCCACTGTGTCTGCTAAATACCCCAACGTAGAGTCGGTTAGCAACTTCCTTGACACTAGCTATAAAGGCGGGGTGCGCTACGAAGAAGAAAACAGCATGTTTGCCCGCATTTTTACAAGCATACTCCCCATTCTTCTGCTCTTTGCGCTCTACTACTTCTTTTTCCGACGCATGAGTTCTGGCATGGGGGGCGGCTCAGGCATCTTCAGCGTGGGCAAAAGCAAAGCTCGCCTTTTTGAAAAGAACGGAAAAAACGCCACGAATATTACCTTTAAAGATGTGGCAGGACAAGAAGGCGCCAAGCAAGAGGTACGCGAAATTGTCGATTTCCTAAAAAATCCACAGAAATATACCGAATTGGGTGGTAAAATACCTAAGGGGGCATTGCTCGTAGGTCCTCCTGGAACGGGTAAAACCCTCCTTGCCAAAGCCGTAGCAGGCGAGGCTGATGTGCCTTTCTTCTCAATGGCGGGTTCTGACTTCGTAGAAATGTTTGTCGGTGTGGGCGCAAGCCGTGTACGCGACCTCTTTAGACAAGCCAAAGAAAAAGCTCCTTGCATCATCTTTATCGACGAAATCGATGCCATTGGTCGTGCACGTGGCAAAAACCCCACAATGGGGGGCAACGACGAACGCGAAAATACACTTAACCAGTTGCTTACCGAAATGGACGGCTTTGGCACCAACACGGGTGTAATTGTGTTGGCAGCCACCAACCGCGTCGAAATTCTTGACTCTGCATTGCTCCGCGCAGGACGTTTCGACCGACAAATTCATGTAGACTTGCCCGAACTCTCAGAACGTGTGGCAATATTCAAAGTACACATGAAACCCCTCAAGCTCGACAATACCGTAGACATCGAAATGTTGGCACGCCAAACTCCAGGTTTCTCGGGTGCCGACATAGCCAACGTATGTAATGAAGCTGCGCTTATTGCTGCCCGTCACGACCGTAAAGAGGTGGGCAAACAAGACTTTTTGGATGCCGTAGACCGCATTATCGGTGGTTTGGAAAAGACATCGAAGGTGATGACCGAAAACGAAAAACGCGCCATCGCTATTCACGAGGCAGGACATGCCTCAGTGTCTTGGCTCTTGCAATATGCCAATCCGCTCGTAAAGGTTACCATCGTGCCCCGTGGTCAAGCCTTGGGTGCTGCATGGTATCTGCCCGAAGAACGCACCATTACCACACGCGAACAAATGCTCGACGAAATATGTTCGCTCTTGGGCGGTCGTGCTGCCGAAGAGTTGTTTACAGGCCACGTTTCGAGTGGAGCACTTAACGACCTTGAGCGTGTCACCAAACGCATCTATGGCATGGTGGCATACTTGGGTATGAGCGAAAAACTCTCGAATGTGTGCTACTATAACGCACAGAGCGAATACAATTTCTCAAAACCCTATTCCGAGCATACTGCCGAGCTTATCGACTCTGAAGTGCAACGCCTCATCACCGAACAGTATAATCGCGCCAAACAGTTGCTCACCGAGCACGCTTCCCAACACAACCAGTTGGCAGACCTTTTGGTAGATCGTGAAGTAATATTCACCGAGGACGTAGAACACATCTTTGGTCCACGCCCCTGGAAGAGTCGTGCCGATGTGCTGATGGAAGAAGAAGCGCTGAAACTTGCCGAAGAACGTGCGCCTAAAAACCACGACAATGCCGAAACCAACGATAAGGCTACCGACACGACCAACGATGACAATAATGGCACTGAACTGCACGCTGACAACAACGAAAAGGCATCTGCCATAAATGTCGAAAAGGCTGAAAAGGAAAATACAAATATTGCCCCCGAAGCCTCTAACTCTGAAATCAACAACTCACGCAACGATTATGAATAACCTCATTCTGCGTGCCCTCACAGGCATTGTCTTTGTGGCAGTGCTTGTGGGCGGCACGCTCTTTTCGCCCATTACCTTCACTGTGTTGTTTGCCGCTATTACCGGACTCACCGTGTGGGAATTTTCAACCAACGTGAACAACCATGCGGGTGCATCTGTAAACCGCCTCATCAACACCGTGGCAGCAGTCTACCTCTTTGTTGCCTTTGGCGGATTCTGTGCCGACTATGTGCCCTCAAAAGCATTTATCCCCTACCTCATCTCGGTGGTATACTTGCTTGTTAGCGAACTCTATCTGCAAAAGCCTGACCCTCTAAAAAATTGGGCATACGCCTTTGCCTCGCAAATATACGTAGCACTCGCATTTTCCTTGCTCAATGTATTGGCATTCCGCTACGACGCAATGACCAACCACACTGTGTTCGAGCCTATCTATCCCCTAAGCATCTTCCTCTTTCTTTGGACTAGCGACACAGGGGCTTACTGCTGTGGTTCACTATTGCACAAACGTTTTCCTGCCAAACTCTTTGAACGCATCTCACCAAACAAATCGTGGGTGGGCAGCATCGGTGGTGGCGTGCTCTGCTTGGTAGTGGCATATGTGTTGTGGCAAGTAGCACCTAACCTTCTTACACTGCCCCAATGGATGGGACTTGGCATCACCGTGTGCATCTTTGGCACATGGGGCGACCTTGTAGAAAGCCTCTTTAAACGCCAACTCGGCATAAAAGATAGTGGCAACATTCTGCCTGGACATGGTGGTATGCTCGATCGTTTCGACTCTTCACTCCTTGCCATTCCTGCCGCAGTGCTCTACCTCTACACCATTGCAAACTTTTAGTAAGCATTCATTTTAAAAGCTTACTTAAAATCAAAACTCTATATGTGGGATACGAAACAAGCCAAGCGTAAACTCATTTTGCGCATCACCGCTGTTGTGCTCACACTCACTTGCTTGGTCGGCGCAGTTACATTTGCCATAGTGAAACGCCCATTCAACAGCGATTTTGAAATAGTCGACCAATTAGGCGGAAATATCTTTCCCTCTGCCATTCTCTCTGTAGCAACCACCGACACCCAAATAATTCAACCTATCGAGGGCGGTGAGTGTTTAGGCAATGCCAAGTCTGTCTTTGCCATAAAACTGCACAATGCCAAAGCAGGTAGCGTACTGCACATTGAACTTGCCGAAACTCCTTTCTACGCACGGTCAGTGAGCACCTTTGTTCTTCCACAAGCCGATACCGACTACATTGTCTATCCCGATGTCTTATGGCGCTACGATGCCTTGCGAAACAACGAGCAGGCAGAACCCATTAGCATAGTGGCACAAGTTGACATCAATGGCAAAAACTGCGGACAGCGTGTACGCACCTTCTCTGTGCGTAGCATCAACGAATGTTTGTTGGGCTACTACAAGCAACTGCCTAATGGCAAACGCCGCTATGTGAGCACTCGCATGTTCTATGCCGCCTATGTCAACGAAGAGAATCCACAAATCGATAAAATTCTGCGTGAAGCACTCAACACACGCATAGTACGTCGGTTTTTAGGTTACCAGGGCAACGAACAAATGGTAGACAAGCAAGTCTATGCCCTATGGTATGTGTTGCAAAAACGCGCCTTCCGCTATAGTTCAGTTTCCTATTCAAGCCTTTCGAGCAATGTGGTTTATTCGCAGCGTGTACGCACCTTCGAAGATGCACTCAACTCCTCACAAATAAACTGTGTAGACGGCAGTGTACTCTTTGCCTCACTGCTCCGAGCCATCAACATCACACCCGTTTTAGTGCAAATGCCAGGACACATGTTCGTAGGTTACTACACTGACGCTACTAAAAAGCACCTCACTTTTCTCGAAACCACCATGATTGGTGATGTAGACCTTGATGACTATTTCCCCGACGAAAAACTCGACTCGGTGAGCACCAAGAAGAGCCAAAGCGAAATGTCTCGCATCACATTTGAGAAATCAAAGGAATATGCACAACGGGAGTTTGATCGTGTAAAAGCAAATGTGCTATCCAACAAACCCACCTACCTCTTCGTAGAAATAAACAAAAATGTACGCCGAAACGTACAAAGCATTGGAAAGTAAATACATTGTACAGACAGCTTTGCATACAACAAAAAAAAACGATATTTTTACGAAACTATAAACTTTAAAAAAGTGGCCAGTGACCGTTTATTTCATTGAATATCATAATAACGCGATTACTGGTCACTTTCCCTTTCTATTTTTTCCATATAAACCATCTTTAAGCTGTACACATTCTTTTAAATATATATATGGGTCCACTTGAAAAAGTCAAGAATCGAGTTTCAATTCAAGACATACTTGCATTTTGTCATACTACATTATCAATAAACATGTTTATAAAGATAGAACATAACGATGTGATAAAAGAAATGAGGTTATTGACTTTTTCAAGT
>OBCI01000152.1_pt1 | contig 15503 bp, 10 predicted proteins | sample 1495881 | NCBI WGS metagenome assembly OBCI01 (sample SAMN03418262, study PRJEB22391) | human gut metagenome | biome: human-gut; feature: organic feature; material: feces | host: Homo sapiens | place: Tanzania | collected 2013-01 | reverse complement strand
CTCTGGTCCGATACCATCACCGGCGAGAACTGCAATGTTTAATTTCATCTTATTTATTTTTTAATCGTTTTTATTCCATGTCTAAATTTCGAGGCGATACTGGCTGTTCGTCACTCTTATCTGCCTCATACATATTGATCATCTTCAGCGTTGCCTTGATAGCAGCCTCAGTCTGGTCGGCATCCAAACCACGGGTTCTCCAGATACGATTACCTTCACGCCAAGTGATGACAGTCTGAACAAGTGCATCTGTACGACCGCCAGGAGGAATACTTACCTGATAGTTGTCAAGCAATGGGAAGGTTTTGCCAAGCTTTACCTTATATATATTACGTAAAGCTTTCACGAAAGCATCATACTGGCCATCACCAGTACTCTGATCCTCATATTCCTTGCCATCGATTTCAACTTTTACACTTGCAATAGGCTTCAAACCATAAGAAGTTGACACCATGTAGCTTACCAGCTTTACCTTATCTTCAGGAGCGGAATGTTTCAGCACATCGCTCACGATATAAGGAAGATCATCCTGAGTTACCAACTGTTTGCGATCACCCAGTTCGGTAATACGTTTCGTCACCGCCTTGGTCTGCTCCGGCGTCAACTCCAAACCCAGTTCATTAAGGTTCTGAACAATATTAGCCTTACCGGAGTTCTTGCCAAGTGCATATTCACGATGTCTGCCGAATCGTTCCGGCACCAGATCATTGCAATAAAGTTTGTCCTTGTTATCGCCATCAGCATGAACACCAGCCACCTGTGTGAAGACATTATCACCCACGACAGGAGTATTCGGAGCCACAGCAATACCACTATACCCCTCTACCAGACGGGAGATATCATTCAGACGATCTTCCTTGATATTGGTTTTAGCCTCAAACATATCCTTCAGAATCACCTGCACGCTCGCTAAAGGCGCATTGCCACAACGCTCACCCAGACCATTTACGGTAACGTGAAGTCCCTTAGCCCCACTCAGTACTGCAGCCAAAGAATTGCTCACGGCCAAGTCATAATCATTATGAGCATGGAAATCGAAGTGAGTATTCGGATAGCGGCGCACCATCAGGCGCATATACTCCACACACTGCAATGGGTTCAGAATTCCTAAAGTATCAGGAAGAAGGAAACGCTTGATAGGCAGCTTGACCAGTTCATCCATCATCATGAAGAGATAATCACGACTATCGCGCATTCCGCTCGACCAATCCTCCAAGTAGAGATTTACAGTGAAATTCTTGCTCAAGGCATAATCAATGGTCTGCTTGATATGCGCAAGATGCTCCTCAGGGGACATCTTGAGCTGCTGGGTGCAGTGCTTATAACTGCCCTTTGCCAAGAGGTTGATAACATGACCGCCACATTCAGCAATCCAATCTACACTCTTATTGTTATCCACGAATCCAAGTACCTCAACGGAATCCAGTTTACCTATGGTCTTAGCATAACGGCAAATACGAGCGACAGCATCCTTTTCGCCTTCCGAAACACGAGCTGAAGCCACCTCAATGCGGTCCACATTGATATCGTGCAACAGCATTCTTGCTATCATCAACTTCTCGTGAGGAAGGAAACTGACACCATTGGTCTGTTCGCCATCACGCAGCGTACAGTCCATGATTTCAATCTCCTTGATACGAGAATTATCTCTCTTTGCGTTAACATCCATAATTACTTGTTTTTAGCTTCCCAAGCCTCTACCTTGTCACGGTTCTGCACGAGGAAATCCACATCATCCAAACCATTCTCGAGACAGTGCTTCTTGTAGCCATTGATCTCGAAATGCTCGCTCTTGCCAGTAGCAAGATTCGTAACGGTCTGATTAGGAAGATCCACCTTTACCTCTGTCTTATGATCCTTATCGATGCTCTCGAAAAGTTCTTTCAAGAATTCCTCACTTACGACAACAGGCAAAACAAGGTTGTTCAACTCGTTGTTCTTGTGAATATCAGCAAAGAAAGAGCTAATGACAACACGGAAGCCAGCGCCAGCAATGGCCCAAGCAGCATGCTCACGAGAAGAACCAGAACCGAAGTTCTTACCTGCTACGAGGATGACACCACTGTAAGAAGGGTCGTTCATCACGAAATCAGGCTTAGGAGTACCGTCAGCATTATAACGCCAGTCACGGAAAAGGTTGTCGCCCATACCTTCCTTGTCAATAGCTTTGAGGAAACGGGCAGGAATTATCTGGTCTGTATCAACATTCTCCAAAGGAAGAGGAATGCAGCTTGATGTGATTACATTGAATTTCTGTTTCATCGTTATTTAAATATTTAATTTTTAATGTTTACTTGATAATGTTTAATGTTTACTTAATAGGATTGTATTGAATGTATTGTAAAGCGAAACCCAACTAAACATTAAACATTAATCAAACACTATTTCATAAACTCTCTTGGGTCGGTGATCTTACCAGTGATAGCTGCAGCTGCTGCCACATACGGACTGGCAAGGATCGTACGGGAACCTGGACCTTGGCGACCCTCAAAATTACGGTTTGATGTACTTACAGAATACTTGCCCGCAGGAATCTTATCATCGTTCATAGCAAGACAAGCAGAACATCCTGGCTGACGGATTTCGAAACCAGCAGCCTCTACAATCTTATCAATTCCTTCTTCACGAATTTGTTTATCAACCAACCATGAACCAGGTACAAGCCAAGCAGTTACGCCCTCAGCCTTCTTCTTACCGTTAACCAAAGAAGCGAAAGCACGGAAGTCCTCTATACGTCCATTGGTACATGCGCCCAAGAAGACATAATCGATAGGATGACCTTCGAGTTTCTCACCAGGCTGGAAGCCCATATAGTTAAGGCTCTTCTTGAAACCAGCCTGTTCTTCCTCAGGAATCTGGTCAAGAGTAGGAATATTCTCTGTGATACCGATACCCATACCAGGGTTGGTACCATATGTAATACGAGGTTCGATATCCTTAGCATCGAAAGTCAATTCCTTATCGAATACAGCGTCATCGCCACTCTTCAAGGTTTTCCAATAAGCCACAGCCTTATCCCAATCTTCACCCTTAGGAGCATATTCGCGACCCTTGATGTACTCAAAAGTTGTCTCATCAGGAGCCACGAAACCACCACGAGCACCCATCTCGATTGAAAGGTTACAGAGAGTCAAACGACCTTCCATAGACATGTCCTTCACAACATCGCCACTATACTCGACAAAGTAACCGGTAGCACCAGAAGTAGTGAGCTGACTCATCAGATAGAGCGCTACATCCTTAGCAGTTACACCCTTACGGAGCTTACCATTGATGCTGATACGCATAGACTTTGGTTTGCTCTGGAGAATACATTGTGAAGCCATCACCATCTCCACCTCAGAAGTACCGATACCAAAAGCAACGGCACCCATCGCACCATGAGTAGAAGTATGAGAGTCACCACAGACAATAGTCATACCAGGAAGAGAAAGACCCTTCTCTGGACCAACCACGTGGATGATACCATTATCCTTGGTGTTCATCGCAAAGTGAGCCACACCAAAATCTGCAGTATTCTTTGCCAAGGTATCTACCTGTTTCTTTGAGATAGGATCCTCGATTGGTTTATCCTGATCGTGAGTAGGAGTATTGTGGTCAGGCATACAGAAAATCTGGTCTGGGCGGAACATCTTGAGTCCGCGTGCTCGCATACCAGCAAAAGCCTGAGGTGATGTAACTTCGTGACAGTAAAGACGGTCGATATAAAGCTGTGTAGGACCGTCTGGTACAATCTGGACAACGTGCTTGTCCCAAATCTTGTCGAATAATGTATTCATTATGCTAATGTTTAATATTTATAGTTTAAGTTTAATGACAATTCAAGATTTAAACAGAACAACTATCTCACCTTGAACTTGTTGATACAATCAATATAAGCCTCTACAGAAGCAGTCACAATATCGGTATCTGCACCGAAGCCATAGTAAACATGACCATCGTATTCTACCTGCATATGAACCTTACCTACATCATCAGAGCCCTTATCAATAGCCTGAATAGTGAACTCCTTGAGGTTCATTTCCTTGGTAATCACCTTCTTGAGAGCACGGATAGCAGCATCCACAGGACCATTACCAGAAGATGCAGCCTCGAACTTCTGACCAGCGATATTGAGACCAATACTTGCCACACTCTTGACACCCTTACCAGTAGTAACCTGCAACCAGTCGAGCTGAACACCATGCTTGTCAGCAGAATCAGCACCAGCGAGCATCAATACATCCTCATCAGTAACCTCTTTCTTCTTATCAGCCAACTGTAGGAACTTCTTGTAAATCTTATCGAGCTTCTCTTCATCCTCCACATTGACACCATTTACATGGAGACGATACTTCAATGCCGCACGACCAGAGCGAGCAGTCAATACGATAGCGTTATCATCCAGACCGACATCCTTAGGATCAATAATCTCGTAAGTCTGAACATTTTTCAATACACCATCCTGATGGATACCAGAAGAGTGAGCAAAAGCATTACGACCCACGATGGCCTTGTTAGGCTGAACAGGCATATTCATGAGACTGCTCACCATGCGAGACATCGGAACAATCTTAGTCGTATTAATATTGGTATCAATATTGAGATGCTTGTGGCACTTCAGAATCATGGCAATCTCCTCAAGAGAAGTATTACCAGCACGTTCACCGATACCATTCATCGTAACCTCCACCTGACGGGCACCATTCAATACACCTTGGAGCGTATTGGCAGTTGCCATACCGAGATCATTATGACAGTGAGTAGAAATACGGGCATTCTCAATACCGTCAACATGCTCCATCAGATACTTGATTTTAGCACCATATTCCTCAGGAAGGCAATAACCGGTAGTATCTGGAATATTCACCACCGTAGCACCAGCCTTTACGACCGCCTCAACCACGCGAGCCAAATACTCATTATCCGTACGACCAGCATCCTCTGCATAGAATTCCACATCCTCGACGTACTTTTTAGCATACTTTACAGCAGCAACAGCACGCTCGATGATTTCTTCACGGTTAGAATTGAACTTATATTTGATATGGCTATCGCTTGTACCGATACCCGTATGAATACGCTTATGCTTAGCATACTTCAAAGCCTCGGCAGCACAGTCAATATCTTTCTCCACCGCACGAGTAAGGGCACAAATAGTAGGCCAAGTCACGGCTTTAGAAATCTCCACAACCGAATTGAAATCACCTGGACTTGAGATAGGGAAACCGGCTTCAATAACATCAACGCCGAGTTGCTCCAACTGTTTTGCCACTTGAATTTTTTCCACTGTGTTCAACTGACATCCAGGCACCTGCTCACCATCTCGCAGGGTTGTGTCGAAAATAAATAATCTGTCACTCATATCAATATCTTTTTTTATTATTCTATACCCAAGAAGACAACCGAAGTTTTTAACAAAAAAGCCTTTCACACTTCTATATGGAAGTGGAAAGGCTTATTATATCATAATCCATGAACTATACGCATACCTCATCACTTCCGCCTACATACTGCAGTCGAAGTCGAATAATAATGCTGCTAATGTTCAATGTTTCAATTGCCATAATTCTTAATTTTTAATTTACGATTGCAAAGGTAATATATTTATTCGATATGAACAAACAATTTATCACTTTTTTAATCTAAAAGATAACAATTTAGTATTCGAAGCGTAAATTTATACCCAAAATCGTAATAATTTTGCAAATTTAGAAAGGCAAGTCGCCTGGAGGTGGAGGTAATACGTCTCCTCCATTCATACGTGAACCTATAATTTCACCACCACCATCAGATGCTGCCGGTGATGAAGCTGCTGCCTCTGTAGGATCCTGGAAACGGGTAAACTCACCACGGAAGTTGAGCAACACATCTCCCGTAGAACCCTTACGGTGCTTGGCGATAATGATCTGCGCCATACCATGGAGGTCGTTTCCTTTTTCATCCTGATAGATGTGATAATACTCCGGGCGGTGTACGAAGAGTACCATATCGGCATCCTGCTCGATGGCTCCAGACTCACGAAGGTCACTCAGCTGTGGGCGTTTTCCTTCAAGTCCCTCACGGTTTTCTACGTTACGGCTCAACTGAGACAAAGCCAAGACAGGAATATCCAGCTCTTTGGCAAGTCCCTTGAGAGAACGGGAAATGGTAGAGACCTCCTCCTGTCGGCTGCCGAATTTCATACCGTTGGCATTCATCAGCTGCAAGTAGTCGATCATGATAATCTTGACACCTTTTTCGCGCACCAGTCGACGAGCCTTGGTTCTCAATTCAAACACAGAGAGGCCCGGTGTATCGTCCACATAGATAGGAGCATCGGTCAATCTGCCGATTCTCTTGTCCAGTCGTTCCCAGTCAGAAGGATCCAGCTGACCATTCAGAATCTTACGTCCAGAGACCTCGCATACATTACTGATAAGACGGTTGACCAACTGGACGTTGTTCATTTCAAGAGAGAAGAAGCCGATAGGAACCCCATAATCTACAGCCACATTCTTGGCAATACTCAGCGCAAAGGAAGTTTTACCCATGGCAGGACGTCCTGCGATAATCACCAGATCGGAAGCCTGCCATCCGGAAGTGATCTCATCCATTCCTACATAACCGGTAGGAATACCGGTAAGACCTCCCTTGTTGCTGGCAGCTCGCTGCAGAATTTCCACAGCATTCTTTACCACAGGAGCCACCTGCGTAAAGTCTTGCTTCATGTTGTTCTGCGAAATCTGGAACAAGGATCCTTCCGCCTGCTGCATCAGTTCATCCACATCCACGCTGCTGTCATAGGCTTTCGTTTCTATGTCACCAGCAAAATGAATCAGCTGTCGCTGCATATATTTCTCCGCCAAGATACGGGCATGAGATTCCACATGGGCAGCAGAAGCCACCTGTGAAGAAATCTCCATCAGATAGTCCACACCACCCACTTTGTCAATTTCGCCCATCTTGGAGAGTTCATCATTCAGCGTCATAATATCCACAGGACGTTCGTCCATGTTCATATTACGGATAGCCTCGTATATCTTCTGATGGCGAGGCTCATAGAAAGTTTCGGGTTTGAGCAGCTCCGATACTACAGAAAAGGCATCAGAGTCAACCATCAAAGCACCGAGCACAACCCTCTCGATTTCTACAGCCTGCGGCTGAACATGTGCGAAATTAGGATCAATCGGGGAAGCTCCCTTTTTTCCATTATTTCTTTGTCTATTATCTGGCATAATTATCTATTTATATTATATAGTCTCGACAAATTACATGAAAGTGTCGAGAATAATTCAAAACTTTAAGAATTGGCAAACCAACTTAATCATCCATATCATCCATGGCATCCATTCCATCCGGATCATCCTTTTCATCCGAATCATTCATTACATCCGGACTCCATCGGGTAATGATATCCCTCAAGAGAACCAATTCAAACTCCTGGAGACCAGTTTCCTTCAGCATATTCAAATCAACATGGATTTTCTTGATCAGCTCATCAACATCATCTTCTGTTTTTTCCATATACCGATAGAAGAAAGGCATGCTGCTATAGAAGCTTCCTTTCAACCAGAAGCAGACACCTATATTATATGCATCCTCACTATTTTCAGAAGGAGCAAGTTCCACAATCTGATTATAGAGCGCCAGAGCCTTATCAAATTCTCGTCTCAGTATATGTCCCCAAGCCAAAGGACGGAGAATGTCGAGATCATTCGGATTCTTGTAATCCGCTTCATAGAGCAAAGCCATGGCATCATCAATACGATGAGTCTGGAAAAGACAATAAGCCTTTTTTACAAAAAGACTCTTCGTTGCCTTCTCACGTTCCAACTCTTCACACAATTCCAAAGCTTTGTCGAAATTGTTCAAACCTATATAACAATCCATCAAAGATCTCTTGACCAATCTTGCAGAATCTTTATCATTCTGGAAAGGAGAAAGCAATTCGATAGCTCCCACATAATCAGAATGGGACATAGAGCAAAATCCCTTCATTAATTTTTCATCTTTGCGATAAGGATGATCAAGGAGGAAGTAATCTAATTGCTCAAAATGTTCGCGGGAGAATAGGAAATTGCTGACCAAAATTCTTGCATCATCAAAACATTTATCTTCCTTAAATAACGGATTAGCCAAGAAATATGCATACGAACCTTCTTCTGTAGAGAAAAGCTCTGGGAATGAATTCTTGAATGGAGACAAAGTCAAGAAGCGGTACAAATCCTGCAAACAGATTCTTCTCTGAAGGAAAGCCATTTCGTCTGGATTATCAACAATCGGATTATCAAGCAAAGGAGAGAATCCTTCTTTGACTACGGGTTTGAGTGCAGACAAAATACCAGACAATGAACTTGCCATGACAAAACAGAAACTGTATTTGTCACCATCACTGAAAGAAAATGATTTTTCCATAGATCTCGCGAAAGTATCATCTCCATCCAGAACTTCCAACAGAGGAGCCAGAGAAGAATGAGAACCATAATAAGGAAGGAACCAATTAGATGCAACATTAAAGAAATCAAAAGTCTTCATCTTGGAAAATCCATCGAAGTAAACATCTGCTCCTTGCCTCTGCATGTTCACCATCTTATTGATTTTTTTATCGATAGTCGCCATCATTTTCTCCTTCATATCCGGAGCAAGAATGTCATCAACAGAAGGTTTCTCATCATCAGCCAAAGGCTTCAGCCACTTATCATCAGGGAAGGCAGACATAACATCATTACTGAATTGTTGAGCATCATCAGCAGCATCCATACAGAAAAGGATCTGCTTCTGGACAGCAAACAGGTGTGCCACTGTTTTTTCGTCCTCTTTAATTTTATCTATGAATTCCTTGATATATGGGTATTGTTCTGAATCTACAGACATCATGATGACCGACCAACCTACCAAGGCACGCTCAGAAACCTTCACATCTTTAGACTTTTTCCAGATATCGAAAAGAGTTGTCATCATATTGTAATCAAAAACTTTGATTGACGACAACATGGCAGCAGATATCATGAGTGCAGCTGCACGATAATCGGTGGCAGGATTGCAAACAATATCTGCAAAATAAGAGAGTTTTTTACCATTCCACTGACGAACTGTGAGGATATAAGAAAAGGCAAGATTCAGAAAATCTTCATCTATATCTCCCTTTTCAATTCTTTCGCCAATTTGCATCAGATTCAGATTCTTGCTGCTATCGGATGCAGATCGGAAAAAAGAATCATTCTGAATCACCTGATACATCAGAAGATGATGTACTAAATTATGACAAAATGATTTGATTCCCGCATATACTTCAGGCAATTTCGGATCTTTTACATCCGATGCATAGCACTCCAGCATTTTTTCATAATTATCCATCACCTTCTGCACCTCGTCTTTCAACTCGGGGATGATTGGGTTTTCGTCAAAAAACTCAATGGAACGCAACAGACAGTCACGATAATTACTTTCTCTACAATCATCTACAATCACCGAAATAGCACTGTCTAAATCAAAATTACTCATTGTTTGTTACTTTTTTGAGGCCGTTGTTATATTTATGGTTTTCGGTTTACCAGCATGCTCAAACTTCAGTTTCGGCAAAGCCTTCACTGTAGCAAGGTCCGCATCACAATATTTACGGAATAATTCCGAATAGTGTACAAAACCATTTTTATTTATACTGTCAACTGCCTGATTATATCCTTTGATGAATAAATCAAGTTGTTTTTTTCGTTCAGTAGATTTCAGCGCTTTTCCTCTAAAAGCAAAGACGCCCAGTCTCAACCCTTTATCTCTGCTGTCCATGAGTACAGGATGGTGCTCTTTACGGGCTTTCGCAGCCTGAGGTTCAGTCAGAAGAACCGCATCCATCTCATTATTGAGCAGCATTTTCAGACGTATTCTCACATCATTGATCTGTACCCGATATACATCAAATTTCGGTTTGGCACTGTCTATTGCCAAATCAGCCAAATAATCTGTGGCAGAATATCTTGTCATGGCAATCATCTTGTCAGATAACTGCTTCAGTTCAGAGATACGCGCTCTTCTATTGGTTATCAACTGCCAATAAGTATTGGTAGAAATAGGAAATTCCAGAGGAGTTCCTCTCTTGACGATGTGCTGGGCGCGTATCAGATCAGAGATGGCACCTTCTACCCGACCTCGTTCAAGAGCAGTATCGCAGTCCATCTGTGCAGAGTAGCATTTCAGATGCACCGTAACTCCCAGGGAGTCGAAAAGCTTTTCATCTTGTGCCACAAAGACGGGCAGACAATCCAAGGTAGGCATGACACCCACCTTGAAAGAAGCCTTATCAATACTATCTTGACGTGCCTTTTCCTGCATAGACAGGCGACGGACTTTTTCCTTGGAGTCGCCGCATCCGACAAGTGCCGAAAGCCATGCTACCAGCAAAAGCGCAACTACAGTCGTTTTCTTCATAATTGTTTCATTCCTTATTCTACATACAAGACCAATCCCTTGAGATACTCACCTTCCGGATGATAGATATTGATAGGATGGTCAGCTGGCTGATGAAGCTGATGCAGGATTCTCACCTTTCGTCCTGCCTGTGCTGCTGCCGTGAAAACAGCATTGCGGAAGTTGTCTTTCGTAACTACCTGCGAGCAGCTGAAGGTAAAGAGGATGCCTCCGTGCTTGATGCGCTGAAATCCCTTCACGTTCAGGCGGGTATAACCTTTCAAGGCATTGCGCAGAGCAGCTCTGTGCTTGGCAAAAGCAGGCGGATCGAGCACGATAAGATCATACTGCTGGTCGTGATCGTCGAGATACTTGAATGCATCTTCGCAGAAAGCCTCATGACGGCTGTCCCCAGGGAAGTTGAGATTCACATTCTCATTGGTCAACTCTATCGCTTTGGCGCTGCTATCTACAGAATGCACGAGTTTGGCATCGCCTCTCATGGCATACACAGAAAAGCCTCCGGTATAGCAGAACATATTCAGTACGCTCTTGCCTTTGGCATAATGTTCCAGAAGCGAACGGTTTTCGCGCTGATCCACAAAGAAACCGGTCTTCTGACCTCTCAGCCAGTCGATATGGAACTTCAGTCCATTCTCTACTGCCACATTATCCGCATCACCGCCCAGAATAAATCCGTTTTCCTGTCCCAGGTCAGCCTTGAAAGGCAAGGTTGTTTCACTCTTGTAATATATATTCTTGAGTCTGTCGCCCATCACCTGAGCAAGCGCCTTAGCCACTTCCATTCTGTTGACGTGCATACCCACGCTATGCGCCTGCATCACGGCTGTTTCTCCGTAGCAGTCGATAACCAGTCCCGGCAAATTATCACCCTCACCATGCACCAGTCGATAGGTATTGTTGGCAGCATTGTCGGCAATGCCCACAGCGATACGCATCTTGAGGGCAGAATCCAGACGAGAGCACCAGAACTCATCATCGATGGCAACATCATGGAAAGAAAGGACACGAACTGCGATGGAACCAATCTGATAATGTCCCACAGCAATAAAATCCCCTGTAGAAGTGATGACACGTACAATCTCACCTTCTACGATTCCCTCGTCCATCTTAGCGATAGCGCCAGAGAAGACCCAAGGATGAAAACGTTTCAGGGATTCTTCCTTTCCCTTCTTCAAATATATATTCTTATACATATAATCTTACTTAGTATATTGTCTATTTTGTATCTGTATTACACCTTATTATATATACAGCCTCAAGATGATGCTTTCGATTGAGAAATCAGTTCGACTTGAGGCTCTGCTTGTGATTCCACCTGAAATTCTGCATGAGATTCTACTTGAGAATCTACTTGAGATTCAGCCTGAGGTTCCACTATTTTCGGCTCAATCAGTACATAATCATGAGTCTCGTTGAGTTTGTTGAACTCCTTATAGAGTTGGATACATGCCCAAGCATCAGTAGCAGCATATATTTTTTGAGAATCCTTCAACTCAGAAACTTCCCAGTTACTCAATCGCTGCGCCTTACTGATTTTCTGGTGAAAGAGATTGGCGTATATTTTCTGCAGACTCATATCAATCAGTCCTAAATCCTTGGCCATATCCTGAATCTCGATAAAGTTGCCAGGTTCGAATTCCGCCTTTTTATGAAGCTGATTAAGATCATCGTGCCAGGAAAGGCCAACCTTAGGCACCTTCTTATCAGTTAGGAATCTAATGATAGCCGGATGCATCCCGACACAATTCAATCGGAACAGAAAACAGACATCCTCTGTACTTACCTGCAGCAAGCACACCTCGTAGCTTACGCCTCTTTTGAAAGAAGGACGAGTTTCCGTATCTACACCAAGAATATCTTGAGCCAGCAAGAAATCAACTGCCGTCTCAACATCCTCCGGGTGATCAATCACCTTAATTTCCCCCTCAAAGATTACTCTAGGCAATGCCGTAATAGCATGCTTATCATACTTTTTGAATATTGTCTTCATTATTATTTCCAAGATTTCAGAATGCAAAAGTACAATTTATAAATGAATTAACCAAATGTAAATCAACTTTCTCGCAAAAATTAGAAAAATTAGCATTAAAAAGTCGATTTTTTCGATTATTTTAGCTACTTTTGCAAGATAAATAATTCAAGAACATCAAAAATGGCAAAAAAAAGAACTGAACAGAAAACCAAAAGCTTCAGTCAAGCAATTGGCTTACAATATATTTTCAATAATACTATTACTGATTTCTTCTTAGGATTGGCTCTGGTCACCATTTCTGTAGTTACCATCATCGCGATGGTTTCTTTTTTGAATACGGGTGCGGCAGACCAAAGTATTCTGGAAGAAATGCGAGCGGGAGAATGGACCAACAGTGAGCACCAGTTTCAGAATTATTGCGGTTCGCTGGGTGCTATCATCTCCTACTGGCTGATTTCACAGAATTTCGGTTTTCCATCATTCCTGCTCCCCACCTTTTTTATAATATGGGGATTGCAGCTCATGCATGCCTACAAAATCAATCTGTGGAAATGGTTTTTCAGCACCATGATCGTCATGGAATGGTGTGCCATCACATTCGCCAAATTTCTGACGCCACTTACGGGTGGACTTATCTTCAATCCTGGAGGAAAGCATGGAATCTTTGTCGTACAGAACTTGGAAAACGTAGTGGGTGCACCGGGTCTTACAGCGATTCTGCTCTTTACTGCCATCGCTTTCCTCACCTACCTGACGACAGAAACCATCACCGTGATCCGAAAGGCGCTCAACCCGATCGGCTATATTACAAGTAAGGTGCACTTCGAAATCACCAATCACGGCAAAAATGGTGAAGACAACGAACCGGATGCCATTGCACAGGCTTATGCAAATGCAGAAAATGGCTTGAAACAGGAGGAGGAAGAAGAACCAGTGGAATCTGAATTTAAGGATCCGGAACCTGCCAAGGTGATAGATTTGGATGTTAATCCAGATAAAGCTGAAGAAGGAGCAGCTGCACATAACGCTGAAAATATGACGGCTGGAAATATGGACGCAGAACATGCTGCCGATGTAGAAGATGCAGCAGGCGAAAGCGCTTCTGTAGCGGCTGCAACCAAAGATCCTAACGCATCATTCCTGGAAAATCAGCGCAGATTGCGCAACGAGAGAGCGCAGGCTGAAGCTGATGAAAAGAATGCTGCCGAACTCGCTTCCCAGCATATCGGCATGGATATCTCCGTAGCTGCAAACGAGGAACAGGCTTCCAGCAACACCGTGAGCAGCACGGTAGAACTGAATACGCCTATCAACCCGAAAGAACCTTTCACCCGATATAAGTACCCTACTCTCAACCTGCTGAAGAAGTATGAGGACAACGGTGCTTATATTGACGAAGAGGAACAGATAGCCAACAAGAACCGAATCATTGAGGTTTTGGGCAATTTCGGTGTGCAGATCAAGACCATCCGAGCTACGGTAGGTCCTACGATTACACTCTACGAAATCCAGCCAGCTGAAGGTGTGCGCATCTCCAAGATCAAAAATCTGGAAGATGATATCGCCCTGAGTCTCGCAGCTTTGGGTATCCGTATCATCGCTCCTATTCCTGGCAAGGGAACCATCGGTATCGAGGTGCCGAATGCCAAGGCCAATATCGTGAGCATGGAAAGTATCCTCAACTCCAAGAAATTCCAGGAAACCAAGATGGAACTTCCTATCGCTCTTGGTAAGACGATCACCAATGAGGTTTTCATGGTAGATTTGGCCAAGATTCCTCACCTGCTCGTAGCCGGTGCCACCGGACAGGGTAAATCTGTAGGTCTGAATGCAATTATCACCTCTTTATTATATAAGAAGCATCCTAATGAGCTGAAACTGGTGCTCATCGACCCTAAGAAGGTGGAATTCAGCGTTTACTCCCGCATTGCCAACCATTTCATGGCAGCAGTTTCTGACGAGGAAGAACCTATCATTACAGATGTTACCAAGGTGGTAAGAACGCTCAACAGTCTCTGTGTGCTGATGGATAGCCGATACGACCTGCTGAAGAAAGCCGGTGCCAGAAACATCAAGGAGTATAACCAGAAGTACATCAACCACAGGCTCAAGCTGACCGACGGACATGAATATATGCCATACGTAGTGGTAATCATAGATGAGTTTGGCGACCTGATCATGACAGCCGGCAAGGAGGTGGAACTTCCTATCGCTCGTATCGCCCAGCTGGCTCGTGCCGTGGGTATCCACATGATTATCGCAACCCAGCGTCCTACTACGACCATCATTACGGGTAATATCAAGGCCAACTTCCCAGGCCGTATCGCCTTCAAGGTGACATCTGCCATAGACTCCAAGACCATTCTGGACAGAACAGGTGCCAACCAGCTGATAGGTCGAGGCGATATGCTCTATCTGAATGGCAACGAGCCGGTACGTGTGCAGTGTGCATTCGTAGATACTCCGGAAATTGAGCGCATCAACGAGTACATCTCCAGCCAGCCTGGTCCTATCGAGCCACTCGAACTTCCAGAGCCAGCCAATGACGGAGAAACTGTGGGCGGCGGAAATGTGGATACGCGCAATCTCGATCCTTACTTTGAGGAAGCAGCGCATGCCATCGTCTTATCACAACAGGGAAGTACGAGTATGATACAGCGCCGATTCAGTATCGGATACAACAGAGCCGGACGACTGATGGACCAGTTGGAAGCAGCCGGAATCGTAGGTGCTGCCCAAGGAAGTAAGCCAAGAGAGGTGCTTCTGCAGGACGAAAACCAGCTGAACACGCTCCTTCTCCAACTGAGAGGATAAGATTAAACGAGGCTTAAAGAAACTAAGAATTCTTAAAGAATAGATATTAATTAAACTTTTCATGTTACCTTTGCATCTAAGTAACATGAAAAGTTTTTTTAATTTATAAAGAAAGAATGATGAAGAAAATGATTTTATTTGCTTTCATGACTCTGATGAGTCTTGGAACATTCGCACAGACAGCCCAGCAGGTTTTAAATAAGACTGCCAAAATCATAGGCAACAAAGGTGGCGCCAGCGCCAATTTCAGCCTGTCAAGTACCAAATACGGTTCCACTTCCGGCACCATCGCCATCAAGGGCAACAAGTTTAATGCCCACACTCCGCA
>OBCI01000151.1_pt1 | contig 15525 bp, 12 predicted proteins | sample 1495881 | NCBI WGS metagenome assembly OBCI01 (sample SAMN03418262, study PRJEB22391) | human gut metagenome | biome: human-gut; feature: organic feature; material: feces | host: Homo sapiens | place: Tanzania | collected 2013-01 | reverse complement strand
ATGAAAACGGCTGTTCGTCTTGTATTCTTTAAAGTCTAAAAGTTTAGGTGACTATATACGACAATACCCTAATTCCATAGGGATGTTCAAGAAAATTATAGTTGATAAAGCAATAAATCAAGTATCGGTACGTTATAATATCAAAGTTAATAAAGAAAAGCAGTCCTCACGGTGCTTAAATGACGACTGCTCTGATAAGACTATTTATCGTGCTGCAACACGATGTGAGTATGAACATGCACTCAACAAACTCCACGGATGCCTAACTAATGGCATCCGTTTTTATTTTTGAGTTAATCCCCCTTTTTGTGAATATGCGGCTTCAAAGATGGAGTATTTCCTGGAGTTTGCTTGTTATCTCTTTGGCGACGGTCAGGTTTGCCAGTTGAGACAGCAATTCTTTTTGGTCCTGGTTTAATTCCCATATCCTCAAAAATTACAAGTTAATAATGTTATTCCCCTTTTATAATGGAGTTGAAGCTCCACTTTCTTATGTCGAAAGATTAGTAGAAACGCTGCATCCAAATTTGGTTTTCTGCAAGCAGATGCATAGAGCACCAATATAACATATACAAATGCCGTGCCAATAGGCATTATTACTTTGTTGGACACATTTAACGACAATTTGTCTGTCAGTTCTGCCTTCAAGGTTAATTGAAGAAAAACATCAGAATTATGACAGATACAAGATTACAATCGTCTGTAGGGAAGGTGAAAACCACATTACAGACATAAGTCTTACGGCAGAACGGAATTACACTCCAATCTTTACGGAAGCATTCTCCACACAGGAAAAGCCATTAAGTGTATATCTTATCAAAGATAAAGATATACTCAGCGAGAATGCTGCTAAAAGTGGTGCAGAGCAAATCCTATCTAATCTTACTGAACTTATCCGTAACAGCCTAAAGATGAGAGCACGAGTATTTACCCAAGAAGAATTGGATTTGAAATCTCAAATCACAGATTATCCTATCATCAAACGGTTTGAAGAGATAGCTGGTATTGAGTTCGATTGGAATAGGTTTCACAATCGCAGAGAATTTAGAGCCTACATAAATAGCCTATTGAATATGAAAAATCAATAAGTAGTGTACACAAACATCTGATATTCTTTGCAGAACTGCTGAAATTGCAGTATCTTTGCAAAGCCATTTCGGTGGCAAAGTTTTGTGGAATAAAAGAAAGTGCCTTACACTCGTTGAAATCGCCAATCTCAAAAAGTATAAACAAGGCACGGAGCAGCTCATATACGTGGGCTGCCTATCCGTGTGTTTATACGAGCGTTTGGCGATACCTACAAGAGTATGCGGAAGGCAGCCCACTTTCTTTAAATTCGCATTGTAAACACTCCAAACTGGCTGTCCGCGGAGAACTCTTGTAAAATTCGCCATTATGAAAGTTTTAAGAAGAACCATTTTTTAAGCTTTGTACTTGCGACAATCTTTTCAACCTTATTTTTTTATAAAAGGATGTCAGCAAGTCTTGACCTTGCAAAAGCTAATAGCTCAATTATCACAGACACACGAACGCTTAAACACCATTTCATGAATAACATTGGTTCTATCATTGAAGAACAAGTGCGTAAACAAGGACGGAGCATTTCTTGGTTGGCAAAACAACTATCATGCCACAGAACAAATATTTACGACATCTTCAAACGAAACAATATTGACATTCTTCTTCTACGACGTTTATCATTACTGCTTAATTATGACTTTTTTAAAGATTTATCAGATGATGTTAAACATAAAGAAGAAGATAACAACATCGTTCAACAATCGAATAAGTAGAAAATATCTCTACGTTCTGTAGAAGAACACAATATGCGCAAACCTTGATGAAAACAACACGCCTTTATATCTTTGCAACATCAATTAAGACTTATTTTAGTCAGATTGTAAAGAATAAATACGCACGGGCATTGCGCATTATATTCTAAAAAATTTATGCCCAAGACATTAAAAATTAACCTATTATGAAGAAGTTACTTCTTGCTTGCGCATGTGTGCTTTCACTTGCTAGCTGCGGCTCAATCACTACTCCACTCACAGCTACTTCTAACCCTGTAGGAAACAAAGTTGGCGAATCAAGCTACACTACCTACTTTTGGGGTATGTTCGGTAAGAAAAATGCTGACGTTGGTATCGACAAAGCTGCCAAGGATGCGGGTATCACAAAGATTTCTCACGTTGATCGTAACTGTAAGAGATTTGGTTTCTTTGGAGCACGTCAAAAAGTCACTACTAGAGTTTACGGTGAGTAAAAACTCTTACTTAATTTCGACTGATACATAAAAGGGGTGAGGATATGATGTTCAAAGACATCACATCTTTACCCCTTTGTTCCTTTATTAACTCATACAAAAATGGCAGATGAAAACAATTAAATTATCAACTCTAAGCATCTTTGTTGTGTTATGCAACCTTTGCGGATTTGCACAACCCGCAACAGAAATTATCACACTCACAGGTTCACTCCCTGAAACCGTTGTAATTCAAACTAAAACAAATCAAATCGAAATAAACACTCTCCCTTGCAAAATTGTTTTAAAACAAGAAGATATTCCACAAACCATTAAAATAACCTCTCCAAACTATACTTATTCTGATATTTTTATTCGAAAATACACCAAAACAGACTTTAAAGTGGCACGACAAAGTGGCGACCCCATTCCACGTACCTATTTAATAAAATATGAAAAGAACGCAACTTTATACGCACCTACAGGATATCCGCAACAAGTTCATACTGTAAAACAATCACCCAAATCCACAGAGCAAGAACTTTCATCGGATGTAGATAAAATAGAAAGTAATATCACACAAAATGCAAGTAACACGTTTGCCGTAATCATCGCAAACGAAAAATATCAAGAGACAGATAATGTAGAATATGCAATAAACGACGGAAAGGCATTTAAACTTTACTGCACAAACCTTCTTGGCATTCCTGAGGAGAATATACACTTTAGGACTAACGCAACCTATACCAATATGAAAGCCGACCTCATGTGGCTAAAAAGGATTAGTGATGTTTATAAAGGTGATTGTTCTATCATGGTTTACTATGCAGGGCATGGCATTCCTGATGAAAAGACAAAGGGATGTTCTTTACTTCCCGTAGACGGAATTCCAACAGATATGACCACAACTCTATCGCTCAGTAATGTTTACAAGGAATTAGCAAACATGCAGACACAAAAAACTTTAGTGTTTTTAGATGCTTGTTTCAGTGGAACAGGAAGAAACGACCAAATGCTATCACAAGCCCGAGGTGTAAGCATAAAGCCTAAGACTGAAAAACCACAAGGCAATATGATAGTTTTTTCAAGTGCAAGTGGAGATGAAACCGCATTTCCCTATAAAGAGAAAAAGCATGGTTTATTCACCTACTTCTTACTAAAGAAACTACAAGCAACTAAAGGAAATATAAACCTTGGCGAACTTTCAGACTATATAAAAAGTGAAGTAGGCAAAAAAGCCATTGTTATCAATAGCAAACCTCAAACTCCCATTGTATCTACCTCACAAGAGATGAACGACAAGTGGAGAAAAATAAAACTGAAATAACACTTTCATTATAAAACCAAGACACTTCTTTGAGAATATAGCTATTCACAAAGAAGTGTCTTGCAATTTTAGACAATAATTATTCTGGTAAAGATATAAGCAGTTTATATTACCCTCTCCTACTCAACCCCCACCACCTCACGTGCCTCGGTTGTTAAATAAGGCATGATTTCATCGTAAGGGATGGTGAAGGAAATAGAACCCATTACGTAGGGACCAATATCGTATTCTTGGTACACAAAGTGGACACCATCTTTGGCTAGATAAGGAGAAGCGTCGGGCAGAGGGATAAGGTTGTTTTCAATAAATAAATCATTGACTGTCCAATCAGAACTTATTTCCTTGAAAAAGCGCTTTACACCCTTGCGCAATGCAGGTTGCAACTTTTTTACTGCCGACTTCATCACAGGATATTTAAGAATACGTCCTGAAGGTTTTATGATATTGTTCACCTTAATACCCGTTGCACCATGTGCACCGCCAAAATACTCTTCAGTTTCGGTTTCGTAAACCACATAACGATCTGTCTCAGCCAATCTCGATATTTTCAACGTAGTGTTGCAACCTAACATCTCGGGCTCTTCTTTCTTTTGCAACAGAATGTAGGCATAAGTGTTTTTACAAAAATAGCCTACCACCTGTTTGCCGTCGTTTACATCGCCCACATAACTTTTGTATGCGTACTTATTCTCCCCTATTATAGGACGATTTGCATTTAGCTGACTTACCACATAATGGCGCACAGCCTTGCTAAATGCGTCCTCGCCTTTGGGATAATCCACCTCAATGTCACAATAAAAACGATCGTTTTTTTCAAGATTCATACGTATCGGTGCCGTGTCGAGCCAGGGCACAGTGTCTTTAGGCGCTTCGTTCACCACAATTGTGTCTGTTAGCGAGTCCGTAGCAGCCTCTGTAGGGGCTTGTGCAGCCTTAGGCTTACTGCATGCCGCAAGTAGGGCTAAAAGCGGCGCTATCAAGGCTAAAAAGAGTGTGAGTTGTTTCATATATATGCAAAGATAAAAGTGTATGTGTGGCAAATGTACGGCATTTATTTGGGCTACACAACGCATTTTGACTGAAAAAACATGATTGCAACCCTGTTCGTCAAAAAAATCATGCGCAAACCTAAGTTTAAACACCTAAGTTTGCGCACAATTATAAGTGTACTACTCAAAAACCTTAAACTCATAGCCTTGGCTTTGCAGCCATTCTATGGCTCGTGGCAGTGCATAGAGCAGTTTGTCGTAGCTTTTTACAGAATCGTGAAAGGTAATAATGCTTCCGTTTCGTGCATAGCGTCGCACATTGAGCAAGACGTCGCGTCCGTTAAGGCGAGTAGAATAGTCACGCGTAACGAGGTCCCACATCACTACTTTATAACGCATCATAACCATGATGTATTGCTCCCACTTCATCCAACCATGAGGAGGACGAAAGAGGTCTGTGTGCAGATATTCGTTAGCCTTGTCTACATTGCGCACATACGAGCGTATGCCATGTCTGAGTCCGCCAATGTGATTGTAGGTGTGATTACCCAATCGATGGCCTCTTGCCTTTACCATCTCGAACTCATGTGGGTGCTTGCGTATGTTGTCACCCACCATGAAAAAGGTGGCTTTAATGCCGTAGTGATCGAGCACATCAAGCACCCAAGGGGTTACCTCGGGTATGGGACCATCATCAAAGGTGAGATATACAGCTCGCTCGTGCTTATCCATTCGCCATAGCGCTCGCGGATAGAGCCATCGCAAGAAGCAAGCAGGTTGTTCTATTATCACGGTGGAGTTTTTTTGTAGGGGGAGAATGGGATACTTGTTTTTAGAATGCCCACGCTCTTTTTTTTAGACAACAGAAGGGTAAAGCTCGCCACACGTATGAGTGTGTATGGCGGCTTCACCCTTTTTATTGTTCAAAGAGAATTATTGTGCGTTTTGCATTTGCTGCTGATAAATCTCCATGCCAAGTTGCATAGAAGGCGTGTGGAGCAACGATTGCACACGTGCCTCATATTGCTTGGCTTGTGCATCACCCGTTTTGCTAAGCGCTTGGTTAGCCTCGATGATACTCGACACAATGAAGTAGCACTTACGCGCGTAAGTGTTAATTTGCTCTTGGCTCAACGAGTTGAGATAAATCAAGAATTGTGTGTCATAATCGAGCACTTTCTTAGCTACGCGAGCAGCTTCCTTATTATCGCCAGCAAACATCCAAAGCATTGCCAACTGCGAATCGTCGTCATCGTAGGGCACAGTGTAATCGGGGATTACCTCTTTACACTTTTTGAGCACCTCGATAGCCTTCGCCTTTTCGCCCTTGCGGTTCAAGTTGTCGGCAAGCATCATGAACATACGACGGTGTGTTTCGCACATACGTCCTGTAGTCTCGTCCATATAGATGCCCTTCTGTGCCACATTGCCATACTTAAAGCGCTTCATAAGGTTGTTATACATCAAGTTCGAGTCTATCATGCCCATCTGTCCGTAGTTGAAGGGAGTGACACGATAGGCTAAGCCTTCGAGCACGAGATAGTTATCGAGTCCAGCATAGTTATCCGAACCTAATGTAACACTCATATACATAGGACGTTTCCAGTCGCCACGTGCCAACATCTCGTAAATCATCACGTCCTGACGATAGAGTCCGCCCTGCTTTGCAGCAGCTAAGTTCAGGGAGATAATCATCTTATCGGGGATGCTATCCTTACCCATAGGCAGATACATACCGCTTTCGATAACAGCTTGCTTGTTTACGCTCACCACTACCGAGTCGGTGGGGAAGTAACCGCCCTCTGCCTTCTTCACGTAATGATCCATGATGTAAGACAATTCGTAAGGATCGACCTTCGGATTTTGCTTCTTTATCTCGTCGAGTTCAGCCTTTCCTTCAGGACGTATAGGATAGTAAGAGTGCTTACCATTGTCTACGTAGTAGTAGCGACTCCAACTGATGGGCAAAGGTTTCGAGTCGTATGCAGGACGACGCATTTGGTCAGTATACCAGTCAGTTTGCAAGTATGAAAGGTTACAAACACGAGCGTCAGTGCGCACGCCTTCTACCTCCTGGTTATACCACAAGGGGAAGGTATCGTTATCGCCATTGGTAAAGATTACGGGGCAACCCTTGTCGGGCAAGGTGTTGAGGTAGTTTGCACCAAAGTCGCGACAAGTGTAGCGATTTGAACGGTCGTGATCGTCCCAAGTTTGGCTAACCATTTGCAAGGGTACAAGGATACCCACAACCGAAGCCAAGGCTGCTGCCAACTGCGGTTTATTCTTGAACAACTTCTCTGCCCAACTAGCCAAAGCTGCTACGCCCAAACCAATCCAGATGGCAAAGGCATAGAACGAACCTGCATAAGCGTAGTCACGCTCACGGGGCTGACTGGGTGTTTGGTTCAAGTAGAGCACAATGGCTAAACCTGTCATAAAGAACAAGAAGAAGACAACCCAGAACTGACGAATGCCCTTTTCGCCATGATAAGCTTGGAAGAAGAGTCCAATCAAACCAAGGATAAGTGGCAAGCAGTAGAACACGTTATGTCCCTTATTCTCTTTCAAAGAATCGGGCAAGAGGCTTTGGTCGCCATACATAGCATTGTCAATGAAGGGAATGCCTGTAATCCAGTTGCCGTGTTCTAATTCGCCCTGACTCTGCAAGTCGTTTTGTCTACCGGCAAAGTTCCACATAAAGTAGCGCCAGTACATAAAGTTGACTTGGTATGACAAGAAGAAGCGCAAGTTGTCTATCTGCGAGGGCATTTGTCCGGGATAGGTATTGCCATCATTGTCGGTGAAGGTCACATCATTCATGGTGATGTCGCCCAACCAGTCGTTATATTGCTGTGCATGTCCACTGCTCCAAATACGGGGGAAGAGCATGGTCAAACCGCCAGGATATTTCAGTCCTGAGGTTTCTTCCACATCTTCGTAGCGGTCGGGTTCATTGGCATCAGCCTTTTCTACGCGGTGTGTGCGTTTAGTCTTTTCGATGGTGTAAGCACCCACCTGCATAGCTTGACCTTGCGAACAGAACGCTTCGCCCTTGAGCAAAGGAGTTTGACCATATTGGTCACGACCCATGTACGAACCTAAGGTAAAGATATCCTCGGGTGAGTTCTGATCCATCGGCGGGTTCTGTGCCGAACGAATCACGATGACGGCGTAAGATGAATAGCCAATCATCAACATAAGCATACACAGCAACGAGGTATTCAAGAAACGCTTACGAATCAAGAAGTTGCCGTCCTTACCCTTCCAATTAAGCAGCACATAGAGTGCCACGAGCACTACTATGCCCAAAACACCCGAGAACATGCCATGACCCATAAAGGGGATGCCGAGCAGGGCAACACTGAGCAAATAGAAGAGTTGTGTGCGAGTATGGTTCACGGTGGTTGTACTCCAAATGGCAGTAAGCACCACAGCGATAAGCACTACAAGGTAGATAATCAGACCCACGTTGAAGGGCAAACCCACATTGTTGGTAAAGAACCACTCGAACCAACCACCCACCTTAACAATGCCTGGCACAACACCGTAGAGCACGGCTGCTACCAACAACATCGACACGATAAGTGCCACCAACGAACCTTTGAGTTTGGATTCGGGCTGACGCTTGTAGTAGTAAACCAACGCAATAGCGGGCAAACAGAGCAAGTTGAGCAAGTGTACACCAATTGAAAGACCTGTAAGGTAGAAGATGAGCACAAGCCAACGATCTGAGTGAGGTTCATCCGCGTGGTCTTCCCACTTTAGGATAAGCCAGAACACCAAGGCGGTGAACATAGACGAATATGCGTAAACCTCGCCTTCGACTGCCGAAAACCAGAAGGTGTCGCTCCATGTGTATGCCAACGAGCCTACGAGTCCACAGCCCATAATGGTAATGAGTTGTGCGGTAGTAGTTACGTTTCCGTCGGGTGTAATGAGCTTACGTGCCAAGTGTGTGATGGTCCAAAACAGGAACAAGATACACAATGCCGAGAGCAAAGCCGACATAATGTTTACACAGATAGCAACCTTTGTGGGGTCGCTTGTGAACTGTGTGAAAAAGTTGCCCGTGAGCATAAAGAAGGGTGCACCAGGGGGGTGACCTACCTCCAGCTTAAATGCTGTGGTAATAAACTCAGGACAATCCCAAAAGCTTGCCGTGGGTTCCACCGTAGAACAGTAGGTGAAAGCTGCAATGGCAAAGGTGAGCCAACCCAATATGTTGTTCACCAATTTGTACTGTTTCATTGAGATTTACGCTGTTTTTATGATTGTATTGATTTGATTGTTCAGAATTAGCTATCAAGGTGCAAAAATAAGGAATATAAATCACATTGCGTAGCAAGATTCGTTAAAACTTCATTTTTGAACATTTTATCTTGTTTTTTCGTCCATAGTTTGCGGAATATTTGTGATGCCGAATTTTATACAGATGGTAATGTGTGCAGGCAGTGAACAATCCGTGTTTTTGAACAATTTTTCCTAATGGGTTTAATCCATAAAAATTGGGTCACGTTAGGGGTTCTGTATGCCTTCGGGATTCCTTCGGAATGATATCGGAATGATATCGGAATTCTTGAACGCCTAAAATTTCAAGAATTTGCCAAGTGTTCACCCTCTAAGAATTCGTCCCTCATCCCATTCGGCAGGATGGTTTAAATTCCGACAAATTTACCAAATTCAATTTTTTTAGAAATACCCTTAAACCTGCTTGAAAAATTTTCTTGTCACAAAACTGCTTGAACGCCTCTATATTTTTCTTAACTTTGCAACGAATCTCCCATTTCATCATCGTATGCTACAATCTGCACTTCTCAAACAACTGATTCAGCAAGCTGGTTTTTCGGCTTGCGGCATGACGCGTGCCACACACGTCAGCACCCAACGCAGCCAAGAGTTGCAACAATGGTTGACTGAGGGGTGCCATGGCAAAATGGACTATTTAGCACGTAATGTGGACAAGAAACTCGATCCGCGTTTATTGGTCGAAGGGGCTAAAACCATTGTGTCTGTAGCCATGAATTATTACCCTGGCGATTGGGACGATACTGAAACGCGCAACACCGATTTTTGCGATAAAATGGACAAAAAAGGACGTTTTCACCGCAAAAATACCCTTCGTCTGTCACGCTACGCTTATGGCACCGACTACCATGAGGTGGTAAAAAACAAACTGCGCCAAGTGATGCAACAAGCCGGACTCACCGAGGGGGTGGATGGACGTGTGTTTGTAGACACTGCTCCCATCGACGAAAAGTATTGGGCAGAACAATGTGGTTTAGGTTGGCGCGGACGCAACTGTCAACTTATCATTCCGGGCATGGGCAGTTTCTTCTTCTTGGGCGAATTAGTGCTTACGCACGAAGTGGACCATTATGATGCCCCAGCAAAAAATCACTGTGGCGCTTGTCATCGCTGTTTAGACACTTGCCCCATGCAAGCACTAAGGGGAGATGGCACAATGGATGCACGCAAATGTCTTTCGTATCTCACCATTGAATGTCGCGACGAATTGCCCCAAGAGGCTAAAAAGAAAATGGGAAATTGCTTTTATGGTTGCGACCGATGTGCCGAAGTGTGCCCTTGGAACCAACGTTTTGCCCGTGCCACAGAAATTGAAGAGCTAAAACCACGCGAAGCAATATGCAATATGACACCCACCGATTGGCAAACGCTCACCGTGGAACAATACCGCCAAATTTTTACGCATAGTGCGGTGAAAAGGGCAAAATTTGAAGGTTTAATGCGAAATATTCGCGCCTGCAAGGAGGGGGATGAATAAAAAATCCCTTGAAAAAAGGAGAAAGACGAAGCACGAAAAAAGCACATTTTAAACGCACCCTTTGCTTGTAACCATTAATCTGCCTATCTTTGCAAAGATTTTTAAAGAATTTGACTCCCCAAAAATCCAAAACTAAAAAACAAACATCATACACATATTCCATGAAGCATACCACCCTACTCCTTTTGTCTTCACTGTTCTGCCTAAGTCAGACGGTACAGGCACAGACCCACGAAGTATGGTTTGACCAACCCACCACACTCAACGGACAACAATGTTGGTGGAAAGGACAAAACGATAAAACCAAAAAACCTGTACGCGCAGGCGACTCTGCCGTAAACTCTGACCATGAGTGGGAATACCGCTCACTGCCCTTGGGCAATGGCAGCATTGGTTGTAACGTGATGGGTAGCGTGGCAACCGAACGCTACACGCTTAACGAAAAGACACTGTGGCGCGGCGGTCCGAACACGGCAAAAGGCGCTGAGGACTATTGGAACCAAAACAAACAATCGGCACATGTGCTCAAAGACATCCGTCAGGCATTTTTAGACGGCGATTGGGACAAGGCGGCACAACTCACCACACGCAACTTCAACAGCACTGTACCCTACGAGGCTACAGGCGAACCACAATTCCGTTTTGGTTCATTCACCACGATGGGCGAACTCTTGCTCGAAACGGACATTCACGATAAAAACATTCGCAACTACCGACGTGCGCTCTCGGTCGACTCGGCTTATGCCACAGTGAGTTTTACCGATGCTGAAGGCACACACTATGTGCGCCGCACTTTTGTGTCGTATCCTGCCAATGTAATGGTGGTGAAACTCTCTGCCAACAAACCAGGTAGCCAAACCCTCAATGTGCGCTACACCCCGAACCCCGTGAGCGAGGGCAAATTTACTGCCGATGGCAAAGACGCTTTGTGCTACACTGCCCACCTCGACAACAACAAAATGGAATATGTGGTGCGCATCAAAGCAATCGCCAAAGGCGGCAAAGTGTCTTATCACGACGATGGCACCTTGCACATTGACCATGCCGACGAGGTAACATTGTTGCTTACTGCCGACACGGATTATGCACCCAACTACAACCCTAACTTTAACGATAACCGCGCTTACGTAGGCGTAGAACCTGCAAAAACCACTGCCAAGTGGCTGAAACAGGCTGCAAAGAAGGGCTACAAACGCTTGTTTGCCGACCATTATCGCGACTATGCCGCACTCTTTAACCGTGTGGAGTTCACACTCGATGGTGAAACCTCAACTAAACCTACGAACGAAAGATTGGCTGACTACCGCAAGGGCACAAAGGATGCAGGACTCGAAACGCTTTACTACCAATATGGCCGTTACTTGCTCATTGCCTCGTCGCGACCGGGCAACCTACCCGCAAACTTGCAAGGCATGTGGCACAACAATGTAGATGGACCTTGGCGTGTGGACTATCATAACAACATTAACCTGCAAATGAACTATTGGCCAGCACTCTCTACCAATCTCACAGAGTGTACCGAACCGCTGACCGACTTTATTCGTTTGCTCGAAAAACCAGGCGAACGCACCGCAAAGGCTTATTGGGGCGCCCGTGGTTGGGCTGCAGGCATTTCTGCTAACATCTTTGGTTTTACTGCCCCACTCGAGGGTGCCGACATGTCGTGGAACTATAACCCCATGGCTGCTTCGTGGCTTGCCACACACCTGTGGGATTATTATGACTACACGCGCAACGAGGACTTTTTGCGCCACACTGCCTATCCGCTTATGAAGGGTTGCGCCCTTTTCTGCGAGGACTTTTTGTGGGATAAACCAGGCAGCAACATTTTAACTGCTGCGCCCTCTACTTCGCCCGAACATGGACCCATCGACGAAGGCACCACATTTACACACGCTGTGATTCGCGAAATCTTGCTCGACTGCATTGACGCTGCCAACGTGTTGCACACCGATGCCGACGAGGTGAAGCGTTGGGAAGGTATTCTCAAAAAATTGGCTCCCTATAAAATTGGTCGCTATGGTCAACTCATGGAGTGGAGTCGCGACATTGACGACCCGAACGATCAACACCGCCACGTAAACCACCTCTTTGGTTTGCATCCGGGTCACACCATTTCACCGCTTACCACTCCCACCCTTGCCAATGCTGCCCGTGTGGTACTCGAACATCGTGGCGATGGCGCTACAGGTTGGAGCATGGGTTGGAAACTCAACCAATGGGCACGTTTGCACGATGGCAACCACTCGTACATTCTCTTTGGCAACTTGCTGAAGAATGGCACAGCCGATAATCTTTGGGACATTCACCCACCCTTCCAAATTGATGGCAACTTTGGTGGTACTGCAGGTGTAACAGAAATGTTGCTGCAAAGCCATGCAGGATGTCTCGACCTGTTGCCCTCATTGCCCGACGCATGGGCTAAGGGTAGCATCAAGGGTTTGCGTGCTCGTGGCAACTTTGGTGTAGACTTGGCTTGGGATGGTGGCAAACTCACCCAGGCTCGCATCACAGCAAACGTGGGGGGCATGTGCCACATTCGCTATGGCGAACTTAAACTGAGTCTGCGCACCGAAAAGGGTAAAACCTATAACGTAAGCGTTAAAAACGGCGCTTTAATCGCAGAATAACAATAATTCTCTAAGGATGGTTCTAATATGTAACACAACATTTAGAACCATCCCTATTAATAACTATACATCATGCAAATAGGAAATCTTGACTTGGGATCGCGTCCCGTGTTGTTGGCACCCATGGAGGATGTAACCGACATAGGCTTTCGCTTGTTGTGCCGACAGTTGGGAGCATCTATGGTATACTCTGAATTTGTGGCTGCCGATGCCTTGGTGCGCATGGTTAACAAAAGCCTCGAAAAACTCACGGTGTGCGATGCTGAACGTCCCGTAGCCATTCAAATATATGGTAAAGACCCCATTGCCGTGCGCGATGCTGCCCAAATTGTGGTAGAACGTGCCCACCCCGATGTGCTCGACATTAACTTTGGTTGTCCCGTAAAACGTGTGGCAGGCAAAGGTGCTGGCGCTGGTTTATTGCAAGACGTGCCACGCATGCTCGAAATTACACGTGCCGTGGTCGTGCTGAAGTATTTTGAGGATCGTGCCGTGGTCGATGCCGTAGATGTGCCCGTTACTGCCAAAACCCGATTGGGGTGGGACAGCGAACATAAAATTATTGTGCCATTGGCAGAACAACTGCAAGACTGTGGCATAAAAGCCCTGACCATTCATGGACGCACCCGTGCACAAATGTATACGGGTGAGGCTGATTGGACGCTAATTGGTGAGGTAAAACGTAATCCACGCATGCACATCCCCATTATTGGCAATGGCGACATTACCTCGGCTAAGGGGGCTGTGGATGCCTTCGAACGCTTTGGAGTGGATGCCGTGATGGTGGGAAGGGCAACTTTTGGTCGTCCGTGGATTTTTAAGGAGTTGCACGATGCCTTGCACGTAGGCGACCACAGTGTGGACCAAGCTATTCAAAGTGAATATGCACCCATGACCCCCGATTGGAAATTGGATGTGCTGAAAGAACAGGTGCGACAGAGCGTAGAGCGCATCGACGAATATCGAGGCATTTTACACGTGCGCAGACACTTGGCTGCAACACCGCTCTTTAAGGGTTTGCCCAACTTCAGACAAACACGCATCGCCATGTTGCGAGCCGAAACAATGGACGAACTTTTTGCCATCATGGACAGCACCAGACCACTCATTCGCGAAGCAGAAGGAGCCATTTTGTGAAAAACCATCACGAAATTTGTGAATATCACAACTAAACATTACTTTTGTAGGCAGTATTTGGATAAATAAAACATACGAAACATGAAAATCGCACTGATTGGCTACGGTAAAATGGGCCACATGATTGAGGATATCGCGCGTAAGCGTGGACACGAAATTGTTTGCATTATCGATGTAAACAATATGGATGATTTTGAAAGCGATGCTTTTCGCAGCGCAGATGTTGCCATAGAATTTACCAATCCTACAGCAGCTTATCAAAACTATTTGCGTGCTTGGAAACAAGGCGTAAAGGTGGTGAGCGGTAGCACGGGTTGGCTTAAAGAACATGAAGCCGACGTGCGACGTGCTTGTACCGAAGAGGGACATACACTGTTTTGGGCTTCTAACTTCTCACTCGGTGTGGCTATTTTCTCAGCCGTAAACAAATATTTGGCACGTATTATGAATGCTTATCCCACCTACGATGTGAGCGAGGTGGAAACTCACCATATTCACAAGCTCGATGCACCGAGTGGCACAGCTATTACCTTGGCTGAACAAGTAGTGGCTGAGTTAGACCGTAAGACCGATTGGGTGAAAGGCGAAGTGCATAATGCCGATGGCACAGTGACAGGTAGCAAAGAACAGCCCGAAAACTTGCTTCGCATTGACGCGATTCGCGAGGGCGAAGTGCCGGGCATTCATACCCTGACCTACGACTCACCTGCCGACATGATTCAAATTACCCATTCTGCCCACAACCGTAGTGGTTTTGCCCTTGGCGCCGTATTAGCCGCTGAGTTTACGGCTACCCACGAGGGTCTCCTTTCAACCGACGACCTCTTTAAGTTTTAAGGGGGATTAGGTGCATGTGGGGTTTGCCCTTGTCGCATAAAAACCGTGCATGATTTTATGCAACCCGTGCATATTAAATCCTTGCAAACATCAAAAAACAATGCAAAATAAGAATAACCAAAAAACGGATGCCAAAAAGCCTTCGTGGATAAGTTTTGGCATAACCACAGCACTCTACTTGGCCTTCCTCTATTGGGTGGGTTCATGGTGGGGACTCATTGTGCTACCCCTTATTTACGACTTGTATATTTCGCGTAAAATAAATTGGAGTTGGTGGCGTGAGCCCGAAGTAGGACCTGCCACTCGCTTTATCATGAGTTGGGTGGATGCCATTGTATTTGCTTTGGTGGCTATCTACTTCTTAAACCAATTCTTCTTCCAAAACTTTGTAATTCCCTCATCCTCACTCGAAAAAACGTTGCTCACAGGCGACTATTTGTTGGTGTCAAAACTCTCATACGGTCCGCGTATTCCGCAAACACCGCTCTACATGCCTTTGACACAGCACACATTGCCTTTGCTAAATTGTAAAAGCTATTTAGACCATCCGCATTGGGACTACCGTCGTGTTGAGG
>OBCI01000150.1_pt1 | contig 15678 bp, 16 predicted proteins | sample 1495881 | NCBI WGS metagenome assembly OBCI01 (sample SAMN03418262, study PRJEB22391) | human gut metagenome | biome: human-gut; feature: organic feature; material: feces | host: Homo sapiens | place: Tanzania | collected 2013-01 | reverse complement strand
TACCACCATTTACCCCTATTCAACAAACACAATACCATAGATTTTCTCAGACTTAAGATATTTCCCATACTACAGTAAATGTATTCATTTTTGACCTCCTTTTCCCTGGACTAAAAAAAGCCCAGACTAGATTTTTCGTAAATCTAATCTGAGCGTTTTATATCTCTCAGGTCTGATTTCTCAGACAAGAAAACCAATTTTACAGATTTTGACAACCCTTTTCCTATATTACACAAGAAGAGAAAAGAAACCTGTACACAAAGTAGTAATGACGTAAGCGCTTGCAGTAATCGTATTCTATTTGTAATCTTTGTTTTTGAGCAACGTACCTACAAACGGTATCGTAGCAAATTCCTGCGGGTTACCTCTGATAATGTAATCGATATAATTTCCCACAATCAACGCGTATGCATAGTAGCCCATCGGGTTCGGATGAAATCCCAACCCGAACGATTTACGCATTTCTGCATCGTATACGGGCGCATGCGCAGTCATATCCAGCAAGTAAGTAAACTCAAACATATCGCACAATTTGGCGAGTTCGCTTGCGATATAACGGATATCGTTATCACACGCTTCACCGCGCAGTTGAGGAGTTACAACAAAAATACGCGCGTTAGGCTCTATTGTTTTAAGTTTGGAAACGATTTTGCCCATATTACCGAAAAACGTATCGCCATTATCCTGCGGACAATCGACGTTGACGTCCTTGACACTTCCCAGAGGATGCCCGAACACAAACGAATCGTTGTTGCCTAACGCAATAATATACGCTTGATTCCATTGCCAAAATCCGTTTGTGTCCGCCCAACTTTGAACATACTCGCGCGCGGTCATTCCGCCGCGGGAATAATTGTTGTATTTTGTTCCAGTAATGCGCTCTAAAACGGCGGGCCACGAGTACTCGTACATATCGGTATAAACTATATTTCCGTTTTCATCGTGACTTTCAAACTCGCCCGATGCCAAAGAATCCCCTATAACACCTATTTGCTTAAAAACGCCCGCAAAACCGCACGTTTCCTTAATAATATCTAACGGCTGTTCGCCTGCGCCGATTTCAAATCGTTTGTTATTCATTTTATTCACCATCCTGTTGTTCTTCTTTAACCTTTTTAGGCTTATCCCATTCCGTACCGGTTACAGTTTTAAGATCAAGTCCGCGAGTTTCGCCGACAAACAGCCACATTATTACAATTGCCCCTACAAGCCCTGGAACCGTCAAGCCCAAATACATATAACCGAACATGCTTTCGGGAATGATAGGCAGCAGTATCATAGTAATAACTGTTGCAAGTCCGCCCATAATTCCGTTAAGCAACGTATTGATTACCGTAACCGACGAACGCAGGTTTGTAGGAGTCGATTCGGAAAACATAATTCCGCCGATAGTATCGCCTGCGCCCCAGTAACTGCCCATAAATCCGCCGATAGCAAACCCCGTCAAATACGGAGTCCACTTGAACATACCGCTAAAGATAAACAGCAAATAACACGTCAACGCCGAACAAGACATTGCGACTATAGTTACTTTACGTCCGAATTTATCCGACACAAAACCGGAAATCAATGTAAACAACGCGTTGCCGACGGGATACAGAAACAAAGCAAGAGTTATTTCTTCTTCCGTCATCAGCGCCGACTTTGCCATGACCGTACTGTACGTTGCCGTACCTAACGAAGCGAGATAAAAGCAGCAACAAGCAATAATCAAAAAGCGCAATTGTCTGTGTCTGAATGCAAATTTTACAGCGGTCAGAATTCCGCCTTGTGCGTTTTGTTCGCGTCCTTCCTTGCTGCGTTGTTCACGTTCTTCTATAGGCGTTTTTAAATACTCTATTCTTTTAGTCAAAAATGCGTTTGTTTCCCTAGCAAAAAGCAGCGCGAATAACGACATTACAAAACCGATAATTGCCGGCACCAAATATACTACGTGCCAACGCTCGCTTACGTTTTGCATGAGTGTAGCCCTAAGCAACGGAACAAGTAACGTGCCCAGTATCGCCACCGCTTTTACGATTGCGTAGTTACGGGCGCGAGACTTTTTGTCGGAGCATTCCAGTATGTACACGCATTGCATATCGTGCGAGACCATAAAACTCATCAACGTGCCGCCTATCATGTAAACGTAGATATCTTTGGATAAATACACAAGGAACAGCCCTAAGCCCATACATAACGTGTTAATAACCAAAAACGGCTTACGCCCGAATTTGTCCGCAAGGGGACGATAGAAAATAATAAGCAGTGTTACCGGATAGGAAATAAAACCTATGGCGGAAAAGAGCGATAATCCCGCGCCGTATTCCATACCCATATTTTTTACGAAGAATTCTGTAACTATATTCGCCTGAAACTGAATGGATATAGTAGACGCGATTTCGTCCGTTATGTAGATGAGCGACAAAATCATAAACAAGTAAATCAAATAAAACTTGTTGCTTCTTGCACCCAACTGCTTTTCGCGGCGGATAAGTTCCCTGGCTTCGCGCGCCTGTAATCGTTCAACGTTTTTTGCCATTTTGAGTTTTCTCCTTTTGAAAATTGTAAACAAGGAAATTCTTGGTCATCTCATCGGTAATGCCGTAGCGCTCCGCCAAATTGTGTATGGCTTGCAAGAAATCCGCGCCGGAGCAGCCTTTAGACAACAAGTTTTCTTTTTCGATAAGTTTATTCCAAAAAACATTCAAAACAATTTCGTCGGTGGCAAGGGAAACAACCGAATGATTGCGCGTATGCGCGCAAACGTTGCGATCGCCTTCCTCTCCGACTAAACACTCTCCGCCGTCGATTATAATTGTTGTTCTACGGTATGGAAACAGTGTTGAAACGTCGTTGATATTGTACGAATACACCGTTGCGCCCTCGACCAAAATGCTTTCGAAGGTAAAAATATACACCTTTACCCCGCGGGATATTGCGTTTTCGATATTACTACGTAGCACTTCGAACGGCTCTCGCCAAATGGACAGCGAAATTTCCGCTTGCGCGCTGTCGATAAGTTTCTTTGCCTTAGCAACGTATTTTTCTTCGCCCACTATATTCATTACATAATCGACGTCGGCGTTTTCCGTTGCAAGTTGTTGTAGCTCGCGTTCGGCGCAGGCAATATTCTTTTCGTTTTCTTCCTTGATGCTACGTATAAGGTCTTGATACTCGATAGGCTTGTAAAAATTCGGCTCTCCGTCTATACGAATAACCGCGCCCTTTGCCACCAAGCGATTGATAACCTCGTACACCAACGAACGCGCAACGCCCGAAAGTTTTGCGATTTCGTAACCGTTTAACACTTTATGTTTAATTAGTGTTCCGTATACTTTTGCTTCGTTTGACGAAAAGCCGAGTTTCTCTAAAAATTTATAATTGTTCATAGTAGTTATACCCCACACCACTATTATCTTACAAATCTCTGAGTTGTCAATACAATTTTTGAAAAATATGGTATTAAATTTACTTTTTGCGTCAATACGGGCTGTCGTCAAAGTACAGTTCGTCGTACAAATCATCACCTCGTTCAAGAGCCATTTTTCAATCTCTTTTTCTGTTTCTGGGCAAGGGAAGGGTTATAGGAAACGATGCGTTTTTCTTTTACGCAGAATGAAGTCTCTTTTTCCTCACCGGTTTCAGGAGCTGTTTCCTTGAATTTATAAGAAAAAGTATCCATGCTCCTGCTGCCAAGTACATGATCAAATTCATCAAGAACATCCGTCATCAATCCCTTGTCAATCCGACTTTTACACTCTGCAATCAGCACAGCAGGGATTCCATAAAATGCTTCTGCAATACTTCCTGTAATGGCTCCAAGTGTATCCGTATCTCCACCAAGTGATACTGCATTACGCACTGCGTCTTCAAAATCCTTTGATTCCAGAAATGCGATAATTGCTTCTGGCACCGTTTCCTGACAGCTTTCAACATGATGGTAGTAAGGTCGAATATTATCCAATGTTCTACTCAGATCATAATGAAACTCCCTCTCTATATACTCTTTGATTTCTTCTTTTGAAGAGCCATTCCTTGCCATGTATATTGCACTTGCTGTTGCTTCTGCACCCTTTATACCTTCCGGATGATTATGTGTCACATTTGCTGTCGCTCTTGCTACCTCTCTTGTTCTTTCAATTGAATCATAAAGCCAGCCTGCAGCTGACACTCTCATGGCTGAACCATTTCCATAGCTTCCGTATGGCTTCGGATTATTTTCTTTAAGCCAATGTCTGAAGCTTCCACCATAACCTGCATGTGGATATCTTTTTCCCCAATCCTGCATATTGGATGCTACCGCATCTTCAATTTCCTTTACTGCAGCTTCCGGTCCGACTGCCAGGAGAGCTTCTCCAACTGCTATTGTCATAACAGAATCATCTGTAAAGCCACAGCCTTCACTAAACAAATCAAAATTCTTTGTTTTATCACCTCTGTCAAACTCAAATGGGCTTCCAATAATATCTCCTAAAATCGCTCCGTACATATATGCCTCCAATCCCCGGATTACTCCGGCACCTCTCTTTCTCTGTTACAATATGAGTATAATTGAATAGCATCTTTATATGGTCGCTGTCCGGGCGACACTTTTAAGATAAAAAACAAACGCCGATACTATGTGAGTACCGACGTAACATTTACTAATCAATATTTACTTGTAAACAATTTATACTCCAAGAATTTCATTCGTATACTTAAATAATGTCACATTCAGCTGCATAATATCATACTGCTTATCTATTATAGCCTTCTGTACGATCAGATCCACCTTACTGCTTGGACTAAATGCCCAGTCTGCTCTCGCAAGTAAATCTCTTGACTGTTCGAGATCAAGCTTCAGTGCAATACAAAGTGCCATCACAGTCTTCTTCTTTGGATGATAATTCTGGTCACATTGAATTTTTGAAAAATGTTTTCTATCAAGGTTTGCCCGTTTCCACACATCCTTATTATCAAGATGCGATTCGTCGATCAGCTCAAATAATTTATCATGAAATGAAACTCCGATATTTGAAAGCTGGTCTTCCAAAGAAATGTCTGCTGACAGCATACAAGGCTCTGCTAACCCTGTATCTTCCTCAAGTGGATAGTTATCTTCTGCTTCTCTTTGAAGCATTTCCTCATAGAACGCTTCCTCTGGCAATTCTCTCATGCGAGCGTTGCTTCTGCTTCGCACCGGATATTCTTTTCTATGACTTTCCCTGACATAATTAGCATCTATGTAAGAATCAATATCTCCTACAATCTGACTGGAAAGCTGAAAAGACCTTTTATCAAACACTACCAGTATAATTTCAATTTCATTTTCGGTAAGAAACTGGCTGAATACTGACACAGCAATCTGTAATGCCTTATCCTTCGGAAATCCATATACTCCTGTCGAAATTAATGGAAATGCAATGCTCTCGCACTTAAGTTCCAATGCTTTTTGCAATGATTTACGATAGCAGTCCTCCAGAATTTCAAATTCATGATGCAATCCATCCGTCCATACCGGTCCTACTGTATGAATAATATATTTTGCCTTTAGGTTATATGCACCGGTAACAGCAATATCACCTCTTGCAATTTTTCCGATATTCACTCTTTCTGCGAGAAGCTTTTCTTTTCCTGCCGCCTCATATATTGCTAAATCCGTGCCACTTGCACATATCGGATATGGATTAGCAGTATTTACGATTGCATCTGCTTTTACCTTTGTTATATCGTTGCGAACAATCTTAAATGGCATTGTGGCACCTCCTTATGCATAATCCATTCACCTGATTCGTTTCCCATAATACACACCTCTATATGAACACTATTACAGTAATACTACTCCCAACAGCAAGCTTATAAGCATAATGATGTATCCAATTATTAATGTCATTATCCAGCATGTATTGACAAAACTCATATTTTATGTTCCTGCCCCTCGATTTCTTTTTGAATCCATGTCATAATTACATCTACAAGATAATCCTGCTGCACCTGACTTAGTTCCTTGCCCGGTTGCATTTTATGCCACTTTCGGATGCACTCCCTGCAGCATGTAGCTGTTGCATGCTGAGCGATAAATACCGGATGCCCCTTCATTGGTGTCTGCTTGCCATCATTTGCTATATATGCCGGAGCTTCTCTCTTTGCAATAAAATCCTTTGCATGTTGTCTGATTGTGTCCAACCCTTTTTCATTTATGTAATCAATATCTTTCTTCTTCAGATGGAAACTGCTTCGGAACCTGGAATTATCCAGCCACTCAAATAACTGCCTGTAACATTCATCCTTAGTCATTAAAACTTCACCACTCGTTCCATAAAAATCACCTATTATTACTATCTATCAATAATAGGATTATACCACCATTTACCCCTATTCAACAAACACAATACCATAGATTTTCTCAGACTTACGATATTTCCCAGACTACAGTAACTGTATCAGTAACATCTATATCGCATGCTTCAATATCTATATCATATGCCGACGGTGCACTCATTTCACATTCCGTACACCATTCCAAATGAAGCAGTTACAATAGCAGTGGCAACAGCCACAGTTGTCACTGTAAAATTAGTTAATGTGTAAATTGATGCACCTCTGATCTATAATATTTATCTGCATTAAAAAAGGACGCAGAATCTCTCCCACGTCCTTACATCTATCTGGCTTTATCTTCCCTTACCTTCGGTGCTTCCTTATATGCTGCCGCCTGCTTCACGAAATCCTTTTGCAAGAAGTGCTGTCTTTGCTATATCCTTATCCGTAGTCTTAATTACACCTCTTACATTTTCCCGGATATCAAGAAGTCTTTTCTTGATTTCTAAGAACTCACCTACTTTCCAATACATTTTGATAAGTTCCTCATTTACTTTTTTAATGCATTTTGTCTAGATTCCTCAATTATATGGATTAATCCAGCTGCCGACATCAAATCATTACCCATACAAATATTCCACCTTTCGAATTGTGACACCAGTGGTGTCACAATGTCATTTTTACCATTTTAGCGAGAAATTATAAACTTTTTTAAATCACTATATTTATTTATATCAAGATTCTCCACTCCTCTCAATTACTTTTTCCGGTAGTTTTTCCTTTTTCATCATCGCTATCTTCTCATGAATATTAGTGTTATACAGTCTGTAAAGGTATGTAAAGTGCTGTATAAGTTTGTTATTAAATTGTGACAAAAATTAAATGCCAAATCATCCAAATATCAATATTAGCAAAGCAGCAAATATAAGACAACTTCCAATAATCTTTCCCATAATATCAGTTCTGTTTGCAACATGTCTTTGAAGTTCATACAAGTCTTCATTACAAAAATGAATATAGTAATCAACACTATCTTGATTTATCCGATAAATACCGTTGTCTGTCCTCGGATAATAATAAACCCGTTCATCTGTTCCTGAAATCGGTCTTTTGTATTTATTTGAAAAAGATGAAGCTGCAATTATATCATCCATTCCAACCAGCTTTCTTCCACTATCATCCGTAAAGTAGACTATCCATCTGTCCCCACAACAATCTTCCGTATGTGTAACCTTTCCGATCGCAGTATTACATTTTGAATAATCGCTTAATCCCTGCTTCTTTGTAACTCCAGAAACTTTTATAACTATAATTCCTGCAATTACAAATAGAATACATCCAACTATATTCATTACTCAGTCCTCCACATTATTTCTTTTAAAATTAACCGAATATATGATATTTTTGACATTTATTATAAATTCTCCATATTTTCGCATAGACACAGTATATCATAAAATCAGATTCTGACACAGCATCCCTTGCATCAAGTCCCAAAAATTCAAATGTAAATGGGTCTTTTATTGATAGCATTGTTCCATTTTCACTATCAGCAGATTTTTTCAATAAAAGTTCTATTTTTTACTTATGCCAGCTCTTACATAAAGGTTAGTTTTTATCTGTCTGCGGAGTTCTCTTACATTCCAGTTGCATTTCATACACTCTGTTTCGTAAAAAAATCGTTCAAACGCATCGTTTAAAACCATAATTTCCATCTGACTGTCAGCCTGAACCTTAAATGGATCATTTTTAAAATCGTGAAGTCTCTCAATTTCTATCTCCACAACTTTTTCATCACGGTCTCTCTGTTTCTCACTACCTGTATTCATTTTTGACCTCCTTTTCACTGGACTAAAAAAACGCCCAGACTAGATTTTTTGTAAATATAATCTGAGCGTTTTATATCTCTCAGGTCTGATTTCTCAGACAAGAAAACCAATTTTACAGATTTTGACAACCCTTTTCCTATATTACACAATATATGAAAATACCGGGTGGAAATCATTACCTCTCATTTGGGTGGAAATTTTTAATTTTGGGTGGATGAAATAATCATTTTTTTAATGATTTTCGGTGGATTTTTCTAACCTTCCTGTAAATTCATGTCAAAATAAGAAAACAGAAAATCATTCAAGTAAGGCGGCTTTCGCTGACAAAATGATGACACTGTCACCCTGAGGGTTCAGCCATTCCGTTCCTACGAATTCATATCTATGGCTACCATTTGCTCTCATCGAAGCAGTAACGATAACACTATTTTCTTATTAGATTACATATATTATATCGTGCATGAGGTCGGATATCGATGGTTTTTTGACCATCATTGACTAATTTTTGCTGATATTATCTTACAATGCAAAGATAGAAGTATTTATATGTCGAATTTTACGATTGTATGTAAATTTGACATAATTTATTGATTTTTTATATGGGATTGTAAGTCTTTCCATTTTATTATTTCTATAGGAATTCCTAAGAAATAAGCGACCGCCATAAATTTGTCAGCAAACCTATTATCATTTGTTATGAATATATCACACAGAGTTGCACATATTGAATGTTGAATATCATACGTTCCAGAATTTGAATGTTTGTCCGAACCATCTCTTTTGAAACCGCATTTTGTTAACACAAAATATAGCTGCTCTATTACATATTCAAGTTTCCCGTAATCGTCTTGAATGTTTTGATAAATTGCAGGTTTTATTTCAACATCTGAACTACTCAACATCCGTTCTAATTGCTTTTTAGCTTCTACTTTTCCATACATATTATTAAGAGCTATTACTAAAGAGTTATTCGGTAAAGATAATTCTTCTTTAATCTTTTTTGAAATATCAGATAATTTCGCTACCTCTTGTTTCACTCTTTCTGTTTCCCACACAATTTTATATTCATCTTCTATTTTATGTGTTACTCCTTCAAATAAATTTTGAGAATTGTATGCACTCTTATCCATTTGTTTTCGTATTAAAGAACGATCTCTGACTATATCAATTGTATCGTATGTTACAATATCTTGATATATCTTTTCATAACTTCTATATATATATTTCACTCCTTGTTCCGTTGGCTTAATAACACCATCTTCAGACATAGATCTAATGGTCATTTCAAGAGAATCTGTCATCCCCGCTTTATCAATGTTTTCATATTTTCGCGCCCTATAAATTTCTTCCAAATGGGCAACACTAATAAAATATCTCCACTCTTTTTCTTCTTTTTGTAATTGAAAAAATTTTTTAACATTATCATTTTTATTAATATAGTCCCATAATTGATAATCTAAATATACTTTCATAACTTCTATCATCTTTTTCTATATTTTTTATATACTTAAATCATATAACATGAATCAATTATTTTTCCGCAAACAGACTCAAAATGGATATCATATGTAATCAATTCTATGTTCAATGAAAGCAATTGGTTTAACCTATGTTATTGCTATGTTATTTCATAAATGAAGGTCTATTGAGGAATCGAACCTCATTTTTCCCCTTCAAAAATGCATTCCCTCAAGCAATGCACTTTTGGAGGGGGATATCCTAACCTATGGATGAATAGACCACGAGGTAATTCTATATCATTTTAACTATCATATCAACTACCATCTTAACTGTCTCTGGTTTCATGCAAAAACTAAATTTAATCTCGGTTTCTAATGCTTTGCTTAGTCGTTTAGGATTATTTCGATATACACGAAGATGTCCTATATCAAAATTTGTAATTATCTTGTCAATATCATACTCAATATTGGATATATATATTTCTGCTAGTTTTTTTGATGCTCTAGAATACAAAATAAAATCATCAAAGTTTATATTATCATATCTATTAGGAGCTTGAAGTTTCTGAAACAGCACATTAATCTCATCTTTACGTTCAAAAAGCTTTTGATATACATTTTGAGCCTTATTAATATTATCGGTATGAGCACAGAGATTACGAATAAGTCTGTAATAGTCACAAATTAAATAATATAAATATGCATTTTCAGATGTTTTTTTCATTCCAACTAAATTCACATGAATATGCTTCAACATCGAAGTCGATGAATCTTTATTTTCCTTATATACTCCATATTCTTTTAGAAATGCATGCATTTGATTAAGAAACTCTTCGAACACCTGATAAACTGAAACAATGTAGTACTCTCTAATCTTACAAATTGCAACTTGAGGAGAAACATCATTAACCCTAATTCCATATCTGGATGCAATACTTTGAAATGAGCTTTCGTCAGAAGTATAACTTTCAAATTGTCGCAACAAAACCTCAATATATTCATTTATAGCATCAGAACTACCTAAATCTTGCTTAAATTTATTATAAAATGCTTTTTGTATCACTACTAACTCCTTATATTGTAATTCTAATATAGATAATAACACAAAAAAACAGTATTGTATAATGTTCTAATCTATACAATACCGTTTTTATTTTTTAGAGTATCCGTTACTTCAACCAAATTGTTTTTTCTAAATTATACCTTCATTGTCTTTGCCAGAGACGTCAATAATGCCGCCATTTCCGGATTACCGAGCACCTTCATCAAAAGCTCTGCATCCACTCCCTCCATTCCAAATGGGATTTCTGAAGCGAAGTTCCTTATTGGATTTTAAAGATGCCATGCCGGACCTACCGTATCCCGAAATCTCATCTTTTTGAACTGCCTGTATATGCAATAACATAGATTATGATAACTCAAATGATCTTAATGCAGCATTTCCGTTTCCGCGATAGGTCAGGTAAAGCGCCTGTATTCCATTCGGAATCGTAACCGGTGCGGTATACTTTTCCCAGACATTGGTATATTGAACCTCTAATGTCACCAGTACCTCTCCATCCCATGCTGTCTTTACTTCAAAAGTTCCATCTGCATAGCCCCGGATCCAAATACTGATTTCACGAATATCATGGCAGTCAAAATATTTGAAGCCGATGGTAGTTGAATCTGTAATATTGGCAATATATCCAACTTCTTCGTCTCCATCCCTGCCGTCCTGCATTACTCGTGGAAAATTTCCTTCGCCCACATAAACTGATGGGGTATCGGTAAACAGATTACATGCAAGATAAGCGGGGTATTCGCCTTTACCCTCAAGTGGACCTCCATTTAAACCGCTGGAAGCCCTACTTATTGACCATGCGCTTCTTCGGGTTAGGCACTGCTGCTGAAAAAGATACTGTGCTTTCTGAATTAAAAGCAATGCTTAATGAAGATGATTGTATGTTAAAATGGATGTATTATGATCTTCTTTTATCAGAGAATAATAACAATACAGATGCAATAGTTAATTTGCGCAGAATGGTAGATGAGGGATATACAAATAAGTTTACAAAAGAAAAATCCCATATTGAAAAAGTAACAACACAATCCGAGGTATCTGTCTCACAAAAAAACACTACTGTAAACGAACCCAGATAACTGCATGGTACTCAAAACATCCGCCTTTTTTGATTAGATGAATTTTTGGCACGATTTTGGGGCTGATTAGCAGGAAGGGCATTTTCATTAGCAAGAACAGCCCGTTTTCTGCTAAAAATTAGCTGGCGATTTTGTCTTATAACAACCATTCGATTCTGGAGGGGGTGTCAAAAATCAAATTTTGGAGTAGAATTTTATCTCATACAGTGAAAGAGCTTTTTCGTGCCTTTTCATATAAGAAACGCCGAAAACCCTTGAAAACAAAGGCTTTCGGCGTTGTTCACTGGCGTCCATAAGAGGATTTGAACCTCCGACCCCACGCTTAGGAACTCGAGATATCACTGTAAATACATACAATGATTAGCCAACATAAGTCAAAGAAATCCTTGATTTTCCTAACTATTCTGTTACTCCCTGTCAAAATAAGAAAACCTGTTTTCATCTCTGTAAAGCACCTTTCGGTGCTCGTCCGGTGCTCGGAGCACACGGAGGATGTAACCATTTCGTTCCATCGAGTTCACTCGGTTGGCCACAATTACGCTTCAGCTTTGTAACAATGATCACTTGGTTTTCTTATTAGATTAACTGTATTATAACGTGCTGTAGGTCGGATGTCGATGATTTTTTGATCATATTTATTGTTTTATATGTTACTTCTCTATTAGTTCTGCAAACTTGAAGTTATCGCTTTACTTTTGTTGTATCTTAGCCAAAATACTTTCTATTACAAGTGTTACTGTTATAAAGGCTCCTACAAGGGTATAGTAGTTTAAGCCATACATCAATGGCAAAAGAGAAATAACTACCGTAATAATGGAAAGGACAAACAATGCTTTGAGAACACCTTTCTTCTTCAATGAAAACAATGAAAGTAAGAAGATGGCAACAGTAAGTGTGGCTGTAATAAGTGGAGCAAAATTTGCATAGCCAAACGGTGTAAGGCTAAAGTATGAGAATGTTTCTTTTACTCTTTCTGTTGGAGATGTTGCAAAAATACAAACTGCTCCCAAGGGTAATAATTCTAACACTATTGTTAAAGCTGGCAAAACCGCTAAGCAGACTTTCTTCATGTTGTATATCTCCTTTACAAATTCTGATTTTGATGTCTGTATTACACCATAATGATACTATTATGAAAAAGGAAAAAGAGTTCTTTATCATTTGTCTTTGCACATCTATTAATAATCGTTTTGTTGGTTACACCAAGCATTTTGCTTACTTCAATTGGTGTAAACTCATATAATCGCTTTTTTAACAGAAAGGCTAAGAATTCTTTTGATAATTCGTATACTTTTTTAGAATACAATACCATTACCACGATCTTTTTAAATGAATCAGGGATATTTCTAAATGAATTAAATTCCTGCTTCTGCTTTTCCTCAGATGTCATATCATAAGCCACCTGAATATAATATCTCTGACTCCCCTGATTGACTACAAAATCAACTTCAAACTGCTTTCGAGTTGTTTTTCCTTCATCATTTTTCGCATACACCTCTACAATACCAACATCCACATTATAACCTCTGATAAGCAGCTCATTGTAAACAATATTTTCTACCTTTAATATCATATCTGGCAGCGGGAATGAATGCTCACCTTGCAAAGCCTGTAAAAATCGAAAATGTAAAGAAAATTTTGTGCGATTATTCGGTATAGCGATTAGGATTTCTCGAATCCGTAAACCCATTTTCCACGTAAGAACAGATACAGAAAAATCACGGAGCTGATACCCCAAGTCAATGGGTATGCCCAGAAAATCACTCGTATATCCGGGAGAATACGAACTGCCACAGTAATGTAGCTTACGCGAAACAGACACCAGTCACAGAGCATAACGATCATCGGAACGGATGCGTTACCTGATCCACGAAGTATTGCTGCGATGCAATGAGAAAACGCCAGCAGACAATAAAATAACGCAATTGTTCTGGACTGCATGACTCCATAATGTACAACATCAGGATCTCTGTTAAACGCTGTGATCAGTACCGGTGCTGCCACATATATGATAATACCGATCAACTCTGCAATAGTAATCGAGCAGAAAACTCCAAATCTTGCTCCCTTTTTCGCCCGGTCATACTGTTTTGCACCCAGATTCTGACTGACAAAGGTTGTCAGAGCCATTGTAAAACAGGTCACCGGCAAAAATGCGAATCCCTCTATCTTGGAGTAGGAACCACATCCTGCCATCGCCATTTTTCCAAATGCATTTATATTTGACTGTACAAAGACGTTCGCGATCGCGATCACTGAATTCTGAAAACCGGATGGTACACCATTCTGGATGATCTGCTTCAGCATAGAACTGTCAAAACGAATCTCTCGCAATTCCAGACGGTATTCTTCTTCAACACGCAGCAGATGAACCATACAAAGCAGTGCACTGACAAACTGTGAAATTGCGGTTGCAAGTGCTGCTGATCCGACTCCCATACCAAGACCTGCGATAAAGAAAATATCCAGAACGACATTGACACAGGAAGAAATAATCAGATATATCAGTGGATGGCGTCCATCACCGACCGACTGCAGAACTCCAACAAAGATATTATACATGACAACACCCATAGACCCTGCAAAATATGTACGGAAATACACAATAGATTCCGGGAGCACGTCCGCAGGAGTTCCCATCAATACCAGGATCTTTGGTGCCAGAAGCATTCCCAAAACTGTCAGCACAGCACCGGCCACAAGTCCAAATGCAACCGTTGTATGGATTGCCTTTTGCAGGCAGTCTCTTTTTTTGGCTCCGTAATATCGTGCAATAACAACACCTGCACCCATGGCAATGCCGTTAATAAAACCTACCATCAGAAAAATCAGATTTCCAGATGAACTGACTGCCGCCAGTGCATTACTTCCTAGAAAATTTCCTACGATCAGGGAATCAGCAGTATTATACAATTGCTGGAACAGATTTCCCAGAAACAATGGAATTGCAAAAAAAATGATCTTTTGGGAGATACTTCCCTCTGTCATTCTCAGACTCTTTTTCATAGCTAAAATTACGCTTCACTTTCCTGTGTTCTTTGAATCAATAGAGATGAAGGACTGCTCTTCGTGATAGTTGCCTCTCTACATTATTATTTGTACCATACCATGAATATGTTGCTGATGTCAATGTAACGACTGCTTGTAGAGCTGGAATTTGGAACGTGCTTTATAAATTTTTTCCGATCCCCTCAAGTTCGTTCATGGAATCCTTGTTTTTTTCAAGTTCATCTCTGGCTGTTGCGTAATATGATTTTTTGAAAAGCATATCCCATGAAAGATATTTTGCCATACAGTCAAACTGCTTATCAATCAGCTCATACTGGATACTGTCTACGGGAGAACCGCCTACAACAATCGTGCCAACTTTTTTCTTTTTTAACTGCAATCCACGGCAGTAGCACTTATCAATGATAAGTTTCAATTGTGCTGACATCCCCCACCAATAAACTGGTGTAGCAAAAAGGATCATATCTGCGGCAGCAATTTTATCAATTGTAGGATTTGTATCATCCTTATCGACGCATCCCTTAGAGCATTGACAGACACCACATCCCTTGCATGGTGCAATGTTGAGTTTGTCAGGTTCAATGATTTCAATTTCATTCTTTTCTGATGCTCCTTTTATAAATGCATTGATTGCTGTCAGCGTGTTTCCTTTTCTGGCACTTCCATTAATGATTACAATTTTCATGCGTGTATCCTCCAACTTTCCGATTTGTATGTCTCTATTATACCATAATGATACTATTATAAAAAAGGAAAAAAGCAGTAATGAATTTTCTTAATCATTACTGCTTCAAACAACTGTTCTCAGGGGGAATCGAACCCCCAATTAGCGCTTAGGCGCTCGAGATACCACTGTAAATACATACAATGATTAGTCAACCTAAGTCAAGGAAATCCTTGGTTTTCCTAACTATTCTGTTACTCCCTGTCAAAATAAGAAAACCTGTTTTCATCTC
>OBCI01000146.1_pt1 | contig 16167 bp, 12 predicted proteins | sample 1495881 | NCBI WGS metagenome assembly OBCI01 (sample SAMN03418262, study PRJEB22391) | human gut metagenome | biome: human-gut; feature: organic feature; material: feces | host: Homo sapiens | place: Tanzania | collected 2013-01 | reverse complement strand
TGGTATTCGCCTTTTTTGTGTTTTCAGATTTCTTCATTTTCTGTGGAGCAAATGCAAGGAAATGAAGAAAAAATCACTAAAAAGGGCTTTCTGATGCGTTTTTTTAGCGCGGGAGCAGGAAATTTTTAGCTCTCAAATAGATACTATATACCTTATTATAATATAAATAGATAGAAAATGGCAAAGAAACAAGATACCATCAGCATAGGTTTTGAAGAGAAAATCTGGAAGGCTGCCGACATTCTGAGGGGCAACCTGAGCGCTTCGCAATACGAGGGCGTTGTGCTCGGACTCATCTTTCTGAAATACATCAGCGACCGCTTCGAACAGAAGTTTCAGGAGCTGCAGGGCGATGAATATGCCGACCCGGAAGATAAGGATGAATACACTGCCGAGAACATCTTCTTCGTGCCTGCTGAGGCTCGCTGGAGCAAGATTAGTGCTGCTGCCCACCTGCCTGAAATCGGTGTGGTGATAGATGATGCGCTGACTGCCATTGAGCGTGAGAACGAAAGATTGAAGGGCATTCTGCCTAAGAATTTCGCCCGTCAGGAGCTGGACAAGCGCCGCTTGGGTGATGTGGTGGATCTCTTTACGAACATAGAAATGCACGATGCTGGCGATGAGAAGGACCTCTTAGGCAGAACCTACGAATACTGCTTGCAGCAGTTTGCTTCCTTGGAGGGCAAGAATGGTGGCGAGTTCTATACGCCGTCCTGCATTGTGCGCACGCTGGTAGAAATCCTTGAACCTTACGAGGGCAGAGTTTATGACCCTTGCTGCGGAAGTGGTGGTATGTTCGTACAGAGCGCCAAGTTTATAGAGCGCCACAAGGGAAACCTGCGCAAGATCAGTATCTACGGTCAGGAGGCAAACCCTGATACGTGGAAGATGGCGCACATGAACCTTGCCATTCGTGGTTTGGATGCGAACTTGGGCAATGTCTTTGCCGACACATTCTATGATGACCAGCACCCTACGCTGAAGGCAGATTTCATTCTTGCCAATCCTCCTTTCAATCTCAGCGACTGGGGACAGAGTGCGCTTCAGGAAGACGTGCGCTGGCAGTATGGTTTGCCACCTGCTGGCAATGCCAACTTTGCGTGGATGCAGCACATGATTCACCATCTGGCACCAAACGGAAAGATAGGTTTGGTGCTGGCGAATGGTGCGCTTTCCAGTCAGAGTGGTGGCGAGGGACAGATTCGCCAAGCCATTATCGAAGCTGACCTGGTAGAGGGAATCGTGGCTTTGCCTTCCCAGTTGTTTTATAGCACTGGCATTCCTGTAAGTCTTTGGTTTATCAGTCGCAACAAGGCGCAGAAGGGCAAGACCGTGTTTATCGATGCCCGAAACATGGGCACGATGGTAACACGCAAATTGCGTGAGTTGATGCCAGATACGGATATTAAGAAAATCTCTGACACCTTCCATGCGTTCCAGCAGGGAACCTTGGAGGATGAAAAGGGTTTCTGTGCCGTATGCACCACCGAGCAGATTGCAGCTCAGAACTTCATTCTGACACCGGGAAGATACGTAGGAATCGCCGAAGACAAAGGCGACGGAGTGCCATTTGAGGAGAAAATGACGAATCTCACTGGTGAACTGAAGCAACTGTTTGAGGAAAGCAAGAAGCAGGAAGAGGAGATCAGAATGCAGTTGAAGAAAATTGGATGGGAGGTGTAAGTATGGAGTTTTTAAATGAATATTCTGGGCTTTTCTCTTTGTTGGCGGTAGTGGCTTCTATAGTCTCTATCGTGGTTTCTGTTGTGATTTATCGTAAGCAGAAGAAACAGCAGCTGCAAGACTTGCAGGATGAATATGAGGCTATAGAAAGCAACTCTAAATTTCCGATGAGTATTGCTGAAAGGGAGTATTTTATCCATGAAAGTTATTTGCAAAAGAAATTAAGGAGGAAGTAGGATGGAGTGGAAAGAAGTTACACTTGGAGAAATTACGAATTTAGTTATTGATTATCGGGGCAAAACTCCATTGAAACTAGGTTCCTCTTGGTCTGATTCAGGCTATCGTGCTTTATCTGCAAAGAACATAAAAACTGGTCAAATTGTAGCAGAAGACTCAATTAGATTTGTGGACGAAGAATTATATAGAAAATGGATGAAGGATGAAGTTAAGAAAGGAGATATCCTTATTACTTCTGAAGCTCCATTCGGTCAGATTTACTATTGGGACAGTGACGAAAAGATAGTGTTGAGTCAAAGATTATTCGATGTAAGGCTAAATGATGAAGTGTGTCATAAATATGTTTATTATTTTATGACCTCACATCGTTATCAGAAAGATCTTGAAGGAAGAGCTACTGGAACAACAGTAACTGGTCTTAGACAACCTGAACTGTTAAAGAGTACGATACTCTTGCCACCACTTTCTGCTCAACGAAGCATTGCTTCCATTCTTTCCTCTCTCGACCGCAAGATAGAGTTGAACAACAAGATCAATGCTGATTTGGAGGAAATGGCGCAGGCTATTTTCAAGAATTGGTTCGTTGACTTTGAGCCTTTCAAGAATGGTAAGTTCGTGAATAGTGAATTGGGAATGATTCCTGAAGGATGGAAAGTAGGAACACTAACTGATGTTATTAAGTTAATGCCAGGAGGAACCCCTAAAACTTCGGAGCCTTTATATTGGGAAAATGGAACAATTCCATTCTTCAGTCCTAAGGACGTAAGTGGATTATATTGTTTTGAAACAGAGAAACATATAACAGAAGCAGGTTTAAATAAATGCAGTAGTAATTTATATCCTAAAGATACTATATTTATTACTTGCAGAGGAACTGTTGGCAAGGTATGTTTGACAGCGTGTAACATGGCAATGAACCAATCTAATTATGCAATAAAAGCAATGGATGGTTATAGTCAATATTATGTGTATTATTTGGTTAAATCAGTTGTTGAAAGGCTGATAAAGAAATCGAATGGTGCTGTCTTTTCTGCTATTACATCCAAAGACTTTGATGAAGAAATTCTCATTCCATCAAAGAAAGCAGTTGAAGATTTTACCAATGTAATAGATGGCTTCTTTAGGAGAATCGTCACGATTGGTTCTGAAAATTCCCGCCTCTCCCTTCTCCGCGACACCCTTCTCCCTCGCCTCATGTCTGGCGAAATCGAAGTCCCGGAATAACAATCTGGGAGGAACGGAAAGAAAAAGAAAAGATTAATAAACATAATAATAACAACAAATTATGGGAAACAGAAATAAGGACATTGAAAAATTATTCGAGCAAAAGAATTTGCTCGAGAGTAAGATTAAAATGACCAAACAGATCATTGCTGATCTGGAGAAACTGAAACAAGACGAATTCAACTTTTGTTTCGTGGACCTCAATCCTTACAAGGATGAGAGCTTGGTGCAAAGTGAATTGGGAATGATACCGGAAGGATGGAAAGTAGGAACCTTTACCGACTTGCTGAAGAAATACAAGCAAAAGACCGAGAATATCAACCTCGACAAGGTATTGGAAACTTCTTACCAGTTCAGTCATTATGTTTATTATGTCTGGAAATCTAAATATGATCAGGGCATCACGAACGGATTTGAAAACGAACAGGTTTTGATTCCTGATGATGCAGGATTGACGTATTACGAGGAACAAGCAGGTATTTGGCAGACGATCAAGCAGAAAGAAGAAGCCAAACTCTCTTGCCTCCTCAAGAAACGAAAAAATCTTCTCCTGATGTTGGAGCTACTTGAAAAAGCGACTCCGAAATAAGGAATAACGAGACGAAAATATAAAAATATAAGATAATGGCAGACGACAAGAAATTCACCGAAGACGCATACGAGCAAACGCTCATCGCCCTGTTCAGAGACGAATTAGGCTATGCGTATGAATGCGGGTACGATGTGGAACGCGACATCAAGGAGCCTTTCTATCGTGCCGATTTGGTTGCCTCTATGCGACGACTCAATCCCGAACTGCCAGCCGATATAATGGATGATGGAATCAAGAAAATCACAGACATTCATATCGGTACTTTAGAACAAAACAACGAGCAGTTTACCCTGTGGATGCAGAACGGCATGGAGGTGGGATATACTCAGGACGGAGAAGAACGGACGGTCCTGATGCGGCTCATCGACTTCGACCATCCTGAAAGAAACCTCTTCAAGGTAGTGAACCAATGGCGTGTGGAGGAATATAAGAGCAAGCGCTGCGACATGGTGGTGATGGTCAACGGATTGCCTCTCGTGGTGGTGGAACTGAAAAGCGCCACCTCCGAAGATGCTTCCATCGACGATGCTTTCAAGCAGATCAAAAACTATCAGCAGAGCGTGCCGAGCCTCTTCAGCTACAATGCTTTCAACGTGATCAGCGACATGAGCGAAACTCGTGCCGGAACCATCACCGCCAAGCAAGACCGCTACATGGAATGGAAAACCGTGGACGGGGCGTATGAGTCAACTCTCATGGCCGACTACCGTACTTTCTTCCTCGGAATGTTCCAGCAAGAAAGGTTGCTCGACATCCTGCAGAACTATATCTGCTTCGACAAGAAAGAGGGCAAATATGCCAAGATTCTGACTGCCTACCATCAGTACTATGCCGTAGGCAAAGCCCTGCAAAGGACTCGCACGGCGGTGGAAGGCAACGGAAAAATCGGTGTGTTCTGGCACACGCAGGGTTCGGGCAAGAGCCTCTCCATGGTGTTCTATGCCCACCAGTTGGTGCAGCGACTGCCCGAAGTAACCATCGTAGTGGTGACCGACCGCAAAGACCTCGACAATCAGCTCTTCGGTCAGTTCTGCCGCTGCAAGGACTTCCTCCGTCAGGAACCCGTGAACGCCCAGAGCCGTGAAGACTTAGGCAATCTGCTGCAGGGGCGCAAGAGTGGCGGCATCATCTTCACCACCATCCAGAAGTTTGATGAAGGCGATGAAGCACTCTCCACCCGTCGCAACATCATCGTGATGACCGACGAGGCGCACCGCTCGCAATACGGCGATGAGCACTGGGATGCCAAGAGTCTGACGATGAAGAAGGGATTCAGCCGGAAGATGAGAGAAGCCCTGCCAGGTGCCTCGTTTATCGGATTTACAGGTACGCCTATCAGCGACCGAGACCGAGATACGGAGGAGGTGTTCGGCAACTACATCGACGTTTACGACATGAGTCAGGCAGTGGATGATGGAGCCACACGTCCCGTATTCTACGAGAGTAGGGTGGTCAACCTCAATCTGGACGAGGAGACGATGCAACTGCTGAATGATGAGTTTGACAAGTTGGAGGAAGATGGAGCCACAGAGGAACAGATCAGGAGGGCAAAGCAGGAGCATAGCCGACTGGAAGTAATCTTGGGCGAAGATGCTACCATCGACACCTTGGTAAAAGACATCATCCGGCACTACGAGGAAAACCGAGCGCAGATACTCACCGGTAAGGCCATGATCGTGGCACTCACCCGACCTATCGCCATCAAAATCTACCGCAAGATACTTGAACTTCGACCAGACTGGACGGAGAAAGTAAAGGTGGTGATGAGCGGTTCGAACCAAGACCCTGCCGACTGGCAACCGATTATAGGCAACGAAGCCTACAAGAAGGAATTAGCACGCAAGTTCAAGGACGACGGCGACCCGATGAAGATAGCCATCGTGAGAGATATGTGGCTGACGGGATTTGACGTTCCATCGCTTGCCACCATGTATGTGTATAAGCCGATGAGCGGCCACAACCTGATGCAAGCCATTGCCCGGGTGAACCGAGTGTTCCAGACCGAGGATGGCGAGAAGAAGGAAGGTGGACTGATAGTGGATTACGTAGGTATTGCGCAGGCATTGAAGAATGCCATGCAGCAGTACACCAACCGAGACCGCCGTCGCTTCGGAGACCCCGACATCGCCAAGACCGCCAAGGTGAAATGGAAGGAAGAGATGGAAATCTGCCGTGACCAGTTGCATGGTTTCTACTATTCCGGCTTCTTCGAGCAGGACAATGTGAAGCGGGCTTCAGCCATCACGGGTGGTGCCAACTTCCTGAGTTCTCCAGCCATGGTTCAGCGCAAGAAGAACTTCATGGAGCACAGCAATCTGCTTCACAACGCCACCACCCTTTGCCGTTCGCTCCTCGATGAGCAGCAGAAAGCGGAGGTGTGCTATATGGATGCGCTGCGCGTGATGATGCTCAAATTAGCACAGAAGGGCAAGGTGAGCCGGCATGAAATCAATGAGCGTATCGGCGAACTGCTGAGGCAGAGCGTGAAGAGCGACGGAGTGATCAATCTCTTCGGCGACCGCCAGATAGAGTTCTCGCTCTTCGACGAAGCTTTCATCAAGGAGGTGAAGAATATGAAGGAGCGCAATCTCGCTGTGGAACTGCTCACCAAACTGCTGAAGGAGAAAATCAAGCAGCAGCAGAAGACCAACGTGATACAGAGCGACCTCTTCTCTGATATGCTCAGCAAGAGTCTCTCCAACTACCTGAAAGGCTTGCTCACCAACGAGGAAGTGATAGAGGAGCTGCTGAAGATGGCGCAGCAATTCAAGAAGGCAGAGGAAGAGGGCAACAGCTTAGGACTTTCGCCTGAAGAGAAGGCATTCTATGATGCACTCTCCACACCGGAAGGAGCCAGACAGGCTTACTCAGACGAGGAGTTTGTGGCGCTCACCAAGGAGTTGACGGAGGTGCTGCACCGCAACCGCACCATCGACTGGAACCGCAAAGAGTCGGCAAGAGCCAAGATGCGCGTGATGGTGAAGCGACTGCTCAAGAAGTATAAGTATCCGCCTGAGGGAGCAGAAAAGGCATTGGAAACCGTGATGCGGCAATGCGACCACTGGGCAGATCAGGAAGAAAATGTATTATAAACCCTTTAAAATTTTAGATTAAGAAACAGAAAGTAAACAAAGAACATAACAACATAATAATCAAATAGACGCTGAATAACTGCACTTCTACGGTATTCAGAACCTGCAAATTCAAGAAAAATCGACAAGAAGACGGTGACAGCAAGGCGTCCACTCCTCCACGGCGTGGGCAGTACTTGTTTGTGCCTTGTCGAAGGCTCTTGCAGGTGCCAGAATACCGGTGCTTACAGGGACCCCCATGCCGCTTTTGTAAATCAATTCATACTAAAAACAAAACAATGGCGATAGAACAACTACCCAAAAACTATTGCGATTACAATGACCTTCTTAAAATTAATGCTGAAGACGATTTGCTCGTAATGGACGAGGCAACAGGAGTGAGGAAATACATTCCTATTACCATAACTGATGTAAACCTATTTAAGAGAGAAATAGAAATTTTATGTAAGGAGCTTCAACATGTTATAGACGACGCTAAGTGGTTTGCCGTCAAGCATAATAGACTCACACACTATTTTTGTATTTATCAAACCTTGACTGAATATCTTACCGATTTTCTGGAAACCGTTCATTCACTCCATAAAAAAGTTTATATCTCGATTTATAAATGTTATGACGACGAGATCATGCAGATTTTCACGGAGTCATTAGAACCTGTTTTTCGTGAATTTCAGGTGATAGCCCGAAAGCATCTGAACTTCTTTCCGGATTTGGAGAACTATGAACAGATTCCTGATGCCTTTTCTCTGTTTAAGCCTTGCCATGAAAACTATATTTCTATGGGCTTGACAATGTCTGTGAAGGAATGCCTGCGTTTGATGGACCAGATTAGTAAGGATGTTTTGTCAATCTATCAAACGAGACTTAAGCGCTCTCATCACGAGGGTTGCATCATCTATCGCCATATCAAACGAATGTTTGACGAGTCTTTTCTTTCCGAGCATCTTCATCATGTGGCAAGAGTTAAGAAGCACCACCTGGAGAGTAGAAGAATCGGTTATAACACGGAATCTCTGCGCAAGGTTTTGGATGATACCATGGGAGCTTATGGTAATTATAAGTTGTGTGCTTACTGGAACGACAACTATATCCAGGAAGAGGAGGATATGGAGAATTTTGTCTATATTCTTTCTAAGGAAAAGGCTTCTCCCCAGGAGTTTGAAACCCTGTTTAAGTATTTGGGTGAGTATAAGATGTGGGAGGATGAGATTGCCAAGGCTGATGAGTATGAGCGCCAGAGTGATCCGTTCTTTGTGAACTGGGTAGATCCTGTGAAGTTGGAGAATAAATTGAAGTTCTGGATTAAGGGCAATATTGATACGCAGCAGAAATGGTATATAGTATGGTGTCTGATGAAATATACGTTCCACATGGTGCGTGATGATCAGGACAAAAATGCCTTTGCCAAACGCATGAACCTGATGTTTCCCGATGCAGAGAAGAAATGTATCAGCGAGTCTTTCAGAAAGATGGAAACGCAAATGAACCACAACAGGGACTTTTCTTACTGGTTTGAAGATTCAGACCCTGACTACCATACTGCTTTTGAGCTTCATATAAAATTGAAAGATGAAAAAGAATATAAGAGAGATTTCTGTTATGCATAAATAAATCCCATATAAGCGATTCTCATGCCGTGAGAGTCGCTTTTCTCGTTTTTATTCTACTTTTCCTCTATTATTCCCTTCATTTTTCCCAAGGGTTGGGAATGTCTTGGGAAAACAGACGGTAATTCTATAAGTATCACATTATCAGCGCTTTACGAGAAGAAAAAGCATTAGAAAAGAGAGACTTTTTTTAGAGCCTTTGGGAAAAATGGGGATTTCTAATGTTAAGGAATGTGATTTTGTCTTCGCTTTTTACCCGCTTTTTTCCTTCAAACAGATTTTTCCCAAAAAGGGACCGATTTTTCCCAAAAACGTGGGTTTTTCGGGGAACCTTTGGGAAAACGATTGTTTCCCTCAGTTAGCTGCCGTATCTTTGCACCAGCTTTCAGCAAGATCGGAGCTGCTAACTAATGAGCCTAAAAAGGAAGGCGAGGTCTTGTTTTTTTTTATTATGGAAACAAAAATTATGCGAGTGGTGCAGCAGGGCGAGCCTTTCGCTGTACAGAGTCAGAAGAGTGAAAACGGTCAGATGATGAAGTGCAACATCGTGTTGCAGGAGATGGGCGGCAAGTATGAGAACCAGTACGCTGCGGCAATGTTGGGGAATGCGGCTCAGTGCAAATTCTATCCTGGCGATTTGGTGGCTGTTACGCTCCGCTTTACTACCCATGAGCACAATGGTCAGGTTTATCAGGATATTCTGGTTACGGACATTGAAAAGGCGTTTTTAAAGGTAAAAGGGTAAAAAAGTAAAAAGGTAAAAAGAGCTTCGCATTGCGAGGGTTCTGGAACAAGTTATTAATCTGAGTTGGGACGGACGGAGGATTTTCTTAAGTAAAGCGCGCAACATTCCTGATGTTTCTCCTCGTAAATTTCAATTCAGATATGAAGAAAGATAATTCTAAAAACTGCAACCAGCAGAATAATGGTTGCAATCTGGGGCAACAGAATAACGGTTGTGATCATGTACAGTTGGGCGGTGTGGCTTTCTATGATGGAAGCAAGTGTTTTCTCTTTACTCCTGACCAGCAGGGTGTGAGAGACCAAGTGCCAGGGTTCCGTTCGCAGGGCGTTGCCCAGCAGTTGAGTGACGGCACATTCGATTTCGTTGCGAAAGCGAAGCCGCGTTCTCAGTCTAAACTTATCAAGAAATTGGCTCACGGACGAGTGAGCAAGACGAAGGACAATGCCGTGCAACTTACCCTCAAGGTGTATAGTGACGAGGGGGTCAATATCGGCAAAGCACTCGTAAAGGAAGCACGAGAGGCTGCTGATGCCGTGGTGGATCTGCAACTGAAGCAGTAAGTTAGTCTTAACGATGGGTACGTTTAAACGATGATTATGTTTAAACCATGTAGAACTAAAACATGAAGAACGAAACAGAATGAGCTGTTATTTAATTAAGGTGGAGAACGGGCACAAGGTTGCCCGTCCCATCACCTCGGAAGAGGAATATAAGCAGCTGCGTGGAAGCAAAGAGCAGAAGGCGAATTTGCGTCAGGCTCGTGCCGGAAGCGATGCTGCGAAACGCAGACTGATACAATTCAATTACTCCGGGCATTATCCCAATGGTGTGGTGAAAGGCATGAAACTGCCAAGCCAGGCTTTCGGCTTTGATATGGATGAACCAGAGGCTTTTGCCAAGGCTGCCAAACTGCTGCTGAAGGAGCCGAGTAAATACGGTCTGCTGATGTTGGAAAGGAGCGCAAGACAGGGCGGTCATGCGGTGTTTGAGCGTGAAAAGGGCAAGACCATCTTGGAGAATCAAGTGAGGATTGCTACAATGCTGGAGTGCGAAATGGATACGTCGGCTCACGACATCAACCGGGTTTACTTCACCACCACTTCGGATGATGAAGACTTGCTTTTCCTCTCTCCGCATCTCTTTCAGGATGCTTATGACGAGGCTGCTGTGGCAGCTGAAGCAAAGGTTTTGGAGGAGCGGGAGAGATCAGGAAAAGAAGAGTTGAATGAAGGTGCTCATAAAGCCAATAAGCACTATAAGCCTTGGGAAAATCCGATGCCCAATACTTCTGCTACGATTTTAGGCGGAGATGCTTCTACTGGCTCTACAGAGAAGAAAACAGGAACGACTGCTCCTGCAGCTTCTACAGGAAAGAATGAAGCTCCAAACCCATCTGCTGGAACTCCCCAAGTTTCAGCCCCATCCGATCTCAAATATCTCGGAATTCCTTATTCCGACATCATCGCCAAATGGTGGCAGATGTATAATGACGGTCAGGAGCCCGTGAAATCCAATCGCAACACATTGACTTTTGAACTTGCCGTTAATCTCCGTCATATCTGTGGTTTCGACCGCAATCTGATGGCTCAGGTGATTCCCTGCTACGATGGTTTCCCTGATCAGGAGAAGATGGCTTGCATCAACTCGGCACTCAGTGAGAAAATCACGCAAATGCCGAAACGTCTGAAAGACGTATTGTCTGCCATTCGACAAGAGAAACTGAACAAGAATGCGGCAACGGGAGCGACTGGAACGGATGAAGACGATGAAGCTTTCATCAATGCGCTGGATGAAGCTAATGCGCAGGACGACCAGTTCTACTATAATGCCCTGCCGAAACTGCCGCAAGGTATCAAGGATTCGGTTGATGCTGTGGGCCCAGCCCTCGCCATGCCTGTCATCTCTGCTATCTGTCCGGTCATCGGAATGCTTGCCACAGGTGTAAAGGTAAGCGTGCACGGCAAGATGAACTCGCTCAATCTCATCTCCTATATCGCAGGAGATTTCGCCTCAGGAAAGGGTAGTATTGACCCGATTATCAACACCTGGACGAAAGAATTGAAGGATATGGACAAGATATATCTGCAGACGGAGGAGGACTGGAGAGTCAAGAAGCGTGCGGCAAAGAACAAGAAGGAGCAGCCCGAAGAGCCGAAATTGCCTATCAGATGTCTGACGCTGAACAATACCGTGGCCAATCTCGCTGAACGTCTTGCCAACACCGAAGGCAAACACGCCTTCTCCTTCACTCCGGAAGCCGACACCGTGGCGCAGAAGTGGAAATCGGCCATGAGCGACTTCTCCGTGATGCTCCGTCAGGCTTACGACGGCACCAGCTATGAACGTGAGGCAAGAAGTGCTGAGGCGGTGAATGTGCATATCGAAAGGCTTCTGTGGAATGTGGTGATGTGCGGAACGCCTGATGCACTCTATCGTGTAGTGAGCAACTACACGGATGGTTTTCAAAGCCGTATCGTCGTGGCTCGAACTCCCGACAATACCTTCACACCGCTCACCGAAAATCTCTATGTTCTGAAAGATCGACAGAAGGAACGCATCATCCAGATAGCCCATCTGCTGCCGCTGATGAACGGAGAAGTGGAGTTGCCCAAGTTGGAGGAAAAAGGTAGAGAATGGTTGGAGCTGATAAGACTGGAAACGATGAAGAATGACGACAAGGTGAAAGCTCGCCAGCGTTTCCGTATCTGCCCTACCACCATGAGGATGATGACCTGCCTGATGCTCTGCAAAGTGGCTGAGATATTGATTCATAAACATGGATTGAATGGAGCAGAAAAGAAGTTGAAGGAGCATCCCAACTTGTGGAAAGAGATGATCGTAAGAACGCAGACACCAGCAATGCTTTCTGTTTTCGACACCTTAGCCGACTATCAGTTGGAGAATGCTCTCTACTTCTTCCGTCAGCGCATAGAGGATGCTTTTTCTTCCAAAAACTACAACGGACAGGCTTCTTTAGAGCGGTCCAAACGTGGAAAGAATGATTCTATCTTTGAGCGATTGGATACTAACTTCACCTTTGAGCAGGCATTGCAACAAAGCATTGCTGTGAAAGGGGCGAATGTGACTCGTGAGACGGCAAGACAAATGCTAAAAAATTGGAGAAAACAGGGATTAGTAACGATACTGAAAGACAAGCACTACCAGAAAGTTAATATTTCGGTATAAATCTGTCTTTCTGGATTATTCTCTCACAAATCCGGTCATTTGGTCAAAGTCATTTTCGGTCAAAATCGTTTTCGGGGGATTCATTTCCCCCGAATATCACTTTCAAAATTTTAAAATTATGGAAATAAATTTATATCGTCAAATTGGTACTCCCTGGGGCTTAATGGGCACTATACTCGTAGAAGGGATACTTGTGTATAGAACATTAGAGCATCCTACTCGCCATTTGCCTGCCGGTGAATACAAGGTTGAAATCATGTTTAACAAAAATTACAGGAAGGGGTGGATGGAATCTCCGATTGATAAGGAGCTTATCAATGTTCCTGTGATTAGAAAGATAGACGCCCGCCCCATAAAGACTGCATCTCGCATCCCGTTCTTCATGCCTGGCAATGGGGCTTTCACACTGAAACATGGTAGCATCATCATCGGGAAGGCTGGTCCAGCAGGTCTGTTGCTTCATACATTAGATTGTTACCTTGATTTCTATAAGGTATTGGAAGGAGCTATAGGGAAAGGTGAAGAGATCAGGCTGATTATTCAGGACATTGAGCAGAATGAAATCCCTCTGAGTTCTGTATATCTTTTCTAATATTTAATTTTACATCATGAAGCGTATTATCAAGGAAATCATCATTCATTGTAGTGCTACCAAAGAAGATAAGGACTACACAGTTGCCGACATCGACCGCTGGCACAGAGCGCGCGGTTTCAGAAAAATCGGTTATCATTTCGTCATCTACCGCAACGGCGACATTCACGTAGGCCGTTCTTTGTCTGAAATCGGTGCTCATTGTAAGGGGCACAATGCCATCAGCATCGGCATCTGCTACATCGGCGGTTTATCCAAGGATGGCAAACCGAAAGACACCCGTACCATTGAACAGAAGGCTGCCCTGCTGGATCTCCTCACTCAGCTGAAGGAGGAATTCCCTCACGCCACCATCCACGGCCACAATGAGTTTTCCGCCAAGGCCTGTCCTTGCTTCGATGTGAAGAAGGAATTAGCTCCCTATTTTACCGTCTCATTTTCTTTCTGAGCCATTGACTCAATGCCTCGTAAGCACTGATTTCCTCCTGGTGCTGTGGCTCTGCGAAGGTAAGTTGATCACCGGATGAATCGCCATACTGGTCTGGGAAGATAATCATCAGATTGGTGCCCGAGAAGAAGCGGGTGATTTCCTCTGGCAGACGTTCCAGGGCTGTCTTGTAGGATACTGTTCCCTTGCGGGCAGTAATCACAACCAACATGTGGTCGTTGGAAATCTGGGCTGCCAACTGTGGCATTTCGTTCCAATGGTTCATCAAGGCATAGTCGGCACGCACTTCATGATGGCGGTTCTGTATGTACTCATTGATGAGCGCCAAGGTTTCGGTGCGACCATGAAACTGGATACGACAGTCAAGATTTCCTGCCATTCGGCTGAGGCGTTCAAGCCAGCGGTAAAAGCCTGGTTCAAACTCTGCTCGTGATGGCACGGCTACTTGAATCCTGCGTATTGTATTCAACGGTTGTATGACGCGAGCCATGATGATCTGTCGGCTCAAACCGTTGAAAAGACTCTGATGGAATTCGCCCCAGAATTTCGGAGAACGCTCCGGATGCATGTGCATACCGATGATAATCTCAGAGCATTGGAACTCGTTGAAAGCATGCTTGATGCCATTGGCGATGTTGGCAGCAATACGAACCTGCGTCTGGGTCATCACATCGGTAGCTGCTGCTAATTGGCTGCAATGGTCGAGCAGTTGTCTGCCCTGTTCCTGATTGTATCGCATGTCCTTATCATCGTAAACCACGTTCAGACAAACCAGTCCCCGGTTCAGTTTCTGATTTCTCACTAAGAGTGCCAAATCCATCAGGCTGTCGGCATATTCCGGGTATCTCACAGGGATGAGAATCTTCTCGTCATTGCCCTTCTTCTCGTCTTCAGCTTCCGGCAATTCCTTGTCTCGGAGGATAATTTTCTGGGACGACCAGTCGGTGAGGAGCGAGGAGATGATGCAGGTAAAGAGGATCATGATGACCACGCCATTGAGCATGTCATCATTCACCAGATAAGTGTTGGGACCGATGAGGATATTCATTCCGACCATGACCATGGCGATACTGCCGGCTGCGTGGGCTGAGGTGAGTCCAAACATCATGTGACCAGAGGAAAGCGGAAGGCGGAAACCGAGGCATGCTGCATAGGCTGCTATGGCTTTGCCTAACGTTCCGAAAAAGACGATGCAGAAGATTACCCAGAGGATATGACCGCCCTGGAAGAGCAGGTTGACATTGATGAGCATGCCTACTCCTATCAGGAAATAAGGGATGAAAAGGGCATTGCCGATGAATTCCAAGCGGTTCATGAGCGGAGATACGTGGGGAATGTATCTGTTGAGGATGAGGCCGGCAAAGAATGCTCCGAACACGCCCTCGATGCCTACTATCTGGGATAAGGCTGCACTCATGAAAAGCATCGCCATGACGAAGATGAACTGCATGACGGCATCACTGTAGCGGCGCAGAAACCAGCGGGTAAGACGGGGAATGAGGAATATCATAAAACCGCAATAGGCTGCAAACTTGGCGGCGAAGAATACCCAGAAGAGTACGCCGTCATGCTCGCCAAACGAAGCAACGAGACCTGCTAAGATGACCAACGCTATCAGAAGCGAAAGCATACTGGACCCGACACTCAGCGTGACACTCGGTTTCTGCTGCAATCCGTATCTCGAAACTATCGGGTAGGCTATCAGCGTATTGGAAGCCATGATACAGCTGAGGAGGAGCGAGGCCTTGGTGGAGTAGTGGAGCAGGTGGATGCTCATGAAATAGGTCAGCGTAAACGGTATGAAGCAGGTAAGCAAGCCATAGATGAGTAGTCGCGACTTGTTTTTCTTCATACCTTCCATGTCCATCTCCAAGGCTGCGAGGAACATGATGTAGTAGAGCCCCACCTTTCCAAACAGTTCAAAGGAGGAGTCTCGTTCCAGGATATTCAGTCCATACTTGCCGACAACGATTCCTGCCAACACCATGCCAATGATGTGTGGAATACGCAGTTTACCCATAATGATAGGGGCAAAGAGAACGATGAGCAGCACTACGAAGAAGATCAACGTAGGGTCGGTTATCGGGAAGTAATGTGTTAAGTTCAGCATAGACATTCTATTTTTTTGTTTGCAAGTGCAAAGATACGTCGTTTTTTTGAATTGACCATACAAAATTACGGAGAATTATTTTCTTAGTGGCATCTAAGGGTATTATTTCTCTTTCAGTTTGCATGTTTTATATTCATGCTCATCAATGCCTTTATCGTGGCACTCATACGCATCGGGGGCTTTCACCCGCACTTCATGGGAAACGACAAGGGTCTATATGCCACGATGACAAGGTGGCGTATAGACCCTTGATTATATGGTGATATTAGAAATCTACATCTCCGCTATTGTATTTTTATGAATTGCTTAGATTCTTAATGATTTCCAAAGGTAGCTGGGTAGCTTTGGAAACCTGTTCGGCAGAAAGTCCCATTGCCAGCAATCGTTGTGCTGTTTCTGTGTTGGCCTCATGTTTGCCTTCAGCTCTACCTTTTTCCATGCCTATTTCTATACCTTCAGCAAGCCCTTCTTGTTTTGCCGTATCAATTGAATTCTTGATATCCCGATATGCCTTCTTACTAGCTTCATACTCCCTCATTTCCTGCGGAGTAAACTTGGCTATTTCGGCTTCCTCAAAGAGGCGATCGAAGACCTTGTCGCACAGTTCTTTCGGGCGCTGGGTAAGCTTATAGAGGTTCTTCAGTGCAT
>OBCI01000145.1_pt1 | contig 16193 bp, 14 predicted proteins | sample 1495881 | NCBI WGS metagenome assembly OBCI01 (sample SAMN03418262, study PRJEB22391) | human gut metagenome | biome: human-gut; feature: organic feature; material: feces | host: Homo sapiens | place: Tanzania | collected 2013-01 | reverse complement strand
TTTCTCCATAAAAATATACTAATTTTCAGGCGGTTTTTTAATTCCGCCAACAGGTTATGCAATAAAAGAAAAACTAAGCCATAAGTAATAAATGGTATATACAATCTCTTGATTCTTTTTAAAGCATAACTTTTAAAATTAGTCAAACTTTTAGTTTTAAAGAAATAGCCAGCAACGAAAAAGAAAACAGCCAGATGATACTGGTTTACAAAATCATTAATAAAAGGATGAATAGCGCAATGACCTAAAACAACAGAGATTATTGCTAAGCCTTTCATTATAGAAAAGGACGTATTATATGCCAATTTATTCATAACAAAGAGATTTTTTTACAAAAACCAAATCAACTAAACCTAACCGAATCTTCAATTGAGCTAAAAATCTATATATAATTTTATCTTCAGAAACATTCTTGTTTTCGTGCCAATAGAAAAATGTCAAATCTAAACGCCTTGCATCAAACTGCTCAGAGAACGCATCTCCACGATCGGTTTTCTTAATATACTCAGATATACTTTTACTCCAATAGTGATTCAATTGTATTGTATTGTGGGCAGGAACCTTTTCTGCATTAGGATAGTTTATGAAGTGGAAAGACTCGTTAATCATCGGAAGTCTTAACATTTTACCCATAAACAAATGTTTGCAAAACAAATGTTCCATATACATTTCATGTGGTTCATAAATGGTATTCCATATTATTTTACCTGTATTTCTAAGCTCTTTCCATGAAGAAGTGTATTGCTCTATCACACATTTGTTTGAATCTGCATCTACAATTCCATTAGTACCAAACATTTTCCAATAAATTTTCACAGCGGGATATCTTTCAAATTTTTTCAACCAATCTCCAATATTTGTCTCTTCATACGGACAAATAAATTCATCCAAGTCAATTAAAGCCACCCATCTGCTCTCATTAGCATATTTGTTTTTAAAATCTTCGTAGGCAGACAATTGTCCGTACTGTACAGGCCAATCTATTAGAGTGACTATATTATTCTCAATATAAGGTCTTAACACTTCTAAATAATTATCTGTTGAAAAATTATTATAAAGGTAAAAGTGTTCTACGCCAATCAAAAGATGATATTCTATCCATTCTTTAAAAAATCTAGCTTCATTTTTAAAAATTGCACATATTGAACAATAATACAATGCCTTGTTCTCGCCTTTTCTTTTGAATGTACAAAAGAATATTATATGAAAAATGATATTACTAACCCAATCCTTAAGACGGACTTTTAGATTTCTCAAAATTTTTTTTATTCGTTTTGATTTCATTTCAAATTACAGTTAAAAGTAAAATAAGAAGAAATATTAGCACCAACACAAAAGTCTCTCAATAAAAAACAATTCATAGTCTGTACAGATTCTACTACTTATATCTCATTTGCAAAAATAGAAGAACAACACTACGAATTACAATTTCTTGATTCTATAATAGCATTGTAACAACTAATCAAACTTTTTGCTATACTTTTATCATTATGGCGATTTCTGGCAAAAGTATAATTAGCGTCAGCCATCCTTATCATAGCATTCTGATCATTTATGATAGATATAATATGAGATGCCATATAGTAAGGATCATTAGCTGGTACTAGACTTTCATCTTTAACAGTATCTAGGAATAATGAAGATATACCTCCTACGTTAGTGGATATAACAGGCAACCCTATTAACTGAGCTTCACAAATTGAATTAGGGCTATTGTCTATATAAGATGCATGTACATATAAATCTGCATTTTGCAACTCTAATAACAAATCTTTAGCGTCCTTGTTTCCACAAGGTACTAAATTAACATCAGAACACATTATTCCAGTATTTTTCTCATAATGTATCATTTGTTGGACAGTAGGTCCTATCAAATGCCATTCAAAATCAAAATTTCCATACTTCTTAAGTAACCTTGCCACAATCAAAATTACATCATATCCCTTTATATCAGTTGCCAAACCCGTTGTTGCAAAAACAAAATGACTTTTCTTTTTATTTATTTGTTTTCTTTTAGATTTGACGAATTCATTCCTAATAGCTTCGCTACAATAGTAATAATGAGAAGAAGGGGAAAACAACCTAATTAAAGCCCTATCCCAAATTGTTCGCCCCATAAAATCCCTATTTAGAGCTAAAATTTCTTCCTCTCTTACAACTCTTTCCTCTGACTTATGTTGGTTCAAAAGATATCTGAAAAGACGAAGTGGTTTAAAAATTCTTTCTAAATAGAAATTTAAACGCCCTTGTTTCACTGACTTATCAATATAATGATATACAGGCCAACATCCTTGAATATGGATAACTATTGGTATATGAGTGTATTTAGCTAATAGTCCAAAACACCATTCAGAACCAAAAACATGAATTATATCAGGTTGGAAATCATTTATAATTGCCTGACATTTATCCAAAGTTAATGAATCTATAGTTTTATATGTAAACTCATCAAACCATCTTTGAAATATATTACGCTTATTATAGATTGGATAATATGTAACATTATCGCATGTACATTTGAATGTTTTCGAGGGTGATAAAGATACAAAACTAATACCTAATGTTATATTAGTTTCATTTTGCACAACTCTTTGCAACGCTTCTATCCAACCGCCTCCATTGGAAGCATACTTACCATATTTGGCAGGTGTTATGGAAAACCAAAGAACTTTCATTTCAAATTATTAATTATTAAAACTGTGAATTTTATATTAAATTTTAATTCATTTTTTCATACCTAATGCAAGTCTTCCTATTCTGAAATGCAATATCAACACTCCCCCCCAGGCCGTCCGAAAACGTCAGTTTTCAACTTTTCAACTTTCAGTTTATAAGCATCATTACTTATATGAGAGTTCGAATGGCCTAAAAAAGGGGCAATTATACGGGAGATAGGGCATGAAACAGCAGCTAAACCTTCAGATTGTAAGATTTCTGAATTGCAGGCAGATGTTTTCAGACTGCCTCCCCCGTTGAAATAATCATTACCAAAATAAATTGAAGCATAGGATAAAGATAATAGTGATGCATCATATTTCTTCCTAAAACAGATATATTCATCTCTTGGATTGTTATGTGATGTAACAAATATATCCCCATCGAACATTCATCCAACAGGCTTATAAAACGATTGGAACAGCATTTCTTAAGATTAGCAATATATAAAAAGAATGCTGTTATTATCAATAATGAAGATAGAGTCAAAAGACCATATAGGGGTATATATTTAAAAATCACACAAAAAATGCATGTGGCACACAAAATTATCCATATATATTTACGTTGGGTAACATTAAACTCTTTGTTAAAATCATAAAGATATACCCCGAATATATAATAAGGTATATATCGTAAAAACATATTAAAACACAAAAAGGATGAATTTTCACCCAATATGGAAATAATAGAGGCTGATAATGGTAATTCTATATAAGCAATTATGCATATCAGATTTTTTCGCCATTTAATTTTACGAATAAAATATTTATCTATACAATAATAAAAAATATAGGCTTCAAAGATAAACAATAAAAACCATAAATGAGCTACTCCATAGAATAGTTGTATTAAATCTATCTTTTGAATGTAACAAACAAGAACTCCCCAAAATAAATATGGCATTAACACTCTATACCCCTTTTTCTCAACAAACACAAAGAAAGAAGAAAAACCTCTTTGTTTGCAAAGATATCCATAAAGAAAGCCCGAGATCATCACAAATAAAGGCATATGAAAGAATTGTAATAAAGTCACTATTCTACTATAAATAGGAATAGATCCATATGAATAACATTTCGGCCAAATGTCAGAAAATCCGCAGCAACAATGATAAAATACTACAGAAACCATTGCGACAACCCTCAACAAAGATATATATACAAGTTTATTATTCATACTAAAGTACTTAATAAATTACCTCCATAATTGATTAAACATCAGATAACTTCTCTATTATGATTACTTAACTTAAGAATCTTAAACAATTTACGATAAATTAAAGTCTGACAATAGAACAAAGGCAATATACTGATAAATTTAAGCCAACGCAGAGTTTCTTTAGAGATTTTATTTCTGTTACTTTTAAATTTCATATATTTTTTTATTCTCTTATAATCAGAATAAGAAAATGGCAGCTCAGGAACAAACTCTCTAGAGATTGCTCCTTTTATCTGGTTCAATTCAAATAATTGTTTAGAGAATTCGGAAGGAAACTTATAATACTTTGTAATACAATCATCTATTCTTGAAGCATATTCTCTTCCAAATACTTTTTGATGCATTACAGAATCTTCATTTTGAATATATAAATAGACTACATCCGAAATCAATTTTACTTTAACAACGTTCATTGAAACAAATAAATTCATAATATAATCCTCACCAATTCTCAAATCGTATTCTATAACATAATCAAAGAAAGATCTGTCTATTACTTTTTTTCTATAAACGCCTCCCCATAAGAAAGGAGGAGTTTGACCTTTCTGCAATAAAATAGAATATTCTTCACCAGTATAACAACCAATGGTGCAATTCTGTTTTGTTTCTTCTCCTTTGGAATTCACTATATAATAATTGCCTCGAACAACATCAAATCCTTGCATAGCATAATCCATCAATTTGTTAATACAATTCTCAGGCAAGACATCATCAGAGTCGACAAACATCAAATACTCTCCATTTGCAATGTCGTAACCTTTCTGTCTCGCAACATTTACACCTTGATTAGATTGATTCAACACACGAATTCTATTATCCTTTCTGGCATATTCATTACAAATCTGAAGAGAAGCATCTATACTTCCATCATCAACCAAGATGATTTCAAAATCACAGTATTTCTGATTTAAAATAGAATCTAAGCAATGGCCTATAAAAGAGGCAGAATTATATATAGGGATAATTATTGACAGTTTCATATTCTATAATTTCCGATAATTAAACTTAATATAGAGGGACACAATTTCTTTAGTCCTAACATCAACAATGAACATAAAGCAACTATTAACAAAGGATATAAAACATAATCTAATGCATCCAAAATATCGCAATAAGGGAAAAGATTCAAGACTTTTGAAATAACTAATTGATGTATATTTATTGTAGAAATCAAAACTGCATGAGATAAATATATGAAATAAGATAAATCTGCAAAGAAACATCTTTTCATAACAATTTTTTCCCCAAGTTCAGTATTTGCAGCTTTCTTTCCTAATAACAATAATAGAGCGATACCAGATAACACAAACATATTATTCAATGCTCCTCCATTATAATAGATTGTAACCCCATAAGAAAGCATAAAGGTTATAACTATATAAATCCAATATCTATCAATATACTTCAAAAAGTTATATCCATTCACTCTACAGTATGCACCCAAGGAAAAGAAATACACTCCCGTGATAGCCAAAATACTCACATTCGGCCATACACCGAATATAAAAAGCATAGAAAGCACTATGATAAAAATATGCTTAATCTTAGACTTTAAAATAGAGTAAAACAATGGAGATAGAATTACCAATATTATCAAATCTCTAAGATACCATAAAGGGTAATTTATAGGACCAGACAAAGGCATTCGTTCTCCATTTATTCCAACTATCGCTGATTTCATTGATTCCGAATTCCAAAACACATGCAACCAATCAACATTCCTTATATAAGCATACAGGCTGAAAAAATCTCCAGAAATACATCCACCAATCAGCCTTTTAGAAAATACAAATAATAACGGAACAAAATTCCATAGGAGATAGGGAATCAATAATGAAAAAAAACGACTTTTTAATTTGTCCTTGTAATCATCCTTAGTAAATACAGAATCACTAAAGAATAAGTATCCGGATATTAAAAAGAATAGAGGCACAGCTATATTTGCTACCCCTTGAGATATCATAACTCCTAATAAATCCCTCAAATTTACATTCAATCCATCATGTGCTAATGTAGTTAAATCTCCATTTCCTAAAGAATGAATATACACCACCAATACGGCAAGAGGGAAACGAAGAAACGAAATAGCATGTGATATTTCATATGGAATCATAACCTTTGTCTTCATCTCATTAATATTTTTAGAGCCTCATGGATAAACTTTGGATTACCAATAAACCAAATTGTCTTTAACAGGATATTCAGAAGTTTGTTTCTAGAATATAAGAAATGTGGAGGTAGATATCTCTTACGATGAGCCAAGCATTTTTCTATTAGATCAAGATGTTCTCTATCACTAAGCTTTTTAATATTAACGGAGTTATGCATCTTCTTAATACCATTATGAAGATTTTGCAAAAACCAGCGCTCTGTAAACATTCTGAAATCATCATTTTTGAAGAAACAAGAAAAACATGCATATATTTTCTCGTCCACATACATCATTTCTTTAGCATCAAAACGAGTATGTTGTAGAGATGTTTCAATATATCGATAATGATAATTTGCTACAGGCATAACCTTAACGCTCTCAACATATTGAAAATATTGTGCTGTAAATAACGTATCTTCTCTGAAATATATTCCTTCAGTAAAACGAATATGATAATGCTCAATAATATCACGTCTAAACATCTTCATACATGTATAGCCAAAATAATCGGTATTCCATAATTTAATGATAGCTTCTGTTAGATTATCTTTGTCTGCTTCAAACGAAAGTTGATTTACTGAAATCACACCATCATTTGTTTCCTTATAATGACCTTGGTAGACAATGTCAAACTTACTATTTTTGACATAATCAGCCAAAAAATTACTATCTACCCAATCATCCGAATCTACAAAAACTATAAATTCTCCATTTGCTTCATCAAGACCTTTATTACGAGCAGCACCAGGACCAGAATTTTTCTGTGAGAAAGTCTTTATTCTTTTATCTTTTAAGCTATAACTTTTACATATTTCTCCCGAACTATCTTTTGATCCATCATCTATCAACAGCAATTCCCAATTTGAATATTCTTGTGATAGGATGCTATTTATACATTTGCAAAGATATTGTTCTGCATTATAAACTGGAACTATTATTGAAATCATATTCATTATTTAAAAAGAATTGACATGACTTTATTTATAAATATATTTTTTTGCGTTTTCCAAACAATAGTCAGAAACATATTTTTTAACATATTGCTTGAATAACATATTTTAGCATCTTTATGCAGTTTTGTAAAATTTATAACCTCGGCTACTAACTGCTTACGAAGATTATCAGGAAAATCATTCTTTACATTGTTTCTGTAAGCAGCCCTACATCCATAATACAACATCTGGGCTTCCCATGTATCTATATACTTACAAAAAATGGAATCAGCCCTATAGCATAACAATTTTTCATACAAGACTTTATTTACTTTAATATATTCTTCGGTATTAAAGTAAGTATGAAGCAAAGAATGCTCATTACACATATAATAATGATAATCTGAATTATCTGCTATAGCTAGGGTTTGAACATGCTTCATATATTCTGCAGTAAACACAGCGTCTTCACGGTAGAAGATCTCTGTATCAAATCTAATATTATACTTGTCTAAAATTTCCTTCTTAAACTGCTTGGAAAATGTATATCCAAAAAAATCTTCTTTTAAAAGATACTTGAGTAGAATAGGGAGTTTATCTTTATCTGTAGATGATTTGTACGGTATACACTTTATTTGCTTATTATTTTCGTATTCTTTTATACAACCTGAAAACACAATATCATACTTTCCTGCTAATTCCATATAGTGCTCCAAAAAATACGGACTGAGCCAATCATCAGAATCTACAAAATTAACATATAGACCATTTGCCAGATCCAAGCCTAAATTTCGAGCAGCTCCAGGACCTTTATTTTTCTGATGAAAAGAAAGAATACGCGGATCTTTTTCTGCCCAATAGTCACATCGTTTACCAGAATTGTCAGGGCTTCCATCTTCTATTAAAAGCAACTCCCAATCAGAGAATGTTTGATTCAAAACACTCTCAACACACTTGTCTATGGTTTTTTCTGCCTTATAAACAGGTATTATTATTGAAATCTTTGGTTTCATTTCTTTCTAAATTTATTTTTTAATGAATTTATTATAACCAAGCGCTCATGTTTATTTAAGCCAAAAACGAACATTACAACAGCTTGAGAGCATACACACAAAATGCATACGATGAAAAATGCAATCCAATTATCTTTCATGCATATATTTACTGTAATAGGTATAACAGCTCCAATTCCAACTATTAACATTGGAGAAAGAAAAGCTTTCCACAAATAAGGAAAAACATTAAAAGACGGTATGTATTTTTTTACAATACTGATATTCGACATGTATACCATTATAATTATTAAAATATTAACGAAAAATGGTGTCATTGGGTTAAAACCTAATTTCAGCAAACAATACGTTATAGGAACAGACAAAGCAAAAATACTTCCAGATATAAAACTAATCCTTTTCATGCGTCCAGTTGCATGAATAATCATAGTCAAAGGCTGCATCATTGTATCAATCCAATTTGCAATAATTGCGAGCTGAAAAAACTGTAAAGCATACTCTGGAACCTCTTTCAACCATATATTCATAACATCATTCACTTTTAATATAGCAGGAAAAGAAATCATAAAGAGCAGAAAGAATGAAAATTTCGAACATCTAATAGCAAGCCTTTCCATTTCTTCATAGGATCCTTTAGCATAATACTTAATTATCTGAGGCTGTACAGCTGTCGTAAAATTACGAGAAAAGCCCATAATGGCATTCATAATCTGATTGGCAATACCAGTAGCAGCATTAATAGCTGGTCCCCAGAACATATTCTGTAAAATATTGATTCCTTGCCCTTTAAACATAACACACATATTACCATACAAGTCCCATCCAGAAAAAGACAACATTGGATATAATAATGTTTTATCTTTAGTAAATTCAAATCTACATTCTTCAAAATGTTTTGTTCCATATAATCTATATGCAGAAAGCATACCTACAGATAATATGAAAAACAACACACCATATAAAATCAGCTTGTCAAAATCGAACCATTCTAACATAAAAACTATTAGAAGCTTCAAGGACACATCAGCTATACCCAAATACGCAAAAACATCCATTCGCTCATGTGCGACTAAAGCCGCATTATAAGGAATCTGTGTTATCATCATCATTGTACTAAAAACAGATAATTGATATATAATTCGAGCAGCAAACATCCTGTCTTCTGGAATCACTAATTTGGTTTCTAATAGCCAAATTCCAATTGTTTCACATAGAAAGAATATTATAATAGCAAGAAAAACATGTATTGTTAAAGCTGCTTTAAAAGTTTTCTTTAACTTTTCAATATTTCCTACTCCAATATCATAGGTTAAAAATCTGGATGTAGCTCCTGCTAAAGTTGTATTTATAAAAGTAAACATTCCTGCTAAACCACATACCACATTATTTATACCGAAATCAGTAACTCCCAATACAGCAAGAATTACTCGACTTGTATAAAAGGAGACAAACATACTAAAAAGCATGCGTACATATAGCATCAGCGTGTTTCGAGCTATTCGTTTATTATTATTTGACGTTTGTGACATTTTCTTACAACCTACATTTCTTATTTACGTTCCTTAAAAATTTTATTGTCGAATCTGAAATACTTCAAACATTGCATAAAAAAACAGACTTCTTTCTTTAACCATGGAGTATTTGTGCATTCCTCTGTTACGGCACATTTCTCTGGCTGCAAATAAATTCCTGCTTGACAAAAAGGGAGACGGCTACATGCCTTATCTTCTCCCTCTTCTAAAAACCTTGTAATCAAGAGTTCCCATCCAACTAAAACAGATGTTTCCGAGTAAGGTTTAGCAGGGCTGTTACCCAAAGAACTGTTAGGCAGAAATACTGCATTTCTAGCTTCTATAAATGGATAGCCATACGTGTTTGTCAAGATGGTGAAGATTTTGTGTTTATCCTTTAAATCCTCATTATAAATAACTTCTAAAAGTTTTGATGAAGAACTACCTGCCTCTTTTATACAACTATTAATTACATTCTGATAATAATCTAATTTTGCTCCTAACAGCTGAGAGAGATATAATTTGAAATCTTCTAAAAATTCTTGTATTAAGCGAAACCTTGGCATTTCTTTCTCTTTATATTTGAGAGCATAATTTTGTGCAATATGCCTGTATAATTCAATCCCATCCAAGTTTGGATTGGCTTTCGCAATCTCAACAACTTCAAAGAAACCAACTCCCGGATTATCCCAATGAAGAGCGCAAAAACAAATGGATGCAATTAATTTCTTATCATTATAAATTTGGGGATAAATTTCATGGATTATATGTTCTGCAGATAGATATGGAACAGCAGGATGGTTTACATTATCTTCCACAAAACACTGTTGTATAAGATGTGCCATGCTTTCTATAACACAGATATACCCAAACTGAATATCTTTCTCATAGATTCTATCATTTTCAAAATCATAACTACTGATTTTAACTGCCGTATTTTGAGCCTTAGCTTTTTCAATATCTTCGATAGTTATATCTACACCATCAACATTATGACCACATGATTTGCTTCCAGATACATTACCCCAATGTTCTATAAAAGTTTGGCAATTTTTATCTATTTCTGATATTCTTAATGGAAGATTTACTGTTTGATGTTTCTCTATATAAATTCTGTATTTTATAGATATTTTATGAAACATCGTACACATCCTTATACCAAACAATGTCGTTATATGTTGAATATAATGAACATATTCGTGAATAAATGTTCCAAAAGAACTATCGTTCATTTCTTCAACATTGGGTAATTGAATATCACAATCCACTATCATATGAAAATGATTGGTCTTGTACTTACTTACTTTTTCCCCAGTTAAGATATTTTCAAACAAGTCTATCATATTGTTACAGCAACTTTATTATGTAAACATACCAAAGAGAGATTTGCTTAATCATTCTACCGTTACACTCTTCGCCAGATTCCTTGGCATATCCACATCCAATCCCTTATCTACTGCCACATAATAGGCCAGTATCTGGAGTGGTAATACACTCAGTAATGGTACAAGTGCATTAATGGTCTGTGGAATCTCAAGTACAGAATCGGCTATCTTCTTCACTTGCTCATCTCCCTCTGTTACAACTGCCAAAATGCGTCCGTTGCGGGATTTCACTTCCTGCATGTTGCTGATGATCTTCTCATACAACTGGTGATGAGTGGCAAGGAATACTATCGGCATATCAGTATCTACCAATGCTATCGGACCATGTTTCATCTCTGCTGCAGGATAACCTTCGGCATGGATATAACTGATTTCCTTTAACTTCAATGCTCCTTCCAATGCCACAGGATAATTGACTCCACGACCAAGATACAAGAAATTATGTGCATAAGTAAACGTCTTTGCCATACGTGCGATCATTGGTGTATGCTCTAAGACGGTATGCATCTTGTTTGGTATCTCTGCCAACTCTCCTATCATCTCTACATATTCATGATTGGATAGAGTTCCCAATTCATGACCTAATGCCAAAGCAAAGAGGGTGAGCACTGTTACCTGACCTGTGAATGCCTTGGTACTTGCTACTCCTATCTCTGGTCCCACATGAATGTAGATGCCTGTATCTGTTTCTCGGGCAATGGAAGATCCTACTCCATTGACTATTCCGAATATCAGCGCTCCATGTTGCTTAGCTAATTTGATGGCTGCCAGGGTATCGGCTGTTTCTCCACTCTGGCTAATGGCAATAACCACATCATCGGAATCAATGACTGGATCGCCATAACGGAACTCGCTTGCATACTCCACATCTACTCTCTTACGGCACATTTTCTCTATGAGTTGTTTACCGATAAGTCCGGCATGCCAACTTGTTCCACAAGCTACGATGATGATATGCTTTGCTGCCACCAAACGCTCTTTATATTCTGTAAGGGCGGATAATACGATATGATTGTTCAGCGGATTTTCTTGATCCACAAACAGACGACCGCTCATACAATCCTTCAGACATTGCGGCTGGTCGAATATCTCCTTCAGCATAAAATGGTCAAAGCCTCCTTTGCTGAGTTTGGAAATATCCAAATCTACTGTCTTGATGGCATAAGTACATGATTTATGATTGAGATTGATGATTTCCAAATCCTGTCCTAACCTGATGTCTGCTATTTGTCCATCTTCAAGATAGACCACCTTATCTGTATATTCTACGATAGGAGTTGCATCACTGGCGATATAGAAATCCTTGTTGTCTTTACCGACACCAACAACCAATGGACTTGACTGACGGGCTGCTACAATATGATCAGGATTCTTGCATTCTATAACTGCAATGGCGTATGCGCCTACAACATCATTCAATGATTGGCATACTGCTGATACCAAATCCTTACCATTCTGCCGGTAATAGGAATCTATCAGTTGTACCAATACTTCTGTATCTGTACTGCTCTTAAACTGATATCCTCTATCTATCAACTGTTCTTTCAGAACCTGGTAATTCTCTATGATACCATTATGAACCAGAGCTAAGTCACCACTCATGCTGACATGAGGATGGGCATTGTCTGCGGATGGTTCGCCATGAGTAGCCCAGCGAGTGTGAGCTATACCGATATGACCTTCGCAGTCTTTGTCTGCTGCAAGTTCTTCTAAGTTTGCTACCTTGCCCTTTGTCTTATAGACATTAAGCTTATCCTGTCCATTGACAAGCGCTACTCCGGCACTGTCATAGCCTCTATATTCAAGCTTTTTTAAACCCTCTATCAGTATAGGAAAAGCATTTGCCTGTCCTATATATCCTACTATTCCACACATAAATATATCGTAATGGTTTGATTTAAATTTTTGTTTAATTATAGTTGTGACTATAGATAAAGTACGCACGGGTATGAGTATAGGTATTTTCGAAAACCTACCCGTCCTTCCTTACCGTTAAGGAAGGCTCCACCTCTCTTCTCGGTCTTCTCCCCCTCAGGGAAGAAGAGGAAACCGCTCCTCCCCGTCGCTCTGAACCGCTGCGCTATAAGGTTGACGGACCATCAGAGGTCTCGTCAGAGGAGTTGTGCGGGATGGGGCTGCATGGATTATAGTCCAGCATCATGATACAACCTTAATTTCTTAAAGTTTTTCTCCAAACAATCAGTAACTATACTTGAATGCTCCAATATATCACAAAGATATGCTGCTTGAGGTCCGGCTAACTTATTATAACTTTCACTTGAACTAAATAACAAGTGTTTGTGCTCAGTGCATCATTATACACATCTTCATAAAATTCTATAATATAGGCTCCGTCATTCCTTTTAAATGCATAACGAGGTCTATCACTTCATTCAAGCCAACTATTTGCTCTGTATTTTTTATCAGTAGCAATTCCTGTAGCATCTGTTTCTTGCCAAAAGAAGGAACACTTACTAATTCTGGCGAAACTAATACTTGTCGAATTTCTTTTAACCATAAATTACAAGCAGTATAGTTTTCTGCCTGGGATGCCGTTCGTATAGCACCAACAATATGGAATAAATAGTTAAACGTTAACGGTACTGATTTATTGAGTCCCATCATTTGAGAATAAATATCAGCAATATTCTTCTCCATCAATGCCTCATTATTCAGTTGGCTCAAAAAAGTAGTTCGTAAATCAGAACCGAGCAAACGTATATCGTTCTTTTGTTCGTCAAAATACTGTACTAACCGATGTTTCTCCTGTCTGAAATCTATAACTGCATAGATATTCCAACCGATAAGAACTGTCACCATAACTCCTAAAATGCCTGTAAGAAGACCAAGGTAATCAAAGGATATCTCTGTTGCTGGCAACGAAACACAAATGGCAATGATACTAAGAAATATTGCCACTATACTCAATATAATATTCAAATATCTCATAATAAAGCAGTCTGTCCACTATTATATATATCTATTACGATACCTATCAATATGAAAACAGAATAAACTAATAAGAAACTGAATAAAAAGTAGACTACATTATTAATTATAACTGCAAGAGTTGGCTCTACCTCAACTTCCATGTTACAAATACCTTTGGCTAATGCCATCATGATTATTGTTAGTATTGATATCAATAAACAAAATGCAAAACCAGAATTTATACTTTGAATAAAATCCGCTCCACCTTCTTTGTTCTTAATCGAAGAAACTTTGTCACTCAAAATAAAAGAAAGCATGATGGTATATGCAGCTACTATCAAAGCAACCATACTTGGAATAATCGAGATGCCTAAATCTAACATTCTTTCTACCTGCACATACATATCCGTATGATTTATTATTGCAATAACAAGCAGTACAAGAGCTATCAAGAATGGCATCCATGCGTCTTTCGCAAAATCTAGTAAACTATAATTATAGAAGACATTAGACCATCCAAATAAGGATTTGCGCTTATTTTTCATGATGTTTAAAAGCATCAATAATAGTATGGTATACAGTAGAGCAAATACCATTGACTATTTGTGGAATTACCAAAATCCTTGGATGATCCTTACTATCAACCCGTTCTCTTCTGCCACCTTCCATTTCAACTATCGTAGCTTTTACCGAGCCATTTTCTTCTGCCAATCGAGTTGCTGCTTCTATGATACCATCTTCATTTATTACCAAAGGATTTTCTTCTGTACCAGAAGCTGCTAAAGAGAATTTATTAGGATTCAAAGTATGCATATTGTCTTCAAACATTTTTGCAAACCCTTTTGAATGACCTGGATTCGAATAAGAAATTTGTGCCTCATAGCTATAAATAGCATGCGCACTTAATATACGTGTTATTAAGTCATGATCTAAAACAACAGAAACGTCAAAACCCTCAGGTTCAATAACATCCAACGCTCCTTGCAAATATTTTAAAACATTGTTCAGAGAAATTTTGGAATTGCGTTTGACTGCCAACATATGTACGGAAGGAATAAAATATAATTCTGCCTCATGTTTATTGGCTACAATATCAGTATTCCAATCCATATCAACATCCTTATGTTCACGAATATTATAAAATGCTGTTGGATCTACTATTGTATAATGCGTTATATTTAGTTGAATCCATTTAGGCATATCGTCATTTTCTACATACTCACTTTCTATCATAGAGCGAATACTTATACATTTTTTACCAAAGACCACAATGAGAGGATCTTCCTCCTTTATGGCTCTAAATGCTTCCACATAATGACTAGGCATCTGATTTTTTCTAGCCTTAATGTTAACAACAAACCATGTTGTTCTACGAAGTTCAATTTTGTCTTTCTGTTTCATACAGTTTAAATTAGAATAGTAACCATCTATAATATTTCCATACATATTCTGAACCTTCTTTCTTCAAAGGCGATTCAAGAAATACTTACGTATCATTTGACTTAGTAGAATTACTTTTCAGTAAATCTTGTAAAGCATCTGATGTAGAAGACATATTAGGTACGATCTGACCTAATCGATCTGTAAATTCAGTCATTGATGCTATTTTACGAGCCGTACCTGTAACTGCATCTAATGGAGATGTTATACCGTAAGATGAAGACTGGCAACTATCGTTCAATTTCCTTGCGTTTGCTAATATTCCACTATGTGCAATAAAACAATAGGTTCCCGAATCTGACTCCCGCGCTGCATTTGCTATCTCTTTCACCTCTTCTAATGATTCATGGGAAATTTCTAGAATCTTCTTTTCTTTTACATGAAAGAGAAATTGTTCTAAAGAGTATAAATATATAGTTTGACCTGTATATTCATGGAACTCTTTTATTAATGCAGGAAGAGGACCATAACATAATCCATTACTTTTAAGATACCAATCATCTTTACGATCACTGGACACAAAGATAATTGATTTAGATTTTTCCTTAGCATAATCCAATGTTTCTTTCCAAACAATATAGTCTCCATATTGGTCATCATTAGATTTTTCCGAATCCTTATATCCTGGTGGTATCTTATTTTTAAAACGATGCTCACCTTCTTTTAAAATTTCTTCAAATTCTTCTATTGAATATTCTGGGCCAACCTTTCCATCAAGTAAAACAGCCAAATCATCCTTAATGGACGTTTCAAGTAATATCTTATCAAAATTCTTCTTTTTTTTATCAAACTCCGATTCTATTTCTCCAATAAGATTTGTTAATCGGTTATTTAATTTACCCGTTGGCGGAATTAATTTAGCGCATACTTAACCCTGCCAACCGGTCTGTTGT
>OBCI01000140.1_pt1 | contig 17487 bp, 17 predicted proteins | sample 1495881 | NCBI WGS metagenome assembly OBCI01 (sample SAMN03418262, study PRJEB22391) | human gut metagenome | biome: human-gut; feature: organic feature; material: feces | host: Homo sapiens | place: Tanzania | collected 2013-01 | reverse complement strand
ACAAGCATCATGTGCCAGCATGTGGGCATTGCACAGGATGGCTTCTATAGCGGTCTTGACGAGGATCTGAACTTCTACACGGCTCCGAACTTCACTTTTCTCGATGACCTGCAGTATTCATTCAATCCCAAGAGAGATGCTCAGGACTGCCGCATGGATTCAGACATAGAGGACGGTTTACCGCTGATAATCGGTTCAGATGCCAATGCCAACATCAACTGTCTCGTTGTCGGGCAGGTGGGGTCTGATACGAAGCTGCGCATCGTCAACTCATTCTATGTGAAGTATGAGCGCAAACTTCCGGAACTGGCTCAGGACTTCTGTGATTATTATAGATATCTCAAGGATAAACGAGTCATATTCTATTATGATGCCACTTTCGTGGGCAATGACTACGCTACACACAACGAGAAATTCTACCAGATTATCGCTGGTGTGCTGCGTCGCAATGGATGGCTGGTGTCAGAGATCTATATCGGTAAGCCGATGAACCATCTCGAGAAACAGTTGCTCATCAACCGCATGTTCAAGGGACATGCTCAGCACATGATCCTGATTAACCAGGACAACAATGAGGACCTCATCATCTCTATCGAGAGTGCCGGAGTCTATAACAACGGCAAGGACAAGAGAGGCGAGAAGCTCATCGAGACTGATGAAGATCAGCTGCAGAACCGCACCGACTTCTCTGATGCCTTCGATACCGTATGCATTGGGGCAGAGAAATTCCCGCAGACTGCAGTATATATGGGTGGCTTGTCATGTTATCGTGGTTCGTGATTACTCATTTTTTGTTATTTTATATAGGTTTTTAAGTTATTAGTAGATTTAAGTTTGTTTTATGCCAGAGGCTGTTGCTCGTGAGAGTAGCAGCCTTTTTTCATTCCTGCTGCAGAAGCGGTATCGCCCTTGAAGGTCGATGGATTGTCTGATTCGCTGTTCCGTACTTTTTTTTAATGCATTCTCAATGCCCGTCATGTGTCCCCATTCGAAATTTCCTGTGCAAAGGTAGCTAATGGCGATTCAAACTGCCGCATGAACCTGCACTAACAAAAGCCAAAAAATCTACACGCGGGGCTAATTTTTTACCTTTTGTTACCACAGAACCCCACGTCTGTTAGCCTCTGCCATCGCAGTGTTGAAGCACAGGAAAAATCGAAAGGGCACACCGGGCTTTATACGGAATGCAGTTCAAAAAAAAATACTCCACAGCTGGAGGCTGGGAAAAATCGGGGCTCCCGATCATTACCGGAATACGTTTTAATCATTCAAATTTTCCAAACATGAAACAGAGTTATTTCATCGAGTACGTTCCAAATTCGTACATGAACCTTTGCACAGACAAAGAGCAGCAGATGGCAAACAATCAGTTTGTCTATGATTTCAAGGCAGGCAACAAGGCAGCCTCACGCTATTGTGGCGAGTTGCTGATAAAGTATCTATCACAGAGATATGGCAATTTGCTGAAAGATTTCGTGGTGGTTTTCGCTCCATGCTCCAGCCAAGCAAAGTACAACAAGCGTTTTTCCTATATCGCTGCAATGCTGAGAAACGTCTTGCATGTCGCAACCGCAAATGAGCATGTCCACATTTGGGGCACTCGCACACCTTTGCACAACGGAGGCAGCCACGTAGTTAGCGAGGAGTTTTTCAAAGTTTGCGTGGACGCTGATTTTTTCAAAGGCAAGAACGTCATTCTTTTCGATGACCTTTTGACAAGTGGCAAGACCATCGGGGAGTTTAAAAGCAAAATCGAAGCCGCAGGCGCTTACGTGGAGGAGGAAATCTTTTTAGGTCGCACTATACACCATGACCCTATTTCTATGCGAGGTTGCTTGCAAGAGATGGCAGAAGGATTTTACGAAAGCGTAGCACGCTCAAAGAGATGTTTCCCTCAGGGAGTTCAAATAAATAAGTCAAACAGAAAAATAGCATAAGACAATGAAAAGTTACAATACAATGTTAGCAGACGAAAGACCGGAATACAAGGCGGCAAACTATGGATTCGATAACCTCAGTAATACGGAACTTTTGGCGATGGTGATAAACCGAGGCGCAGGAACAACGGAGAGCATGAGGCAAGCCCGCCAGCTCATGAATATGGTGGATAATTCACTTTCTAAGTTGGCTAAGCTATCTATGTACGATATGCAAGTAGTGCCAGGGATAGGAGACTGCAAGGCGCTTGCCATACAAGCATCGTTAGAACTTGCCAAGCGCAGGGCGATGGAGAAGAGCTGCTCACGCCCAGACATCAGTAGCAGTTTGGCAATCTATAACTATCTGCAACCGCTGATAGGCGATTTACAGGTGGAACAGGCACACGTCATGTTGATGAACCAAAACTTTAAATTACTCAAGCACGTGAAAATAAGCGAGGGCGGTCTTACTGAGACAGCCGTAGATGTGAGGCTAATTATCAAAGAAGCCGTGCAATGCAATGCCACCATCGTGGCAATAGCACACAACCATCCAAGCGGCAACGCCACACCATCACGTAATGACGATATGCTTACCAAGCAAGTGGCAGAGGCGTGCAAGTTGATGAGATTGTTCTTTATGGACCATGTGATAGTAACAGATGGAACATTTTATTCCTACCATGACAAAGGCAAGTTGTAGAAGGTGAGGCAATTGCCACGTAAAAAACTCGTACATATTCCGCTATGGCGAGCCGTGGCAATTGCCAGCAAGCGTAGGGCGGTGTGGGGTAGCATTAAAGCTACGCACGCCCCTTTTTTATCCAACTTTTGAAAAATCCGTGATTTTCAGCAAGTTGGCAAAAATGACCGTGGAAAATTTGTGCAAAATAGCACAAATTGCCAATCGGAATAATCCGATTGCCCCGCGAAAATGGCTACTTATGACAATTTCCAAGTAAATTGCCACAAGAAACGAGCCATTTTCGCGGAAACCCCTACATTGCATTTCGGGGTAAAAGCGGTATTCTGATTTCTTGACATCATCCGAGAATGATGGAAAAAAGAGGAAAAACCGCGTCTGATGGGGCTGAAATGTTAAAGTTTAGTTAATATAGCGAAAAAGCTACCTAAATATTTGGTAGTTTGTAGCTTTTTTGCTACCTTTGCAGTGTCATTCAGACAAAGAGTTCTTTAACATATTTAATTACAACAATGAAACACAATCAATTGTACAATGAGTTGACTAAAGCAGGATGCTTTATCACTCGACATGGTGCCGAGCACGATGAATGGTTCAATCCCAAGAATGGGATGAAAATCAGAATTCCAAGACATGGTAGCCATGAGGTTAAGACAGGGTTGCTTAGACGCATTAAAAAGACGTTGCTCGGACAATAAGTCCGGGCAACTGCCCTTAACCTTACAAATGATTACTTTCTGTAATGGATGTGTGGGGAACTCTTTTTATATGGATTTTAAACAAATAAGATATATGGCAAAGAATGTAGTGCTGATTTTAGAATATGGTGATGGCGGTTACTCTTGTTACAATGATGAACCATTGGGTAATTATGGTGTCATTGATGGCGATGGGGCTACCGCTGAGGAAGCCAAGGCCGATTTTATGAAGGCTCTTCAGGAATGTAGGGATGATAATCCTGACAACAAGGACTTGCAAGACTTGACATTCACCTTCAAGTATGACGTGCAAGCCTTCTTCAAGGAGTTTTCGTTCCTCAACGCCACGGAGATTGCCAGACGCGCAGGCATCAACCCATCGCTCATGCGCCAGTATGTAAGTGGAGTCAAGACTGCTGGGGAGAAGACATACCAGCGACTCAACGCTTGCATGAGCAATATTAAAGCGGATTTACAAGCAGCCGTCTTCTGATGGTTGTGTTTTCATAAAGTAATTAAATGAACTCTTAAGCCCCTGGTGCGAGATGCATCGGGGGCTTTTACTAATAACTTATGGATGTTCTGAATATAGATGATACCAAGGCTGGAGCAGTCTTTCTGCTTCGCCAATTGGTCAAAGGTGATAAAACGAGTATTGAACTCAGAAATAGCATGATTCGTGCAGACGTGGATGACAGTTATTTCAAGTTTATCATTGAGGGACTTAGCGAGGGTTGCTATATAGAGGAGTCCTTCAGCATGTGGCGGATAACTCCCAAAGGGGTGCGATATCTGCAGGAATATGAGAGACGCCTGAATGTTGGCTCGGATTGGTCAATAGAGGGCAATTCTTCTGCTCAGGAAAAGAAAAGAGAGGAAGAAATGCAAGATAAGGCATTACAGAGGAGTAATGCCAAGTGGACTAAATATGGTTTCTTTATAACCCTAATATCTGCATTATTAGGCTTATTATACTTCCTTTGGGAGAACATATTGTGATGATTGCTATGGTGATGCCTTGGATACAGAGGCATTGCCATAGTCTTGTATTGCTTTTTTCAAGATGCTTGATGCGTCGCTCGATTCTTTCTTCCATACCTTATTATATTATATAAAACACCTGCAAATATAATAATTTTTAGTGAAAAACAAAACTTTTTCCCAAAAATATTTGGCAGTTCCAAATATTCTCCTTATCTTTGCCACCGCTTATAAGAAGATTGTAATCAATCCGGCTGGGTGACCGTTATCGCCTATGGCTTCTTGCCGCAGGCTTTTTTTATGCCAAAGAATATCTTCCCAACTGGAGAATTTTATTTTCCTAACTGGGAAAATGAATATGGCGGCTGCATGAACCGTAAGATTTGAAATATCCATCCGGATGAGTCATCTTCTTATAAGCAACGGGGAATGCAGCCGCCACCCTTTTATACAATCGGCTGTTAATGCTTATAAGAAGATGCACTATGCAGAATTCTATTTTTATTAGTGATGCGCAGGTGAGACCTGCAGGCATCATCGTAGAGGAGGGCATGAAGGCCCTCAAGTGTGAAATCAAGAAACTCGCCAAGGCTAAGAGCGAAACCTTCAGTTTCCTCTGTGACGAGACGGTCACCTATGGCGATGTCGCCAAGGTCATGTTGGGCATGGTGGCTCTGATGGCCATCGTGGCAGTCAGCGGTTTCTTTTTCGGAGGGGAGGTGATGTGATGAAGCGAAAAGGTAAAAAGCTATTCCTCTCTCGCAAGCAAATTGATTCTTACCGATTTCTTGCGAAGGAGTGCAAGCAAACGAATGCTGCCGAAGTGGTGATTCGCTTCTCTGGCGATTCAGACCGGGTAATATCCTCAGTCGCAGTCTGGAAGAGTGTAGATAGGAAAGGCAACATTATCAGATGGCAGAAAAATCATTTCTTCTATCTTCCATACCAGAGTTTCAAGGCGATGCCATACAAGATGACATTAGCCATGTATAAATCACATAAACAGACAATAAAATGAAAGACAATAATTCAAACAACATAGAGTCACAGACTTCCAACCTCACCACCGAGGAGTTCCATAAACTTCTGGCTGACAATACGGAAAATCTGAATGAGCTCCGCATTTATTACGCTCAGCAATTGGCAGACGTTCAGGATAAATATAATAAAGACCTGGATAAAATAATCGCACAGGAGCATCATGAAAATGATGAGCTCCGCAAAGCAAGAAAAGAGTATGAGAGAGCCAAAGAGGAGTACGAGCTTAATATTCGCAGTCTGAAAAAAGACCGCAACGACGCAGGACGCAGATACAACGTTGACAAGGCAAAACTCAAGAACTACTGGAGTACCGAGAACGAGAAGATCCAGAGCGAGCGTCACAACATATTCGAGCGCTATAGAGATTCTGGGGGGGCACTCACGGGAGATACAGAAGGACTCCTTCACCCAGGCTGGACAAGAGACAAGAAAGGAGGAATGAGCGATGAACAGGCGCAAGGTTGAGAATATCAGAGATCTCAATGTCAAGCGACGCGTTACCAATGAGCACGTCATGATAAGATACTGGGAACTTGACAAGGAATACACAGAGCTGTGGCGATATATGGAGCGTGTGAAGCTCGAAATCAAACTCTCTCGTACAGAGAAGCTCAGAACGCTGCAGATGAAAATCTTGCTGCGTCTTGAAGATGAAGCAGCACGCCTCTCACGTCAGCGCGAGAAGTATTCCAGATGGGCCGCAGATCTCTATTACTGGATGACAATCTACGATTGTGCTGCCAACAGATTGAGATTGACCAAGAGTTGTAAAGCTGCTGCAGATGATGTGGCAGATGAGTTTCAAACCATTAATTTCGTATAATTATGCCAAAAAATGATAGTTCACAAGCTAAGTGCATGTTAGATGCATATTTCGTTTTTCGCTCAAATCTGCCTAAAACGGATGCTGATGGTCACCCTTACCAGAAGCGTTTCAAGACAACCGAGGAGATAGCCTCAGAGCTGGCACCCATGGTGGCAATAGATTTCTCCGAAATCGTTGACTACATGAGAGAGAGGGATTATGTGGTTGCAACGTTGCCAGATGGCTCGATTGCGTGGGCAATCTGGGAGCGAGTTCAAGGAATTTTTTAATTTTTCCCATATTATATAAGTTGCTTTCGAAATTTTTTGCTAACTTTGTAGCGGAAAATTTGAAATTAGTCTGCGGGGAGTGGCGCGTGAGCGTCGCTCCCCGTATTTTTATATCCTCGCGTTTCATATTATCTTTGCCTTAAAAAAGATAATATGACGATTAAATCAGCACCTTCGGGCACATGTTTCCTCGAAAACATACGTGACCTCGACATTCTCACATCCATGAGCCGTGTGCTCATCACCATCACCATAGGCGATTCTACCGTCTATGATGAATATCTCTATCCTGCAGACGGAGAAATTGTCCTCGCAGATCTCGCAGATATTTTCCGTCCTTATGCACACCAGCAGCTCATCATAGACGCTGTCATTACAGTCATAGAGCAGAAGGTATCTTCCGGTGATGATTCCGAAGAAACTCAGAGCGACAAGAAAACGTTCAAGTTGAAAGTCCTCTATTCCACGGTGGATATACCAGACATCGACTGCCAGGAGTTCACGGATCATCATTTCCTCACCCTGCTGCAGGATGCCAAGACAACCTCTCTCGGTCGTCTGGAATATCTCCATTATCTCGGTACTGACCAAGCCAACGTCACGGCACATTTCTCTGACGGATCCAAGCAGCTGTTCACAGCTGAGGTGGTGGGTGGCAATGGCAAATATACCACCATCGATGTCTCTCCTTCCAAATTCGCAGTCAAGGGCAAGGTCTTGACCTACTTCGATGTCACGGCAGGAGAGCGCCTGCAGACATTCATCATCGACCTCGAACAGCCAGACGTGGCTCCGATTCTTCTTTTCTCAAATTCCTTCGGGTGCCAGGAGCTCATTTATTGCACAGGCAAACATGAGGTGGCTCCTGAATATACCCGTGATTCTGCAGTCATAGGTGGCAAGACGGTCAACTACCGCATCACAGAGAAGCGCATCTTCAAGGGAGATACAGGACCGCTGACTACCGCCATGGCCAACTGGGCTGACGACCTCTTCCGTTCCGATGAGGTCTATATCGTCAACATCTACGGGGGAGAGGCGGTTGTCGGCAAGCAGGTCACCATTTCAGACTCCAAGAGCGACAATGACAACCTGCCTGATACCATGCCGCGTTTCACCTTCAGCTATGCATACTCGCAGCGTCAGCACAATGTCCTGGACATGCACCGTGCAGGCCGCATATTCGATAACACATTCGACAATACGTTCAACTGATGAAGAGAGCAGCATTCCATATCAATGAGGTTCTGAAGATGATGGACAAGGCCAAGGATGACCATGCCACCGTCAAGCTTCGGGCATGGACCACCGACGGCAGAACCGTCAATTATGACGGATGGCTGGTGTCTGGTGGCAGTTGGCGTGGAGGTTTCCACCGCCTCATGCATCCAGCCACAGGCGAGGTTCATACCCTGCCAGACGTTTTTATCTATGAATTTTTAGGATTACCAGTATATCTATGAGCAAAGAGAAATATACCATGCAGCAGGTCGGGGCGCATGGAGACAGTGAGCGATATATGCTCATGCCGACAACTGCGGTTGGTGGTTCAACCACCAATCAGGCTGCCATCGAGCAGCAGTATGGCACAGACACCCATTTCCTCGGATCAGGCGAGGTGGGTGATGCCGTCTATTCGCCTATCACAATCAATGGGCGAGACTATGAGTATATCCACTATGGCGATGACAACGACATGCCTTATGAGCTGCAGCGCCTCCTTCGCATGAATATGATTGCGCAGCGAGCGCAGGCATTCAACGTGCAGTGCTGCTATGGACAGGGAGTCAGATTCGTTGACCGGACAACAGGCAAGGACACCGATGATGCAGAGATTCGTGAGTTCTGTCTGCGCAACAGCGTGCATGAAGTTTTCATGGAGCAGGCGACAGACATGAAGTTCTTCTACTGGAATGTCACCGTCATCATCCTCTCCCGTGACCACTCCAAGATTATACAGATGCGGCACAAGGACGTGTCCTACTGCCGATTCGAGCGTCCGGACGCCAAGACAGGTCTCATCAATCACATATTCTATGGTGATTTCCGCAAGGCGATGTCACCTATTGAGGCAGAGGCGATACCGCTGCTCGACATCAACGATCCGCTGGGCGACCTGATGGCCCGCATGGGCAAGGGACCGGACATCTACACAGGAGAGAGACATCCTGAACCGAAGATAGGCCGGGACTGCAAGTTTGCCATCGTGTCACGCATACCGACACCAGGATATCAATATTATCCGATACCTTACTATGCCGCCATATTTGATGATGCGTGGTATGATATCTACCGACTCATCGGCATCGGCAAGCGATACATGATCAAGAATACATCTGCACCTCGCATACAGATAGAGATACACAAGGACTATTGGATGAACCTCTGCAACGAGGAGGGCATCATAGACCCTCAGAAGCGCAAGGCACGCATCGATGCAGAGAAGCAGTCCATCATCGACTTCGTCTGCGGCACGGAGAATGCAGGCAAGGCACTCATCACAGGATATTACTTCGACCCTAACGGCAAGGAGCAGCGCATGGTGCGCATCATCAATCTCAATGAGAGTGGCAAGAAGGAAGGTGGAGACTGGGCTGATGATATGAGCGAGGCATCCAATGCGCTCTGTTTCTCATTCGGAGTCCATCCCAATTTGGTGGGTGCGACACCGGGCAAGAGCCAGATGAACAATTCCGGATCTGACAAACGAGAACTCTTCATCCTGAAGCAGTCTCTCGAGAAACCTTGTCATGATATCATGCTCAAGCCTTATCATGTCATCCTACATTATAATAAGTGGAGCGAGCGCAATATCACCGTTGATGTGCCGATGATAGAGCTGACTACGCTCGATGAAAACAAGGACATGCAAAAATCATCAGTTAAAAATAACGGCAATGACAATGAAGATAATAATAACTAAGCAGGATTTTGATGATGCCATCTTGGTGGCTACGTCATCAAATCCGGAGGTTTTCAACTTGGTGAAACCTCATTTCTCGACTACATATAACCGCATTAAGCGGTTCTGTCTCGCAGATATAGGCGCTAAATTCTTCGATGAAAACGAGGATTTTCAACCAATTCTGAAGAAATTGGTCTGTCTTGAGACATTCTTGACGGTGGTCCGTCACCTTGATATTGTGCTCACTCCTGCAGGGTTTGGTGTCGTGAGCAATGGTGAGGTCTCTCCTGCATCGACCGTGAGAGTGGAAAATCTCATCGAGCAGGTGAAGCAGGCCAAGTTCGCAGCAGAGGAGGATGTGGTCTCCATCCTCATGGAGAATGCTGAAGGATGGGGACAGGCGATGCAGGCTAAGCTCTGCATACCAACATTGGTATGGGGATATAGCGACTACATGTTTGAAGCCAATCTCTCCAAACTCAGTTCGCAGGAGTGGGACACCGCGCGCAAGAACATGCGTCTTGCAGATGATATCCTGCGTCGTCGCTTCTCTAACGAGCAGATGGACGCTCTCCTCGATAAATACCGCAGAGGCGAGTCTTGGACAGAGCAGGAGCAGAAAGCAGTCTGCCTGATGCGGCAATATCTCGTTCTATACGGCAGTCCAAGCAGCTTCAGACCTAATGACATGAAGCAGACGCTTGACAGGATCCAACTGATCCTTGACGGAGATGCAGAGACATTCACTCTCTATCAGAATTCATCAGAGTATGAAAGCAATCATTTCAAGCCTTATGAAAACAGCAAATCAGCACCTGCCTTCCTATTCAATGCATGATGGGCAGATCAATCTTAACATCACAGCGCCAAAGTCATGGCGTGAGTTGTCGCAGGATGAGCTTCGCTATACGCTTTTCCTGCTGACCAGATTTCAGGAGCCGTTGACAGTCAAGACATACCTGTTCTGCCGACTGACAGGCATTGAGATCATCAAGCATACCCGCACAGGATGGAAGTGTTCCGTTCTGTGCCGGGTCGATGGCAAGTCAAGACCCAAGCGCAGAGTGGTATATCTGGAGACAGAGATTGTTCTATCTCTGCTCTCACAATTCGATTTTATCGATGGATTCGATAATTTTCAGCCTTTGCAGGCCATATCTGGCTTAAAAGCCGTCACTTCAATCCGCAAGATAACATTCCAGGATTACCTGTTTGCAGAGAAATATTATCAGCTATATCTCATGCACAAGGATGACAGGTTCCTTCAGCAGTTAGGATATATCCTGTACAGGGATGAGGATGGCAAGCGTGATGACTTAGTGAATTTCACCGCAGAGGAGTTACTCGGAACCTTTCTGTGGTACTCAGATTTCAAGCAAGTGGCAGCAGCCAACTTCCCTCACTTCTTCAAAACTGCAAAGGAGGGTGCAGAGCCTACCATGGAGGATATCACCATGGGCATACGAGCGCAGGTCAGAGCACTCACCGATGGAGACATCACCAAGCAGCAGGCAGTCTTTGAGACCGACTGCTGGGCAGCGCTGACAGAGTTGGACGAGAAGGCACGGGAGGCAGAGGAATACAACGAAAAAATGAAAAGCTTATGACAGAGAAACAGTTCGATGCAATCGCATATTTTAAGCAGTTGACAGAGGAAAACAATACCTGCCGACTTTATAATTTTGTCGCAACGACGTGCTCCGGTCCGGATACGGTGCAGGGTGTGCTGCAGCAGTTCCGCACAGCCTCCAACTTCATCATGGTCTCTGATACGGTTGATTCCAACACGCACTCACTGGGCGAAGGTTTCTTCGACCGCAACGTGTACACCGTATGGATTCTCGCTTCTTACAAGCGGGATGATATGGCAGACCGGGAGGAGAAACTGAATATCTGCAGATATATCTTCCGGCAGTTCCTCAGTCGCCTGCTGCATGACAAGGAATACCAGAAGTTTGGTGATCAGCTGGAATATCTCAATCTTAATCAGGTATATTCGACTGAATTAGGGCGATACTCGATGAATGGCTGCACAGGCCTGTACTTCATGCTGACATCAGACGAACCTACCGACTTACAATATGATGAGAGCTTATGGCAGAAGCAATAGACGAGCTTCTCAAATATGAGAAGGGATGGACGGAAAACATGGGCACCTATTGGCGTGAGCGCATGGAGCGCTTGCGCACAATAGATACTGGTGCCCTCTATTCATCCATCAAGGGGCACCTCGAGCAAGGCACAGTGACCACCATCGAGCATACTTTCCTGCAATACGGCATCTATGTGGCTGCAGGTGTGGGACCAGCTCACGTCTGGAAAAAGTGGACAGAAGCGCAGGGTGGCGAGAAAATCATGCGCCCAAATGATGGCGACCTTGACTTCCTCAACAAGCAGTACAGAGCCGAGCATGATTTGAATAAACCCAAAAAAGTGGGTCCAGCCTGGGGCGGTCGAGTGGCTGGAGGAGTGCCGATTGGCAGACGAGACTGGTTTTCGGCTAAATACTATGCCTCTATCATGAAACTCAACGAGCATGAAGCAGATTTCTATGGCGAAACATACAATGGACTCATGGCTTCAGCATTGACAGAGATATTCAAGGGCATTGGCGCAGCTCGCAACCTCTGAGCCGTATTTTTAATGATTCCATCGGGTTTTTATCTTTGCAGAAAAAAGAAATTATGGCAGATCAATTGAACAAAGAAAAACTTCAGCAGGAGTTTGAGCAGATTCGTGACGAGCGTCGCAAGTCTGCCAATACAGCGGAGCGCATAGGCAATGCGTTCCTCTCTTTGCTGCATTTCAATACAGAGGTGGAGGACAGACGATATCTGTCCCGTGAGCATGATGATACGGCTGGGGGCATCATCACCTTTGCCAAGGGTCTTGTCTCCAAGGCTCTTGCCAAGCTCGCCTCTCTCTTCGTTTCCGGCAATACGCAGCTGGGCGAGAATGGCACTCAGACAACATTCGGCAGTTACGCACCAGATGCTTCCGGTGCATCCATTTCCGTGTCTGAGAATGGCACGTCAACGGCAGAGTTTGATTTCCTCAATATCAGACGAGCAGCCTACTTCCGGGAGATTACCATCAAGGAGTTGAAACATGTCGGTGGCGAAATGGCGCTGACTGCAGCTGCCATGGTCTGCTCCAAGGTCGAGTGGCTCAATGCTCGCGGGCGAGTCATCACGGCAGGAACACCGACCTTCTACAAGTGCTATTTCGAGACATCGGACGGCAAAAGGCAGATATACCAGGAGTTCGCAGTCGGAGATCAGGCACGTTGCCAGCAGTTCCGCATAGAGTCAGGTTCGGCCTCATTCTCGTCCACCAAATACTATTGGCGTCTGGTCACGGCAGTGGGGGACAACTACATCATACTCTCCAACCAGGATGGCAAATATGATGGCGATGGTGAACCTGCAGTGGGTGACAATATCGTGCAGCTTGGCTTCCAAGGGGCAAACCCAATCCGCACATCAGCCATCATTCTCTCAGCCACGGCAAGCGATGCACCTTCTACCAAATACTATCAGGGCATCACATCATTCTCACTCCAGGATTGTGAAGTCAAGGACGAAGGTTTCGAGGGCGGTCAGTTCCACTCTCGCATCTACGGCACCTACTATGTGGGTGACCGCGAACAGTCCAACTATATCTCATACGACCCGCTGACCAAGACTGCAACCTTCAAGGGCGTGGCCATCTTCGAGCCAGGTACCACACTGCCTGACGGAACCCCCATCGAGCAGCTGCAGGACATTGGCATCAAGAGCGGCAACATGCTCCTCAATTCCGGATTCACGGGCGATTATACATCTCAGCAGTTTGATGAAAAGACAGAAATCAGCGATGAAACCGCAATTTTCAGCGATTCTGCTAAATATTGGGAGACAGAAAACGCTGAATTCATCGAGACAGAGGAGAGTGCATCCGGTCATGCCGTGAACCTCACAGAGGGTGGTTTGGCGCAGCAGATTTCAGAGAAGCTCATATCTGGCGAGAAATACACACTATCCTTCAAGGCGAGCGGCAAATCGCTCAAATTCACCGTCGGTGGATATAGTGAGAATATACAGCTTACGGATGAACTGAAGAGATATTCTGTCATCTTCAGCTGCTCAGATCCGGAGGATAAACGTTTCCGCATATTTGAGGCAACGGCCTGTGTGATGGAGATCACACTTAACCAGGGCAACCTGCCAGTACAGTGGCAGACCGCTTTTGATGATCAAGACAAAACGCTGGCAAGCTTAGAGGCTTTCCAATACCTCACTGCTGCAATCACGGAGGCTAAGACTACCGTCAATGGCGGTCTTGTCATGACGCAGGACATTCGTGTTGGCCAATACCGCAACGGCAAGATGGTCAAGGAGACAGGAGGCATGAGCGGATACGCTGCAACCAGGAATTCACCTTTCATCTGGGGAGGTGGTGATATGCTGCAAGCATTCTACACCATCGGCAAATATATCTATGATCCCGGATATATGGCTACCGATGAGGAGTTGAAGAAGATGTGCAGCTTCGTGCTTACCCATGGAGGTCGTGCCATCCTCAATGATATAATCTTGCATGGATATATCTATGCCAAGGGCGGTGTCCTGCAGTCCGTCCGGTCACCCAATGGTAACTTCTCCATCGACGAGGAGGGCAACGTAAAATTGATGGGCAACGTTACGGCTACGTCCGGTCAATTCGGTGGCTTCAAGATCACAGATAATCAGATGCACTCAGAGGGCGATGGCTATACATTCGATATCTACAAAGACCGTCTGGTCTATGCTGATCTGAAGAATAAGAGGACATGGATTGTCAATTCTACCGATGAGGATGGTCTGCAGATGTCATTAAGCAATGAGGATTCCAGCATCGCCATGGAAGTGACAGATTATGGAGCAAGCATGACAGCAAAGGGTGGCAAATTCCATTCAACATTTGCCAAAAACTACTTAGGCATTACTGCAGATTTCGGTTATACCTTCGAATTCCAGATCCTGAGTGGTACAGGTGTAGTTAGAATGCCACTGCCGAAAGCTGGCATCAAATGCTGGGTTAAGACGGATTCTAATTATATGCAGCTCAAAATGGCAGGACTGCCAACAAGTGGAGACGGATGTGATCCGGGGCAAATCTACGTGGAAAATGGTATTCTAAAAATGAAATCATAAATTTTAAAATATGGAAGAACTTAACAAAGTCCCGTCATCGGGCACGACATTCGGCAATGTCGTGGAGTCTATCAATGCCAACTTCGGCTTGATTCTCACCGCCATCACCGAACTGGAGCAGACCAATAAGCGCAAATACCTCTTTTCTAATGAGGCAGAGCTGAAGGCTACCTATCCTAATCCTGACAAGGGCGATTATGCTTTTGTGGGCGAGTTGGCCAATGCAATCGTCTATAAGTGCACTACTGCAGGAACCTGGACCAATACAGGCGAGAAGTGGAATGTTGGCGGCACCATCGATGTGACTGCATACGTTTCGCCTTCAGATCCGGTTTCTGACCTTACGCAGCTTGTCGCTACCAAGGTGCGCATGCTGCAAAACAAGGGTGAAGTGTTCCTTCCTGCAACCTCCACCAAGGCGGTTCTCGACCCCGACACCAAAAAGGTGCTCTCTGATGAGCTGACCGAAATGCGCTCCAAGGACGAAAACTTCGAGCAACACGTTACCTCACAGGCTGGTACCAACAAGGCACTCGCAGACAATATCAGTGCACTTGCCAAGCAGACGACAGATCATTTCAACACTATCGAGGGTGGCGGCATTACTGAAGATATGCTGAGTGATGGTCTGAAGGAGTCTATTCAGTCGTCAGCAAGCGGCAAGGGTGGCAATACTTTCAATGTGACAGACCAGGTGCCTCTTGAGTCTGGCTTCTATACTCTCGAGACAGCCATTGCAGCCGTACCAGAGAAAAACCGCTCCAAGGGTCTCTGCATCACATTCGAGGCATCACAGGGCAAGTGGCTGACAAAGCAGTTTATCGGCACAGATACCACATCGTGGGATGCCACCGCCTCATGGGAGGACTTCGGGGGAGCCGGAACCGTCAAGCAGGTGACAGTCAACGGAGAGAAGAAAACACCGGATTCTACAGGTAATATCGATATTACCATACCAACAGTCGAGGTCGATGAGACACTGGATCAGGAGAGTACCAACCCTGTAGAAAATAAGGCTATAGCAGCCAAACTGAATGAGATAGAAGGAAACACCCTTGCCTCCACAGATGTCGAGGTGAGTGATGATGGCTCGACCGTACATGTCTCGCTGAAGAACAAAAACAACGGTGAAATCACCAGTTTTGACGTTCCCGCAGGTTCCGGTGGCGGTGGTGGTGAGACCTCAACCACAAAAATAGTCCTCTCGGCTGTTGTCAATAACAGCATTGTCAAGCGTGGTGGCAGTTCCATGCTGACCTACGAATACGACCACCAGTACAGCTCTGGTGATGAGAAGGGGCAATCGACTGGCCAGAAAGCAACCATCAAGGTGCTGATGAAGTTGGGCGCAACGACCATCTATAGCGATACCATCGAGGATGTCAGCAGTGGCAGCTATCAACTCGATCTGACCAAATATCTGCAGTTAGGCACAACTGATATCTATGTCATTGCCTCCACGACAGACCCTCTGACTGGCAACAAGCAGACCAAACAGGCATACACGTCAGTCAAGGCAGTCACGCTCTCGCTGGCATCATCATTCAATATTGCCGACTGCGTGGCACTCGGTGGTTATGCTGATGATGAGACGGTCAACATACCGTTTGCCGTCAGTGGATCCGGCACCAAGGTGGTGACATTATATGTCGATGGCAAGCAGCGCAATGCACAGACCGTCACCCGTAGCGGCACGACGAATAGCAGCTTCAATCTTGCGATGACTGGTCTGGAGAACGGCAGACATACCATTCAGATGGTGGCTGAGATGGAGGCAAGCCCAACGCTGACCCTGCGCTCAGACAGCATCTACTTCGATATACTGAGAGGTGCTGCCGAAGCACCCTATATCGGTGCCAAGATTACATCTGCAGATGGCTCAATCTTCACTGATGATCATCTCACGCCAACCATCAAGGCAGGTCAGTATGAGCAGATGTCATTTGACTTCGTTGCCTACGACCCTGCCACAACACCTGCGTCCATGTCTGTCTATCGAGACGACATCAAGACACAGACCGTCAGCGTGCCTCGCACATTGCAGACATACACCAACAGATATCTCGACCAGGGGACAATCAGTATGCGCTTCGAGAGTGGCGCAACATCATACAATTTCTTCGTTGAGGTGGAGAAAAGCAGCGTGGATATCGTCGAGATTACAGATGGCCTGCAGCTGAAACTTACCGCCTCTGGCCGTGCGAGCAGCGAGGCTGACCCAGCCGTATGGCAATATGGTGATGTTGCCACGAAGTTCAGCGGCTTCGACTGGACGTCAAATGGATGGACTGGCGATGCACTGAAGCTGACCAATGGAGCCAATATTGAGATTGGCTTCAAGCCATTCTCATCTGATGCGACAAGCACAGGTGCCACATATGAGATGGAGCTGATGTGCAGCAACGTCACAGACCGTGACGGCATCATCCTTGACTGCATGGCTGATGGAGTCGGTTTCCAGATGACTACGCAGGAAGCTAAGATCCGCACGACTGCAGGCACGGAGGTGAGCACCAAGTTTGCGGCAGGCATGAGCTACAAGATTGCCTTCGTTGTCAGCGGCAAGGGTGGCAACCGACTCCTGCAGCTCTATGTCAACGGCACCCTGTCAAGTGCCATCCGATATGCTGCGACGGATTCTATGATACAGCAGACACCTGCTGATATCCGAGTGCTATCTGATGATGCTGACGTCGAATTGCGCAATCTTCGCATCTATAACCGGGCACTCAACGACGATGAGGAGCTGTCCAACTACATCGTTGACCGCAAGACAAGCGACGAGATGGTTGTCCTCTTCCAGAAGAATGCTGTCATGAATGATGAAGGCACAGATGTAGATATCGAGAAGCTTAGAGCACAGGGCAAGGGTGTGATGCGCATAGTCGGTGATATCGACCTACTCAACCAGACAAACAACAAGAAGTTCGAGATTCCTGTTGATATCTACTTCTACTCGCCATACGGCAAG
>OBCI01000131.1_pt1 | contig 18561 bp, 19 predicted proteins | sample 1495881 | NCBI WGS metagenome assembly OBCI01 (sample SAMN03418262, study PRJEB22391) | human gut metagenome | biome: human-gut; feature: organic feature; material: feces | host: Homo sapiens | place: Tanzania | collected 2013-01 | reverse complement strand
ATAATGGATTGCCTTCATCAACAACTCACCACACTCATGAGTTGCATTGTTGGCAGATCGGGTCATATGCACGTGAATGGTTCAAATGAGGCCAATATCCAACTTCATTTCTAAAACGTAAGAAAAGAAAACATTTATCAGGCAATTATAGACAATTCTGTTTAATACGCCTCTGCATAACTATTGTAAAATCGTTACTTTTTGCAAATCTATCTATAGTTGGCTAGTATTTTTAGAATTTTAGAGTTATCACCATATATTATAGGTGAATCGTAAGGGCGATCAGGGAAAGATCCGTAATTCAAACGAATTTTCAAATTATGCTCTTTGATAAAATTCTCAACACGTTCAGCCAATGTGATAGGATTACCAGAACAGCAGTTAATAATACCTGTTACTTCTGTTTGAGTCACAGCCTTTGATATTTGCTCAGCCAGTTCATCCACTGTGATAAAATCATATTTGGTCTTACCTGTTGTAAAAGGAAATAACTCTTTGCCTTCTTCTGCGGCCTGTAAAATCTTTGTAAAAACGGAGTGATTCTTCTTGTCATCACCTAAGATGTAGAAACCGCGAAGCCACTGTAAGAGAATACCATTAGCTTTACAATATGAAATCATAGCTCTACGAAGAGCATCTTTGGCTATACCATACATAGATATTGGATTACAAGGAGTATTCTCATCAATCTTTCCTTCCCAATAGCCTACTTCATGCATAGTGCCCATCACTGCAACATGCTTCAAACCTTGCTCCATCAAAGCAACCAAAAACTTATAATGAGAAGACAAGTCTCCAATGTGATTATTGGAATTATGAACAAAACCATCACGCCATGCCATGTGAAGACAAACATCAGGATTGCCCATTTCAGAATATATACTATCCAAATTAGCTGTAAAAAGATTGAGTTCCTTCTTTATGGCTCTACCATCAATACCATCAACATGTATGTCAGCGGCAACAACCTCATGACCCAAATCCAATAAATTACTTACAATATGACGGCCGATATAACCACCAGCACCTGTTACTAATATTTTCATAATACCTATTTATTTATAAAGTCCTTTAGATTTCATTTCTTCAATGGAAGCCTCATATTTATCTTCCTGTACCTCTTGTTTATCAACCCATTTACAGAACTGAGCTATACCATCTGCAAAAGACCACTTTGGCTCAAATCCTAAAATATTACGAGCCAAACTGATATCTGCAAAATTGTGTCGTATATCGCCCAAACGATAATTCCCAGAAACGGTAATAGGAACCTTGATTCCATATTTGTCACATAGAGTATTGGCTACAGTCAAGACATCGGTAGCGACACCTGTACCTACGTTAAATACATGACCATTAGCCTCAGGAACTTCCAGACCAAGTATCGTTGCATCTACTACATCATCAATATAGACAAAGTCACGTGTTTCCTTACCATCCTCAAAAATATTAATCCCATTACCATTCTTTATGCGAGTTGAGAAAATGCTCAAAATACCTGTATAAGGATTACTCAAGGATTGTCCAGGACCATATACATTCTGATAACGGAATGATACGGATTCAACTCCGATAGTTGGGCAAACCAAATGGACAAGCTGACCTTGTACTTGCTTAGCGATACCATAGACTGAAGAAGGATGAATGGCACTATCTTCTGTAGTAGCAACAAGTTCTACCTCACCACCACATTTTGGGCACTTGCACTCAAAATCACCTTTTGACATATCCTCGTCACAACGGTCAAGAGGATAGACATCTCCACATTTTGAGCAATGATATTTGCCCTCACCATAGATTGCTCTTGACTCAGCCACTAAAACTCGCTTCACATGGTGCTTGGCGTTTGTCAATATGTCTAGCAACAATGCGGTTCCACCAATATTAGTATCAACATACTTTTCTATCTCGTACATTGATTGACCAGTACCAGTTTCTGCTGCCAGATGAATGACAGCATCTTGTCCATCAAGAGCTTTCAACCAATCCTGACGAGAAGCGACACTTCCCTTTATAAAATTAACCTTATCCTTTATCGACAAATATAAAGGAGATGTCTTCTCTGGATTCTCACCATGTATCTGCTTACTTAAATTGTCTAACACCGTGACGTTATAACCCTTTGCCAACAACTTAAGAGCAACATTGGAGCCGATAAAACCAGCTCCACCAGTAACTAAAATATTCTTCATATAACTTACTATTTTGTTAATTTTTTCTCAATAAATTCCAATAATTCTATCGGAGACAGTTTTTCTTTATAATGATAATCTACAATATCTCGCTTCTTTATCTTCTCACACATTTCCTTCGTTATATCAGTAGGCTTTTCTATTTGAAAAATATAATCTGAATTATAAAAAGGTGCTTCATGCACTGTAGGATTATTTGTAATCAGTTTCTTGTCAAAAGCAATCACCTCACACATTCGTTGAGTATATCCAAAGCCTCCAGCTTGCATAATTTCCAATTCACAATTACAATGCAGCACATGTTGTAAATTATCCTGGTAAGACATACTTATCGGATAATGAATTAAATCTTTATAAACTTGTTCATTTTTATCCACTCCGACCAACCAAAAATCAGCTTTGACATCATTTTCATATAAGCGTTCAAAACACCCAATTATATCTTTAAACCTATTCTTGACTTTTCCTAAAAAATACACATCAGAATCATGCATGTTTTTTATCTCACCATGATAACTTGAAAAAACAAGAGGATGATAAATGAAACCATATTGCTTACAATCATTTTGATCAAAGGATACTGTTAAATCAAACATTGTTTGAATCTCATCGATAGTCATCTTTTGCCCTCCTTTATTGCTTTGTATTGTACAAAACAAGTCACAAAGGAAAAGCACAAACTTAGCTTTAGGATATTTATTCTTTAAATATGTAACAAACCCATAATATTCATCAACTAGCCATTTCCGTTGAAAGATAAAAATAACATTTTCTCCTTCTTGTGGAATATTCTCACAAATATCCTTTATATAATATGGAAACCAATGATTACTGATAGGAAGTATATAACGCCTATACAAATGTTTATTATGCTGGATACCATACAAAATCTTATCTCTAAATGGCATTGATTTTGATGGCTCACAAATGTAAGAGACATTATCTTTATCGAAGATATCAGAAAAGGACTGTTTATATAAGTCCCAGTCGGAACCAAATATTACAAAATATTTCATTTTTTATTAACTTTTTTATGTAAGAAATAACCATATAGCCATATAGCCATATATATCGGGCAACCCCAAATGTTGTATGATATTGAAGACAATAATATGCAAAAGAAAAGAGCCGTTTTTGATTTATTACTATTACTTTTACTCGATGTATTATAAATAAATACAGAAGAACGATAGAGGAGGATATATAAATAGCAACCTATCAAGATACCAAAAGCACCCAACACTTTAAAAATACCACCAGTAAGTGAACAATTGGTTGATATTTCATTATAAAAGTATGACTTTTCTGGCATTTGGGTATAGCCAAGTATTGGGTCATTAATAATATTTATTGCTTCAAAATACATTGCAGGAAAACGATCAAGTGAAAAAGCATATTCTCCTTCTGCATAAGAATTTGATACATCGGAAACTCGTCTTTCTAATTCAAAAAACACATTGTTAAAGTCTGTTTGGTCTTGTAATTTTTCACCTAAGAAATCTATAGATGTCGCAAAATAAAAAGCCACTGTAGCAACTACTGAAAATCCTATAATTGACCATAAAGATTTAAACCTCAATACAAATAGTGCTATTGTTAAGAAAAGGATCGAATAACCTGTTGTAGATTGAGTTAAAGCCAGAGCTATAACCAGAACCAATAATCTGTAATTGCCCTTTATTTTAATTCCTTGCCGGACAAATTGTAAGCATATAGCCAAACACACCATAATTGCAAATCGACCTGGTTCCCAAGCACAACCAGCATTTCGAATTACACCATTAGAAACTTGCCCTTCAGACGGATTCATCCAAGTGAACAAATACAGAAAATGATTTCCATAATGTGAATAATCTGCTAAAGGTAAACTTTTAAAAAAAGGAGTTGCTACTCCAGGCATAAATACAGCAAAACACCACAAGGCTATAGAGATAAGACTTATTAAGAATATTACATGCTCGTATACAGGGAACAATGATTCACGGAAAACCATAACATGGATATAAGCTATAATTATGCTATAAAATAAGTAAAAGGCTGTGATAATAGAATAATTACTAACTATCTCGAATCCATATTTTATAATAATCAAAAAACACCATATTGCAAATAATAACACCAAATGTTCTAAATGAAAATTTTTAAATTGAACATTATGTTTTATAGCTAGGATTATACTGAAGACAAGTGGTATCAAAAAACCTGTAAAATGGTTTAGAATGTTTGTATTTACCATAGCTGCTGTGTCAACCGTAGCCTGTCCAAGGTAAATTACCATAATCACCATATACAAATAGTCAAACCATGAGACTTTTTGTGTGTTAGTAATGAGTATCATAAAATAGAATTTTTTACTTTGATATAATATTTAAACATCATCAACAAGTACGTTAAGGAAAAAGCAATGCGAGTAGCAATAGCTCCATTAATTCCCCAAAACCAAACACCTAATGTATATCCCACAAGTGCTACACCTCCAGAAATAAAAGCACCATTCCTCAAATACTTACCATAACCGTGAGCTCCAATAAAGCGATTAAACACATCACCAAGTCCATGAGCAGTTGAAGCGAAGGCCAAAAAAGAAGCATACAATGCTACGGACTGATATTTCTCATTGAAGAGAAAACCTACAACTGGATAAATCAAAATAACAAAACCTATCAATGTAACTATTGACATCGCTAAAGTTCCTATCAGAACTTTACGCTCTATTTGGCTTTGTGTTGCAAAACGTTTAAAATATGTTGTTCCTATAACATTCGGGAGCATCATCAACGGTCCCGTTGCTGTCAGTGCCAAAGAATAGTATCCAACATTTACATTATTAACAGCAAACAAGCCAAGTGTCACGCCTGCCACATATTGAACAGACACATTACTGATACTTCCTAAATAGACATGAAAACCATACTTCTTATTTTCCTCTTGTAGTTTTCTCCACGACTCTTTGAAATTATGGAATGAAGGATGATTATGAAGAATTAGGAATACCAAAATAACAAATGATATACCTGTATTCAATAATAAGGCCATTGTACTCGTTGCCCCAAATGTTTTAAACACAATAGCTATTGAAGCCAAGTATATTACAGATGGAAGCAGTCGTGCCAAAGCAATCATACCAATACTATTATCACCTTGCGAAGAAGTATTGATATAGTTTAAACATAATGCATAGCCACTAAAAGGTATAACGTAATAGAAAAGATGAGCAAATGGCTTATGCAAAATATAAGTATGTATTACTCCACATATTACCATTATTACCATCATTGCTATAACTGTAGCCCCTAAAATGAGAGTCATTGCACCTTTTATCTCATTGGCCTCTTTCTTGTCTTTTGCAATAGCCAACAATCTACATCCCGACACAAAGTATCCAAACAGCATCAAGCCTGAAAAGAAGTTGATGATATTCTGCACATAATGCACATCACCATAATCTACAGGATCAAGATATCGGGTATTAATAATAGAAATGAGTACACCGAGTATAACTCCAACAAGTGTACTAACATATAAATATAATACTTGTATTTTTGATTTTGAAAGTTTCATATATGAAAATATTTTGATTCAATGATCGAAATCCCTCTGATATTGGTTCTTGTATTTTTTTTCTTTCGTCTCTCTTGAACCAGAGCAAAAGTTAATCAACCTTTACTTATTGAGTAGTACTATTCTCGAACCATTCATAGAATCTCGCTAAAGGCGAAGCTATATAATGATAATTCCTTCTATATCAGTTTTGCTTATATTCATTGTTTCTAATATTCTAAATTCTTTTTTAATGTTTGATCTTTCTCTTCAAGTATTGAAAGGAGATATTTGCCGTAGTCATTCTTCAACATGGGCAGAGCATTCTTTCTCAATTGTTCTGCGGTAATCCACCCCTGTCGGTATGCGATACCTTCCAAGCAAGCTACCTTCAACCCCTGACGTTTCTCCAAGACTTCAATAAAGGTTGATGCCTCAGAAAGAGAATCATGGGTTCCTGTATCAAGCCAGGCAAATCCTCTAGCCATGGTCTGTACCTTTAGCAGCTTATCCTTCAGGAACTCCTGATTCACCGTTGTGATTTCCAACTCACCACGAGCGGAAGGCTTGATATGCTTGGCTACTTCCACTACCTTGTTAGGATAGAAGTACAAGCCTACCACTGCATAGTTACTCTTAGGATGCTCAGGTTTCTCCTCGATGCTGAGACAATTGCCTTGCTCATCAAACTCAGCTACACCATATCGCTCAGGATCGCTTACTCGATAGCCAAAGACTGTAGCTTTGTTATTCTGTTCAGCATCTACTACTGCCTGATGCAGCATCTGGTTCAACCCTGCCCCATAGAATATGTTATCGCCTAATACGAGGCAAGCGGAATCATTACCTATGAACTTTTCACCGATGATGAATGCCTGAGCTAAGCCATCAGGAGAAGGCTGCTCTGCATACTCGAACTTCACCCCAAACTGGCTACCATCACCCAAGAGACGTTTGAAACCAGGCAAGTCGAATGGGGTAGAGATAATCAGAATCTCACGGATACCTGCCAACATCAAAACCGAGATAGGATAATAAATCATCGGTTTATCAAAGATTGGTATCAGCTGCTTGCTGATACCCTTTGTGATAGGGTACAAGCGTGTACCGCTACCACCTGCTAATACTATTCCCTTCATAAATATTATCTCCTCATTAACTTTGCTGCAAATTCAAAGAAATCTGCAACGTCCTTGAAATTAACAAATTGCTAGCAATACATGCTAGCTTTAGACCTGACATTTACTTTTTCTTTTCTATTGATTAAAAAAACTCACTTCTATCATTCTCCCAAATGGTATCAGCCTCAACCTTTGGCAATACTAATCCCGCTCATTTTTTATAGAGGCTTTAGGATCAAACTTATATAATCCAAACGCACATCCTAGGATTATAATAAAACCAATAACGCTTGCTTTAAATTGAACATTACCCCAATTTAGCATGAAACTATTATCAGTAATATTCAATAATACAAAAACAAAACCAATTATAATACCAAGTATAAAAGTTATATATACAAAGTAAATTCGAATACGTTCGTTCTTTAATCCGAGTTGATTCGTTGCTTGAGTTGCCCCATCTGAATTAAATGACTTCTGTTTTTCGAGCATCGTCCCTTTCCCCTTCTTTCTCAGAGTTCGTTGTCTTTTTTTTCTCCTTGTCATACATTATTTATATTTTCCAGTTATCAACAAACCCTTTCAGATTATTGGTAAATGGCGTTAATACTTCTTTTGAATCTGATACACGATAAAATCTCTTCCTCATATGAGTTCGATCATCATAAGGAACAAGCAACTTTGTTTTCGACTTCACAACAATGATGTGATTGTACTCTGATGGATAATCTGTGGAATCAAAAATTGCAATATTTGAAAGTTTTATATCTTGTATAGACTTACTTAAATCACTTTTCTTAATAGATTCGCAAACCCAGATAAATTTGGGCATTGCAGTAGAGACTATCAAATCTTTATTCTCTGCATTCAGCGATGAGTAAACAATATAGCTTTTATATGAACGTGAAGTTGTCAAATATACCCGATTGTAATAATCTGTTTCATTGACATGGATATCAGCTACAGGATAATCCCTGGAAAGAATCTCCAAATCCTTTGTTGGATTAAGCACATCCACGTTCAACAATATATTTTCAGGTACAGGTACAATGAACGAAAGAATATCGTCTTCATTCTGTAACTGCCAATAGGGCTTTTTCTCATCATTCACAACAACTATCTTTGGAGAATAATGAAACAGTCTATTTTGCCTGCCTATCGCCAACATAGCATGCTGTTGTGTTACAACATATAATGGGAAACCTGATTCTATATAGATGTGAAGAAGCCGCTTAAAATCGTCTTCAGAATAATGACTACTATTAATATCATCTTCAGATAACACCTTATAATATTGCCTTGTATTAAGATTGAAGACATTCATTATCGAGGCTATAGTATCAACATCAACTCCAACAGATGGTTGCTTCCTATCCAAGATGCAGTCTGTTAACTGCGAAGCTATTTGAGAAGGCAACACACGAGCATACTTATTATAGCGTCGCGAGAAGTAATCGAACATCATCGTTACGCAAGTTTCTGCACATGTATTCATCTCCCCATCCTGACCAGAAAAAGGGAATGCATAAGTCATAACCCTGCGTCCTTTTATAAACGAACTTCTTTCACAAAGGCATATTGAAAAGTTATTCAACTTGTATATCCTTGGTGACAAAAAGGTATATCCAATCACTCTCCTTGGGGTAGGCCTTAATATGCAATATCCCATATAACTATCATCTAACTTCTTATTATAAAAGTTAGCTTCGGTTATTCCATCTTCATCCTGAAAAAATGAAAGGCGGAAACAATATCGATTATACCCGGAGTGCTTTCGGGCATAGAAGGAATAGTACGTATCCCTATAATATTCATCTACGTATGGATATTCAATGCATACCGTTAAGTTGCCGACCATACCCTTTGTAAGTTTGCTCAAATCATCTCTAACAACTTTAGAGGGTACGTTTAACTCTTCAGACAGCATTGAAACATTATCATACGACAACAAATCTGACAGAAGAACAAATCGATGAGTTATGCTATAAGTAGCTAAAGACTTCCGAACGTCTATGCGTCCATCTATCTCCTTCAACTCAGGCATTACCGCAGGTTCTTCTTTTTGCTTTTTCCAAAATCTATCAATAAGATTCATAAGCATAGAGTTTAGTATGATGGCGCATCAATACTAGCTGGGACAAAAGCATGTCTATTTCCTTCAACAACCACCCGGGTAGGTGGATAATTGAAAGTATAACAATTTTGAGAATTCAGGGCTGGCTTTAGTTCGTAAATCAAAGCTGCTTCGATTCTCATTCTATCTTCATCAGGAAGATCCGTTATTGAAAATGTATAAAACAACATTTCATCACTTCCGACTGTTTCAAGAAACTCATCTCGCATTGAATGCTCATTGTGTCTTTGATGAAGATCTTCCGTTTGTCCAATATACAGCAATTGTCTAAGTGTACATGTATTGGCTGCACTATCAAGTACGCCTCTATATACAAAATAGATACCAGGACTATGAGGAAATCTACTTCGGACATCATCAGAGTAATATCCCTGTATGTCTAATCTATATTCTCTTTCATTCAACATATTCACTTTTCTAACTTTATTTCATTAAAGTGTTTTACATTTTGTTGGGGTGATTGCGCCCTCAGTTCTTTCTGCTCCTTATTGAACTTTGGAGCCTTATTTCCTTCCAAATTAATGGTGGTAATGTTTACTCCAAATATCAGAAGAAAGACTATTCCTAGAACAAAAGAACCTAACATCCATCCAAATTTCTGTCTACTGACCGTTTCATTGATGCCAAGACGTTTAAAAGCCAAAGCTGTTTTTCCTTGTCCAATAAGTGCATATCGCCCGGTAATTCCAAGTATATAAAAGAATCCTAAGATTATTGACGCAAGGAAACATAACCAAGACAAGCTTAAAAACAACATACTACAAAAACAGATTTTACTTATGAACAGTTTAAGAACTGTTACACTCAACGTAATAATCGTTGTCGATAATGTTATTGTCAGTTTGGTGGTATCAATCGCCAAATCTACAGCCTTTGCAAAAGCAGTTTTCTCATCAATCATTTTTGCAAGGATAGGTTTTACAATAACTAGCTTCTGTTACGTTGAAAGAACGAGTTGTTATAAAACTATTTTCTGCATTACGCATCAACTTTGCAACAAACTCATTTTTCCTTTTAATCATCTCAGAAACATAAGAAGGTGACTCAAAATCCTTATCATTCAAACTCATGACATAATGATGGACTCGGTTTTTTATCTGTCGCTTCACAGAAGGAAGAATATAATAACGATGCTTTCTTACACCGCTACCAATATCATCCATTATATATTTTTCGAAATACGATTTATTCATTGACTAACTTTATCATGCTAGCTGAAAGCCTCCTTAGTATAGGCTTTCAGCAATTCTATGTATTGTCGTTTCTGCACTTTGTAAATTAGCAATTAATCCTCTAAAATTATTATAGATAATTTGCTCATTACATCCAATCTTACCAAGATATGAATAAACGTTATTCAAATTGTCCTTTCTGTTAAATGGACTATCTGTTTCCGTCAGAATCCTATCAGTTGGAAGTTTGTCTATAATCTTTCTTCCTTTTAAAGTAGATACCATCGCTTCATTGATAGAGAAATAGTAACCTGCATCCAAAATATCAGGAACTAAGGATAATTCACCAGAATACCAATGGAAAACAACATTCTTAATTTGATATTTTTTCAATAGGGAAAGCAACTGCTGTTCTGCATTGCGAGAATGAACACTGATTATTTTGTTCTTACCAGATACTATCGCCAATATCCTTTCCAAACTTTTAATCTGTATATCTTGAGTTACCACACCTTCACGAGAAAAATCCAACCCTACCTCCCCGATATAAGACGTCTTATCTATTAAACGCTCAAACAAAGGCAATTCTTCTTGCAACTCATGTGCCAATAAAGGGTGAAAGCCCAAAGCCAGACGTATATGCTTGAAACGCTGCACATATTGGTATCCCATCTGAAAATGACTAGGTGCATTAGTCATGCCAATAACAATGTCACCTCGTCGTTCTCTTTCCTGAATATACTTTTCAGGACTAGACATCATATCAAAATGACAATGAGTATCTATCATAAAATTCCTGCCTTACGTTTTATAACGTCATTGCCTTTTTGGAAAATCCATTCACAGATTTGCTGGTATGAATGCATAACCAAATCAACATACTGATTGATTTCATTTTCATCAATGCCTTCTGCCAATAATTCATTCTCAACATCTTGCCTATTGATTTTACGGATAAAACGTAAGAGGAGATTTACATCCAAACTGGTTTTGCTTTGCAAGTTATTTATATTGAAATGACGAGTAGGTTGGAAGATATCTGTACCAAGTTCAGCAGGATTATCTAAACCAATGGCGTTCATAGCAACCCGGCGATAGATGCACGGCATACACATTCCGCAGTGATGGACATGATTTGCATGGATATATTCCCCGTCCTTATCCCACCAGCGATTATGTGAGCGTTTTGCACAAGAACAAGATAAAGGACTTAAGACCTCTAAAATATGTCTTTTGCTGTTATCTTGTGCACAATCTATCATCATGTCCGCCTTCGACTTAAAATGATATGGATTTACCAATGCGTTGTTGATTCCAACATTTTCCAATGCACGCATGATCAATTTCATAGAAACTGGATGCGTTGTTCTTGTACTGCATGAGCTTCTTCTAGATTTGCATAGAGGTATATTGATAGAAATGGTACCATTCTCCGGAACTATCACTTCTTGCGTAGCAGATATACGTTTGGCGCAATACAATCCCATTGCGAAAAACAGAAAAGAACGAGATCTAAAGGTATTCTCATATTTTACTTTTCTTTCTTTTATACAGTTTTTCATCCCTATCTTTGCCTTGATGGAAGTATACTTTCCATTAAAGAACTCATTTGCTGCACATGAATGGAATATTCTTTCTTGATCCATACTTTCTTTTCCCATATCATAATGAGATACTAACAAGACCTTCTTGTCTGCATGCAAATCAGACGCCTTATCGATGAAGCCTATCAAAGAGTCTAATCCACCTGAGAACAAAGAGACATATTCGTATTCATCTGCATTGTAACGATGCTCTATTTCCGGAGTATATTCAATTGGAGGCATTTGCGAAAAAGACACTGTCCAATTGTCTCCTGTCAAATAACTCAAAGCCGTATTGAACTCTAGACGATGCAGATTAAATAGGTCTGCATTTACTACAGGTACATCTATCAACTCGATATTACGACACCAACCATCATCAGAAAACGCAAGACGATTAAGTATTCTATCTGTTGAATATACAATCTGTCCTAATAGCAAAACATCAAAATAAGCAGATGATGTATCTTGCGAGAACTCCCACAATGGGTAGAAGTCAAAGTTTAGGGCAGCCTCTATAGGATTACCATCAATATCAGAGCTAAGCAATATAAACTTACCTAATTCTTTGCTATTTGAATTATTCGACAATTCAAATCTTACATTTACTCTTGCGCCCATATTTCCAAAATTTGATGAGTTAGACTTTCTAAATATTGCTCACCTTCCGGTGAGAAGAGATTAACATTATGAAGTTGATCCAAGCAAGCTTCATTGATTTTAACTCGAACAAATCCACGAATTTGTGTTGCTATTTGATCAGGATCTACACCTTTTGAGAAAATTTGAGTCTCAAACAAGATTCCATTCAACTCCATAATATATTCCACTTGAAATTCTATCATCCATCCTTCCAGCTGCTCATCTGTTGCGTTAAGCAATATATTCTCAATATCGCCAGTAGTCTCAACATCTGTAAAAATGGTTCCTACTAATTTCTCAAAAGCTGTTCTAGCTGCAATATCATCCAGAGTGGAGTGATCTGAATTGGGATCCTGATTAGATACATGTCTTTTAATTAAAACAAGTAAGTCCTTAACGCTTAAATCACCTAAATCTAAATCTGGATTTTCTTGCTCAACATAAGCAGCTAAACCATTGTTACGAACAGTAGAAATGAACTTTATGAAATTCTTAGCTACTCTTCCACCAGAACTACCATAACTCGAATTAGAGTCATGAATTATTGCTCTAGACTCATTACGCAAGAGATTATATACATGTTGCTGATTAACCTCATTGTGATGTTGAACAATTGTTGTCATTGCTCTTTTTGCCGAAGCCCAATTAGGAGTCGTTTTTAATTTCAAAGATTGAGATGTTCCCATAAATTCAACTTTTAAATTAATCGTTTAACTTTTTCATCAAAAGTTTTTGTTTCTATAAATTTTTTCCAAGCATCAACTGTTTTACGCTTTTCCAATATAACTCCCCAAGATGGAGACAATTCTACTGTATTGATGTTATCGAACAACAAATTGCAATCTTCTTCAGTTTGGACAACTAAGTTAGATTCATCTGCTAGAAACAACTGCACCACCTGTTTATTATTGGGGGCTTTAATCAATTCCTGATTCAATAACAATATTAGCATTTGCCGCTCTGTTTCATCAATTTTTACCATTTCTTCTTGTAATACTGATTTTACTACACGAGCAGACTGTTTATGAAGAAGGTTTTGAAATAAAAGTCTAACAGAATTTGAAACTAAGTTCTCTACAGGAACCGAATTTTTCAGAGAGTCTCTTGCTATCCAAAAATATGGAGCTAGATTAACTCCCATAAGGCTTGGTTCTACTTTTAACCATTCCCAAACCAACTTATCATCAGCCCATTCTTCCCAACGTTTATCATCCAAATTTTTATTTTGCCTGGCGTTGCTTTCTACCTTATCAATATCCTTTATGGTTCCTTGATTTGTTTGCTGCATACCATATAATGACTCAAATAGTTTTTGATACTTAAAATTATACTCTAGCAACATCAGCTTAGCCAGAATAATTTCGTTTATCTCACGCATACTAGCAACCTTAACCATTCGCAAACGCAAATCGAAAGTATTCAAAAAGCGCTTCAACTGTCTGGGAGTTCCATTGAGAAACCTATTCATCATAGGAACTATCTCTAAAAGCTGCTCAACATCTGGTATACTTCGACCATTTAAATCTTGCTTAAATTGTTTATAAGTATATATCTTAAAAGGTTCCTTATCCTTAAACTCATAATATTTCGCTAGAACTTCATCAAAGAAATTTGGATATTTACTTTTCAATAGCAAGAACATTATATATGTTGCCTGCTCACCGAATGACAATTTTGGCAGACGGTATGGAATCTGTATCAATTTTTCCAAATAATCCGAAAAAGGACTATAAATAACCGATTTGTTTCGGTCTTGAACTGGATAATGTTCCTTGATAGCTAACTCTACCATTCTCTCGTCAGCACCCAACACAAAGGCAGTATGATCAACATTGAGAAATAGTTTGATAGCCTCAATACAATCTATCATTCTTTCACCAGAGCATCTATCTAAATCATCAATATAAACAATGACTGATTTGAATTTAGCATCTTTTATTATGCTCTCAAACAACTTTCTAAAAGAAGTGACAAATAAGGATGTTCGATCATTTTCAAACTCAGCCCTAAATTTATCGATATTATCAACATCAATACACGCTTTCAGTTCCTCATTAGATGGAAGTTGTTCCTTAATTTTAGAAGGAATCTGGCTCCAAGCATATTTCTTGAACAACAGAACACCTACCTTCAGTAAATTGATTCGACGCAAAAGCCCATCCATTTTTTCAAAGAAGTCTTTATTTGCAGAAAGATAGGATTCTACAGAATCTAAAAGTACTTGGATAAGAGAATACTTTGTTGACTCATAGTTTTCGTATTGCCAACCATTGAAACGCACCTGAAGGACACGCAATTCCTTACCAGCAGCCTTCTGCTTGGCAATTTCATTATCCACCTCTTTTTGCATCAGAAGCATCAAACTACTTTTACCATACCCCCAGTTACCAAATATACCAATAGATGTAGGCAGCATGTTATCATCCAAAACTATATCTTTCAATAATTTGGCATGAAAACGATAGCCTAGCAAATCTTCTGCTGTTTCAGTATCTTTCCACATAACACTTATCAATAATTAAATTTATCACTATTTGATAATTTGAAATTCTGCCATTGATTTAAAATGTATATTTGATTCTGGTATCCCTAGAGAGATAAGACAGTCTAAAGCTCTATCATGGTCCGTATCAGAATAAGTGCTTACATACCATTTCAAGTTGGCTTTATCAGCATTCACCTCAATTATCTTCCTGATATAAGGCTTATCAACCTTCGAAAAAGAGATTCCCCATACATATATAATCTCTATATTTGATAAAGATTCAAAATATACTTGGTTGTCTCTCAATATTTTATCTATAGGCTTTTCTGAGTCTGAGTAATATGATTCTACAGCACTTGTTAAAGCCTCATTTTCCGGCAAGTATTGCGTATTCCCCCTATACATCCTATATATAGCATCACGCTTATAGTACATTTTCCCTTTTTTATTATACCTAGGCTTATCGTACCCCTTGCTTTTCCACCAAGAATCAAATATCTCAGAAGTATCTTCCCCATGACCAACCACAAGGCTTCCCCATGATTAGGTTTTAACACCATGTATATGATTAATCTGAGAAGAAGGAATTCCATAATGACTTTCTAAGAATGTCGTATAATTGAATGTGAGAAATCTAGCATCGTCATCCACATAAAGCATCTTATGCTTATAGTCACGTGGTACACTCAAGGAACATACCCATTTATGGAAATCTTTCTTTAATTTATCAAGTAATTCACAAGCAGAAGACGATGCTGCATCTCCACCTAAAAGCATATCTGCAGCTGACCACTCATCTGGATCTGACTTGCTATCTGGAAAGAAAGCAAGACCTGTCTCTAAGAAAAAGTCTCTGCTTACATAGGCCATCCCTGTTTCGAAATCAGACCACAAAGCATCATAATCACAAACGGTCTCATAGGTTTGATATGTATCGTAGTCATGGGTTTGCAACCACTTGCGAAATGAGCCATAAGAACTTTTGACCCCATGATAAAGATCAAAGCCATTACCTATAATGTATAGAACAGAGTCTGTCATATAAGAGAATTACACTTCAGCTCTTTACTGATTACCTTTCCCATTGATTTCTCTATATCGAAGAAAGTCATAGGGTCGTTGTAATCTATCTCAGAAATGGTGTTATCCATATCATTCACGGCATAGCCAATCCATTCAATTGAGTCTTCCAAGTCTTTCATATTGATTCGAGAATAGGTTTCCTCGAAACGGTCGAGAAAGAAGGATACCACATTGGGATTCTTCTTTAAGAACTGATGAAAGGTCTTGCAGACCTTGGCTTGCCCTTTATAGTTGAGACGACGAATATCTTCAAACATTGGCATAGCACAAGAATAGGACTTTGCAGAAGAAACCTTCTTTCCCATCTTCTTGCGAACTTCCTTTGCTTCTGGAATCGTATCATCGTAAATGTCTTGAAATTCTTCTGGGAGCATCGAGAGGATTCGCTCTAAAACTTCTTTATCTGCCATAAGACTCTTATTTGTATAAATCTACATTGATATCGAAAGGTGAATCGAAATCCTTCAGCAACGCATGCTTCGTATCTTTTTCTGAGAGATTGGCATGCTCGGTTGGGATTTTCCAATCAATACCAAGGCTATCATCGAGAATGCTGATGCCACCATCGGCTTCTGGATGATAGAAGTTATCACACTTGTACTGGAAGACGGCTGTTTCTGAGAGGACGGCGAAACCATGGGCAAAGCCCTTTGGAATAAAGAACTGTACATGGTTATCTTCTGTCAGCTCTACTGCCACATGCTCGCCGTAAGTAGGGGAGCCTTTGCGAATATCTACTGCTACATCGAGCACTCTACCTTTTACGCAACGAACTAACTTGCTTTGGGTATAAGGTGGGCGCTGGAAGTGCAGGCCTCGCATGACGCCATAGCTGCTCATTGACTCGTTGTCTTGGCAGAAGTGAACACTGTGTCCCAGGATAGGAGAGACTTTTTCTTCAAACTCTCGCTCGCAGAAGCTCTCGAAGAAGTAGCCACGAGAGTCGCGGAAGAGGCGTGGCTCTATTATGAGCACGCCTTCTATTTCTGTTTTTACTATATTCATGATTCTAACTTAAGTTCTTACATAAGATTTTCGAAAACCTACCCGTCCTTCCTTACCGTTAAGGAAGGCTCCACCTCTCATCTCGGTCTTCTTCAATAGTCTTTACGACCCCTTCGATTCCCCTTGTAGGGGACAGAAACCTCAGGCGAGAAGAAGGAAACCGCCCTACTCGGTGCTCGGAACCGCTACGCTCTAAGGTTGGCGGACCATCAAAGGTCTTCGCCAGGTTGTGCGGGATGGGACCGCCTTACTATAGCTTGCTTCTTGTCTACGCTAGATTGTGCGGGTTGGAAGCAGCAGAATAGATCCTCATTGCAGTATCGCTCTGCACTGGTCGTCGCTCGAATGAGGAATATTGTTTTATTCTACTTTTGAAAGAATTACCTCGGGAGAGGTGCCCATCATGGTTATGGCGGAAATCTTATGACCGCCATTGGCATTTAATGAATGACCACAATGATAGAGGCTATCATCTATGATAAGCCAGCGGTCATGAGACTCGTTACTCCATTTTCTGATGTTTATATGACTATCGGGGAATAGGCGGTCATGCTCATCCATGAGACGTTGCATTCCGTGACCTACACCTGCAGTATAAATTGTTGCTGTAACGTCCGGTTTGCGAACATCTAACACACTTAGGGTTAGCGATGAAACATAGCCATCTATAATGATTATTCGATGATTGGCTGTACGAATCAAGTTTTCTAAAGCGACTCTTGCTGTGTAGAAATCACCTTCGAAGAAGACCATCTCTGCTGGAGGAGTGGAGGTTCGAATAAAGAAGTCGAGCTGCTGTTGTTGCTTGACCTGAGTATCCTCGATTCGAGTCATGCGTTGTGAATGTGCATCTAACCGTGTATCTAATTGGCGCTGCATAGCCAATAGTTGCTGATTGACAGAATATCCTTTAAGAAGATAATCCTTTAGCACACCCGTTGCCCACTTTCGAAAGGCTGTAGCATTGATACTATTGACACGATATCCAACAGAAATAATTGCATCCAAATTATAGAACTGTGTCCTGTATACTTTGCCATCAGAGGCAGTATGTTCCAAAATGGAACTAACTGAATTTTGATTCAATTCTCCACTTTTAAATATATTGCCAAGATGCTTGGTTATTGCAGGACGCTTGATACCGAAGAGATCTGCTATTTGCTGTTGGGTAAGCCACACCGTTTCATGAGTAGCATCTAACTTCACTTCAAGTTTTACACTTTCGTTTGGTTGGTAAAGTACTATCTGTGAATCATCAGCCATAGGCTGTATATTATTGTCGTTTGCCATAATCATACATTTATATTGCTAATATAGCGACAAAAGTACGATTTTATTTCATAACTACCAAGGATTTAAATAAAATTCTTCACTTTGTAAGCACTTTCAGGCTATCGTTTATAATGTTTCCTGGCCCCAAACTGCTACTAGACGGTCTTTCCTGAGTTTCAGGGGGCAATGGGAATTGAGTTCTAAATATAAATCGTTGTTGGCATCGAGGAACTTGCGTAAACCTATCTCTACCAACGGATGGAAAGAAAGGGATGTAGGAGCGAGATTGCGATAATCTACGTTCTCGATATCCATTCCTAATCCCATGGTTT
>OBCI01000127.1_pt1 | contig 18806 bp, 11 predicted proteins | sample 1495881 | NCBI WGS metagenome assembly OBCI01 (sample SAMN03418262, study PRJEB22391) | human gut metagenome | biome: human-gut; feature: organic feature; material: feces | host: Homo sapiens | place: Tanzania | collected 2013-01 | reverse complement strand
GCACCTGACTGTTAATCAGGGGGTCGTTGGTTCAAGCCCATCTTGAAGCGCAAAAGATAAAGCCTTGCAAGTCAACTACTTGCAAGGCTCTTTTGTTTTTATACATTTCAAAGTTGCACCCTATTTGCACCCATAATTCATAGACCTCCATTTCACTTGCCCCATTGCAGAATCTTCAACATGCAATTCTGCAAAATCAGAGGATTTGCACCCAATATTTATAGTCTATTCTCTCTTTTGCACCCATTGCAGAATCCCTGAGCATATAACTCTACAAAATCGTAGAGTATTATAAGGATTGTCAAGTATCAAAGTTGACAAGTTGAAAATCACTAAGGACTTTCAACCGTCAACAAGAAACTTCATTTTCAAATTGTCTTATCTCGAAAAAGATAAATTCTGAGGATCCTGAATAATCTTTGCCACCTTCTCATTGAATAAAGCCATAATATCTTCATATGAAACTTTAATAAACTTATAGTTCTTATGATTGCGAATTTTATCATCAATAGTCTTTACAGGCTTCAAACGAGAATTCATATATTCATCAATTGTGCGATTATAAAAAGGATGCTGTGGGTCTGTTATTATATACTTTCCATGAACATCACCATACCCTCCTGGCATTGCAAAAGATTGTGTTTGGATTTTGCTAACAAATAACCGTAAGCTAGAGAATATATCGTCAATACCATCTTCATCAGAATCCAATGAATAGTACAAAGCATCCAACATAGGTACAAATGCGCCAAAAGCAGTACAAACATCTTGACCCGAAAAATAATTAATATAAGAAAAACACATATTAAGCCCTTCCTCTATACGACCCTTTTGCTTATCTAATGCACCCATTTGATTTCTAATCATTTGTTGAAGTTTTGCATTATCATGAGCCAACTTAATATTTTCTTCTTTTTGCTTTTGAAGTTCACCTCTAAATTCAACAACACTAAATATCTGATATCCCATAACCAAAGTAACAATGATACCGACAGCAGAAAGTACTATTCCTAAAAACGTCTCATTACCAACTTCACAGGGAAACACTCTAAATAAAGAAAAACCTAATGATATGACACACAACAGTGTCAATAATAACATCCAATATTTACATTTACTATCCATACGCATTTATTCTTTAGAATCTCTTTTGATAAAAGTAAATCTTGTCTTCAAACATGGACGAAGGGAAAGATCGTAGGTTCCCATCTGGAAGTAGTTACGACTATCCTTGCTTGGATTCAAGTTCTGATAGAAATGAAGACCACGACCAAGGGTGATGTCCCAATCATTACTAGTGCGGATGTAACGGTCATGAGAGTTTTCATCAAATTCATATTCAAATGTCATTATGTTGCCATCCATATCAGCCAGGGTTTCCTTGATACCACTCAAACTATCTTTTATATAAGATGACTCTTCTACCGTATCGCCGAGTTTTGTAATCAACTTAAAAACTTTACAGTCACCTATCTTTACCAATAATTCGATGAATCGAACCAAATTGGTTACCTGATAGCCATGTGACAAGTAAGGTTCTTCGAGCATAACCACCTTTGCCCCCTTCAGATAGTCAGCAAACAAGTCATCATAACCATAACCTATATCGCCATATTGCACATCAATTGTCTTCTCTTTAGGAGAATCATCTTCAACAATTAGAGGTTTCATCATAGGACGATCCTCCATAACCTTTGAAGGTGCATTCTCAAAAGGCATTTCATCATAAGCTTCGGTCAAAACTGCCACTTCAGGATCTTTACGAGGATTCTGGGTTGCCTTGCTATACTTACTTTCCGGACAATATACTATAATTTTCTTTCCATCCCTATTTATATATGACATATTGATACGAGCGTATTCCTCATCAGGCTTACGCTTATTCAATTGTTCCTTCACACGACGACGGCCTTCTATCGCATATTCCACTATTTCATCGAACTCCTCATCAGTTGGTTGACCTGTCGGGAACAACAACTTGATAAAGCCAGATATCGTTTTTTGTAAGGCACGGTTATCACGGCCTTCAATATTATCACCCTTCTTCAAACGGGCATTGACTACCCCCACGTAGTCACTATCATGCACAAATAAGTAATGAAGTGCCTCTGACATATAATCCGTGATCAATCCAAAACCGTTATTATAAGCACTGTCATCAATCTTCGGTATCTCCCACCCTGGAATATAGTTGTAGATACGATCGATTACAGCAAGATCAAAAGCTTCAGGCAAAGTAACCAGCAAATCTTTATCATAATTATTAACTATCTGCTGGATATTCAAGTCAAAGTTACCAACAAAAGAGAAACTGGCATAACCTGTCACTTCCCTACCACGCGAGAAACGACCATTAGCCATATAATCTTTCATGATTTGCACGGTATCGGCATCCTTGATTTTCATCTTGGCAACCTCATCAAAGGCGACATTATCCCAATAACCAACAGCACCCACTTGCTTGCGTTGATTATTATATAGTAATGTGGCAGTTGAAGCCTGTCCACCAGACAACAAAGTAGAATAAGGAGAGAACTCCGAATAAAAATAGCTCTTACCGGTACTTCTGCCTCCCAACTCAATGCTATTATAATTACTTTGAACCAATGGCAGGAAGCGGGAGAGAATATGAAATTTCAATCTTCTACCATTCTTATCGCTATTCAGCTGACGTGATCTTTCAGAAAGCCAATCAGGATTAATGCCAATACTACGAATCAGAACATCCATCCACTCATCAGTAGTAAATTGCTCACGACCACGAAAGAACTTTTCTGCATCAAAATGGGCAATTTGGATAGGGCGCAAATCTTCGATGAAGAAGGCATAGTCATCCTCCTCCACTTCATTATATGCCAAAGTTATCTCAGCCCAGATGCCACTCTCGAGCAATTTTTCGTTTTCCTGATAGAAACAAGGATTGATGGCAATACGCTTGGAGGCAAAGTTCTCCATCTCAGCCCAGTAACGCTTTTCCCGCTCCACATATTTCACATGAATCTTATCAATGAATTTATGGCGTTTTTTCTGCTCCACGATTGCCTGTGCCTTGTTAGATTCATCCGGTCGAACATAGCATTTTTCTATAGTTTGCAGCACAGCTTTCTTTCCTTCCTCTATTTCTTCGGGATCCTCACTGGCACAATAACGTGACAGCAGGAACTCCAAGACAAAGGAAGGAACGTTCACAGCACGCTTAATATCATGCAGCAGGTCCTTGCGAACCACCTTTCCTGGGAAAGCATGGTTAAGTTTCATATCTAAAGCATCCATTTACAAATCATTTTCAAAGTTCAACTTCAATGTAGAGAGCGTAGCATGGGTATCAGCGTCCAACGCAGACACAACAATACTGTCACCCCCATATTCTTCATCTATAACTATCGGCTGACGGTATTGAGTAACACCAGAAGGTATTTGTGCTGTCTGCGTAACATCATCATAGAATTTACCACTCGGTGCGCCTATTGCATGGCCTTCGCCATCAGCCACTATTAATCTTATATTTACTCCATCTGCAAACAAATCATCCTGATGGATATTAATATCAATCAACGGACGGCAAGTATAAACTGTACCAGACGTATTCCCCTTATACTTTAATTCCACGCTGTATTTCTGCTTCTTCTGCTTATTCTGCAACTGCACAGTTATCACAGGTACCACATTCTCCTGGAGCGACAAGCCTTCATGGTAAAACACTTCACCTTTTCTAAACACTGTAAAGTTCTTGGCATAACATAGTTTCATAACCTCAGCATCCAGTCCCAGTTCTTCAGGAGTAAAGGATAAGGTATCCTCGCTGTCATTCAGATTACCTACCAACAAGCGACTTTCTTCCAGCGAGACATCGCTACCCATAGGTTTATCTATCAAATTACCCACATGGAAACTTGACTGCACCATAAAACCATGGTCAGCAACAAAGACAGCCATATCAAAGCCTTTTTGCTTGCAGGCATTCAAGGTACGCGCCAGACGCACCAACACCTTATCCATCACGGCAAGCCCACTCAACTTGATTTCTTCTCCAGCAGTATCCATATCCTGACTTCTTATAACCAACAATTGTACATTGTCTTCTATGGCAGACATATCGAAATTTTCCAAGCGCACATCTTGCGTTACTACATGGGTTTTCTGCTGCAAATAATCTAGTCGGTCATCAGGCGTTATAATCACTCTGCCATCTACAGAAGGTTGCAGTTTTCCGTTTTGTTCCACAACTTTCACATGTCCCAAATGAGCAGCCATACCAAATCGAGTAACAGAAGGCAGGAAAGACAACTTAGCCCCTATCTTTACTTGCTCTGGTTCATTGCGCATCATACTATCAGCAAAACATTTACCCATCTCATAGCGGAAAGCATCCACAAAAAACAAAGCCACCCGCTTACCTTCTTTTAGGGCAGGATATACGATATCTATACACCCCTGGTTTCTTAGTTGCTCATGATTCTTGATTTCCCCGGCACGCATCTGATATTCCTTGACACTACGCTCTGTAAAGTCTGCATACAAGCCTTCTACATATTGTGTCATTGTCTTTACTGCAGCAGGAAGAGAGACTACTTCCTGGCTATCAGTCAAATATCTGCGGAAAGCTTTATCAGCTTCCTGACCACTGCCAACATACCATTCCACCAAATCCTGGATATCTCCATCGCTCTTTACTCCCCGATTCACACAATCAGCGATTTGCAAGGCATAACTAGCCAATTTCCAAAACGTTGACACCTCAGAATCTTCCTGATACCAAACGTCTTCGATATTCTTTTTGAGCAACTTATGAGCCTCTCCTAACTTACCCTCTTTGAGATAAGCTACGAAACGTTCGTATTCCACCTTATTTTCAAAAGCAAAAGTCACGCGGTCACCCAAATGTTTGGACTTCGCAAACAAATCAGCAAGTTGGAAAGCATCCGCCGTTTTACGTGCCATTCTTACATAAATCTCACGCAAGTCGCTTCTGCGACGCAGATGGTCACACACCGAATAGATCTTATCCTTGATTTCAACCGGTGCCATAGCAACCGTCTTCAAGCTATCAGGCAAAGCCGAAGGCAAATCGAAAACGAACTCACTAAACAGCAAATACATCCATAGTTTCTGCTGAATATCCTGAAGAGAGATTCCGTTACTATCAAGACCCGGATATTGAATCTCCGCAAAACGAACCCATTCAGGTAACCATGCCATATCCGAAGAAAACGTTTGAGCCAACAAGCCCACCGTCATCTCAACAAAGCTCTTGCCACCAGTCAATTGTTCCAAAGCAGGATAAGCCGCTCCATCAAGCAAGGCATTAATCATATTGAAAGATGTAGTTCCACTCGCAAACAGGCGTTCAATCTCATCTTTCTTGGTTGGCAAAAACGACTGACAGATGTACTTATAGTCATCTTGTGGACCTACAGGAAACATTGCCGCTGCATTTTTGAAAGCACTATAAGGCTCCTCTACCCACTGACGGTCGGTAGTTGGTTGAGGCATCTGGCGATAGATAATCATACGCAATTCATTATTCTCTGCCAGTTCATCACACCAAAAACGAGACGCAGCCAGCCGAGCATGCAGTAAGCCCTTGGTTGTGTCTATCACCTTCACTCCTTTTTCCTCAGCAAGAGGCAAAACACTATGATAAAGCGCATTACGGTCGTAGATGACGAGCACAGGTTTCTCTGCGCTCATCTTCCCCAACCAGTGGTCTATGATATATCCTTGTATGTCCATCTTCTTGTAATTTTCTTGTAAATCTTCTTGTATTCTTGTAAACCTTAAAGCTTTCAACTAACTGGCTTTCAAGAGCTTACATTTACTCTCTTGTAAATACAACCAATTTTCTTGTAAACTTTCACCTTATTATACTAATTGCATAAGAGCCATTTCCTACCAATAACATGTATCTTTCCTGCTCTTCTTAAAGAAGCAAGAAGATTTGTCACCTTATTATATTTTTGTGTCTCATCAAGCACATCAGGTAATTTGTCCAATAAGAGTTCATCCAAATCAGTTCTTGAAGCAGAGCCAAATTTCAAGAGGTAATCCTCTATCAGCTTTTTATAATACGCATCATCAAAACTCTTATTCTTGATATAAGAGGCCTTTAAACCTATATGTTTTGAACTTTCGACAATTTTGAAAGATAAATACAAATTATGTCTTCTACCCTCAACAAATTTCTTTTGTCTCAATAGTGCTACTGCATCATCAGTCAAGCTACTATATTCCCTTTTTTGCACCTTATCAAGCATAATAATCTCTGGCAATGACAAAGTAGGATTATTCACAAGAATTTTTGCAAAATTCTCATTCAACACCTTGCCTTGAATCTCACATCGAACCTTCTGACCAGACAAATCATATATTGGCATTGGGAAGAATCTTTTTCTTTGCTGTACAAATAGCTTTCTTATACCCCCACCTTCAGTTTCTGCCATTCCAATGTTACACATTGCTTCCATCAAGAAAGGATTACGATATCTTGAATCAGGACAATCTTTTTCCACAACATCTTCTACGGAATTAGGTATAAATTGCCCATAATTTTGGATAACTAACTTTTCATCTTCGTATTCCAACAGCTCTATTCTTGCACCCATTCCATAATCTTGGTGCCCAATGGCATTGCAAATGGGCTCACGCAATGTAAATACATCATAGCGCATCATATTCTCCGGGAAAATATTACCACTAACTGTATATACATAGTTATTGTTCCTAATATATCCTGTTGTTATCTCTTCCACTGATTTAATCATAGGAACATGGAAATTATGAAAATCCTTGTTTTTATCCTCTTTTGCAAGCAGTTTCCAACGAATGACACATACGGCTGGCGACAAGAAATGTTCAGATTCCTCTCTACCCAAAAGTATGATAGCTGCATTGGTTATCTTTCCGGCTCTTGTAATCTTTGCCTTGTTCAAAAAGGTTGCATCATCCCAGCTCTCGATTTCCTTAGCTCTTATCTCATGCCTTTCCGTATATTTTTCTCTTGCCATACGAATCGCATCAGGGTCGAGGTCGTCGATGGTGGCATCTTCTATAATATTAGCAGTCCAATCGCCAAAGACAGCACTTGGTTCTGAAAGAATTCTTTGCATACGCTCTTGCGTCATCTCTACCAGAGAATCGGCAATACGTTGCCATGCCTTTCTATGTGCATAGACAGGGCGGCGTGGCTGATGCTTAGGAATATGAATAATCCAAACCGTTTTTTGAGTATCCTCTGTTATAAATTCCTCAACACGAAGACCTTCAGAAGAAAGGTTCACACATTGCTCTACCAACTTGAACGTCGCAGTCAATGGGGTTGCAGCAAAGCCATTGAATGTCAATGCTGACAAATCAGTGCCAACTATGTCCAAGGTCTGGTCTTTGACTCCAATCACAAGTTCCCCTCCCTCCATGTTGGCGATAGCCGACACGTAGGAAAGTACATCATTGCCCTCCTTGCCATTGAAGGAGTTCTTCAGATTTTTCATTTCCTTCCATTCGCATCTTGCGTTTTCTTCAGGATAGCGTTGGCGGATATATTGTTGTAACTCTTGCTCTGTCATACCTTTTTCTTATATTTTGATGTCATTAAAATGATAACGAAAGCTGTGGGTTTATGTTGTCTCCCTTTTTCTTTCTTGCCTTCTTTTCCTTCGGTTTATTCTCACAGATGTGTTCCAAACCGTGGGTCAGCGCCATGCACCAGTCTTTCTTCGCCTTTTGGGTTACTCGGGCTGGATACATGCTCATGGCAAGATGGCTCCAGTCGTAGTCGCCTTTTTCCAGCAGTTCCATATTTTTCTCGCATTCCACTCGCCATGGGCGGCTGGCTGCAAGATGGAGCAATGGGGCGGCTGTCACCGGCACTCCGTCATCATGGTTAGGCACATAGCCTGCGGCAAGGATGCGGTTCAGCTCGTCCATCATGCCTTCCACCTGTTCCTGCTCGGCACGAATCTGCGACTCCTGTGTCTTATCGTGGGCTGCAAGAGCGGCATTCAGACGAGTACGCAACTGTTCCTGCTGTTCACGCAGACGGATGATAAGCTGCGGCAAGGTGTTCTTGCTGAGCTTTGGATAATACACCCAGTAATCCACGGTGCCGTCTTCCGAGGCAAGAAGCCAGTAGATCGGTGCCTTACGGCGGCTCTTGGTATAGCGTTTGAAGTGATAGTCAAAGAACCCGGTAGGCGATGCGAGGTAGGCTTGCAGACTCTTGCAGCCTATCAGCTGGCAGAGTTCATACTCCATATCGTCGGCACGGTCTGCCCAGAGGTAGTGCATCACCTCTCTTACGTGGCTTGCCAGACAGAAAGAGGAGTCGCTATTGTTGGTCAAGATGCCATCCGTAGGTATGTCGAGTTGAGCAGGGCAAGCAGTCTCACCCTGACTGACCACTGGCATAAATGGCAGAGCATCAAACACATCGCCAAACTCAGGAATAGCCTGTTCGCCCTTGGCGTATGCCGTGTTCCATCTGCCGAAAGCCATGCCCACCAATTCCATCACTATCTCCTGTGCCATCGTCTTCTTGTCTATCAAGTTCTGGTTGCTGGCTCCGTCTATCGACAACAGCTCCTCGTATGGGCGGCGAGCCTTATAGTTGTTTAAGGTCTGGCGAAATTCGCAGCCTCGGTCGATGTCAGCCAAGTCCATCCACAGGTCATCATTCTCTTTCACGAGTTCTTCATATCGGGTGTAATCAGCTGTCAGCTGTTCCTGCATCTTGTTCAAGGCTGCATCAATGGTGGTATCGATATGCATCTGGGCTATCAAGCCATGATACTCCAGGTTGGTTTCGTCCAAACTGAACCACTTGCGCTTGATGGCAATGATAGCTTTGACGATACGCTCGATGTCGGATTGACAAGTGGCGTAATCGGGCATAGGGAGGAGGTTGACATAGCCATTACCTTTATGCTGACCACAATATTGATTTATAGCATATTGTGAAATTATTGAATTCAGATAAGATAAAGTTGCATAACCTTCCGTAACTGAGATATTAGGCAAGCCTATACCTTCCCGAGTAAATATCATACCTTTTTTAAGTATGTGAGCATCCAAAATATCTCCTCTTTTACCAAAACCTATCATACCCTGTCTTTGTAAATGAAGGCTTCTGATATTACAACCAGAATCAGAACGTATGATATCTTCAACAAACTTTGTTGCATCCCTATATGGAAAATAAAAGAGAGTAAACCCACCGCCATTATACATTAGCGAAAAGTCATCAGTCTCGATAACCTCATAAAAAAGCCTTGGATATATATTCGCAGACAAATCATGCCCTTTCTTTGAATCGAATCCTCTTTCAAAAAACTTAGGGTATTTAAATAGATACAAAGTATTTTCTTCAAAATAATATCCGATTGTTGTATTAGGCAAGTTTGTAAAATCAATAGACTTCGCCACATAAATCCACTTTGCATCTTCACCTCTATTATATGTCCTTATCAATACTTGAAGATTTTCATTCTTTTCCTCAGGATTCACGTTCTGTACATTCATAAACACGCCCTCCACATCAGAGCTTAATTTATTCAGCACCAACGTAGAAGTCTCTACACTTGCATCCAATACGCCCCAACCCGTATCAGCGCAAGCCGTGATAAAACCACAAAGATTGCGACGACGGAAAGCCTCATAGCTCGACTTGATCATTACCGTACGGTCGAAGATTGCTCCCAATTTGCCTTCATCATCCAGCATTTCCTGCATACGATCGAAGAAAGCACACACCAAATTCTTGCTCCAAGCAGGATAGTTATCATTCATATACTGACTGGTATGCTCACTTCCCTCTCCGAACGGTGGGTTCATAACGATGCAATCGAATCGTTTCTGGCACAATTCGATAAAGGCAAAGCCACGGGTGGCATCTTCCGAAAAGAGCGCATTTTCGTAACCTTCTTCCTCACTCAATCGGGAAGAAAGTTCTTGCAACGCAGTTTGCAGACGCTCTGCGATTTCCTCAAAAAACTCATCCTTATGGTGGCGCAACTCTGTACGAGCCTCATTGGCAGCCGCTATTTCAGCACGACGCTCCTCAGAATCAAAGATATTGGCATTACGGTTCTGATTCACCTTGCTCCAGTTCTTGCGCAGGTATTCGATATCATCGCTGATTTCCTTTTCCATCTTAAAGAGCAGCCCAGCCTCGCCCACATATTTCATCTTATTCCAAATGGTGGTAAGCAGGCGCTGCATCGGCTTGTCAAACTCATCCATCAAACCTTTGAGCAGGCGCTTATTGCCAGGCATCGCCTCTGCCAGCACCAAGTTGCTCCGGGTTATCAAAGGACGCTCAGCTGCATCAAGCTCCATCTGGCTATAACTCTTCTGCGCACGGAGCCAAAGGCTGAGAGCGGCAATCTGCAAGGCACGAGGATCTATCTCGCAGCCATAGATGTTATTCTCCAATATCAGTCGAGGCACCTCACGGTGGAAGGTTTCACGAGTGTGAACCTCCCTAAACTCCTGCAACAATGAAGGCTGGTTATCCCAGGCATCCATATAGATATACTCATATACCTCGTAGAGATAAAGGCCAAAGTGCATGGAACCACAGGTAGGATCAAGCGAAAGAATCTCGGTAGGCTCCTTCAGCTTGCGCTCTTCCAATGGCTCACCAGGGCGACGGATCATATATCGGCATTGCTCCTCACCGATGCGGCTCTCACCACGGGTCATCTCATACCAGATACGGCCCAAGGAATTGTCGGTAAGGAAACGCACCACATATTCAGGCGTAAAGAACTGGTTGCGCACCGCCATCTCTCGGCTATTGCGAGGCTTGTTGCTCGCTTCGCGCATCTTTCTGCGCTCCTCCAAGGAATTGTAATCCTGGAACATCCATCCCAAGGTTTCGTCCTCTTTCCAGAAATTCACGGTCACAGCATTCTGCTCGTCAAACCAGGCAGAAAGCTGACTGTCGTTGATGAGTTCCAGGAGTTTCATCAATGTGCTCTCATCTGGGAAAAGAAGACCAAACGGTGAAAAACGGTCGAAAACTGCTGGCAGTTCGATGCTCAGTTCATCGAACACACTCAAAAGATAACAGCGGTAACGCTCATAACGGCTTGCACCCACACTTTGGGCAATACTATCATAAGCCATGAATCCTGCCGACTCATAGCCCCCACGAATACTCTCCATAATCAAGTCACGCTCCTCGCACATGCGAAGAGCGCAAAAACGGTTAAGCTGGGTAAAAGCCTGTTCTGCCACCAGCTGACCTACAGCCTGCCGCTCCTTATCGGCATCAGTATCCGTATCAGGCAGAGCAGCCATCAGATGCTGCAAGCGGTCGCGCAGCATACGGGCAGTATGCACAATGTCAGTATCCTGACTTGGCAACTGCTCCACACCAATGGTATGGCCATCCGCCCAGATGCCATACCACTGCTGCAACATTTCCGTTACGTTCTGCATCAGCAGGTTCTTGGCTGCCGAAACAAAACGCTCTATTATCTTCTTTCCGTTTTGAGAAATCATATCGTTTTATTCTTTCAGAATAGCTAAAAATTAGAAAATAAACTCTACTGGCGAATTATCGCCCACCTTGTCCAACAACTGTGTGAGTCGGTCGATGACCTCCTGCAATTCCGCACGAGAAGTAATCTTATGCTTGATACAGAGTTGAGTTGAGCTATACGAAGGAGAATGGAGATGCGTAGGCGTTCCCTTACCAGGATTGTCATCATTCCCTTCTGTGTTTTCACCTGCAGTTGATGACGTGACCGTCGTAACAGCAGGAGCGTTGGCAGCAGCCATCGTCTTGACACGCCCCTCAATAACTTCCACTGCGCCCATCGGCATATAGAATCCAGAAAACTTATTCAGCATATCACGCAAATTGTCGATAGAACTGCCACGACTCTCGATGGTCAATTCACCCAACTGCGTTTCTATCTGCGCACGTTGCTCTTCCTTCAACTTCTCCATTTCGGGATTCGCCAATATAGCCACACGCTTTTTATTAAGCTGTTCGTTGCTCTGTGTCTGGAATTCAAGACAAGCCTGCTGCAGATAAGCATCAAGCTGTGAGCTGAGCTCGGTGATGTCCGACACGATGTTAGGCAAATCAGGATTAGCCACATAGCTATTATACACCTGTCGTACCTCATTCACCTGCTTGCGGAATCCATCAAGGATACCATTTGGTGCCAAATTATCAGCCTCGTCCATCAGTTTCTCCATGTGAAGGAAACGATCCAAGAAGCCAGCTTGTTCGTTACACTTGACAAGTTCCATCGCATATCGAAAAGCCTTCTCACATTCCTTGTCCTTGCCCAACAGGTAAGCAGCCTCTCCACCCTCACTTTCAAGGATGCGATTGGCATAGCCTATCGCTTGGTTGAGAGGATGCAATCCTGCCAAATGCAGATGTTCGAAATGAGGCACTAACTTATTCCACTTAGGCATCAGATACTTGATACGCTTGTTGGCAGCCTGCGCAATCTGATCCTTGACAGGAGCTGTGCGTGGAGCCCCCAATACGCCCATCAGTATCTTTGCCGCATTCAGCAGTTCAAGAACCGTTAAAGTTCCATCTGTATTGAGAGAAATACTTATCTTTCCAAAAGCATTGTTATTGCCCATGGCAGCCACTGCCGACTCACCAAACACGGTGATGTCCTTGCCCGACACACGAAGCTGTATGCTTCCAGCTTTCAGCATCAGGGCAACCAGATAGCGGATAGTATCCTTTGCCCAGCCATACGGAATGCTTTCGAAATGGGTCATCAGTTCCTGTCCCGTAGCCTCAGAACGAGACGCCACAAAATCCTTTATCTCCATCAAAGCCGGATGAGCAGCATCTATCGTTCCATCGTTCTTCTTGATGATCTTGAACGGATTGAGCGAATCGGGAATGGTGGTAACATCACCATACGAAGCAAGCTTGTTCACGCAATCGCTTTTCATATTGGCAGAAGCCAACGGATATTTCTCAAACACCTTTTCGGCAATTCCCTTCAAGGCAACCGTCTTATAGGTATCGGCGTTCACCTGCTGTGGAGAACCACGGAAGATGATTTCGCTGTTGGCCTGTGCCTCTCGGAGCGCACGGAGCAACTGCTGTTTCTTCTCTTCCGCCATATCACCCTGCGCACGGAGATAAGCCTGTATCTCCTTGTTGGTCTCGTTCTGATGGCGGTTGCGGATGTTCTGGCATTTCACAATCTCCTGCAGCAGAGCCTCCTTGTCTTTATTAAGTGTACAGAGCCAATAGAGGGTACGCATATTTTCCTGTCGGGTACTTTCAGTAAGCAACTGCTGGCGAGTCTCCTCAAAATGCGCACCATTGACAAAACGCACGTTCATCTTCAAACTTGTTATGTTATAGATGGTGTAAGGGCGGTTGCGTTCTGTCAGTTCCACACCTGCGGTGATTGTCTTGCTCGCATACACATTCACGGCAGGAGCAGGAGTCAGCAAGTCTTTCAGCATATCCTGCATCACCTCGGCTTTCTCTACTTCACGAGGCACAATCTTACCACGTTCCTCACGGATACCCAAGATGGCATTGGTCATAAACTGGTATTTGCCTTCCACCTCCTGCAAGGTAAGCTCGTTGGAACCCGAAATCTCGTCAATAATCTCACGCACACGGTTGCGGTCAAGTGTTTCGCTCACCTTGTTGTTCAACAACGCACAGATATTGTCGAAAGACAGATTGAAGTCGTCAAGCAACTGCATCACGGCGATGGTCTTACAGATGCGCACAGCTAGTTCATTGCCTGTGTACATACGTACTGCCTTATCTGCAGCCAGGACGATTTCCTTGGCTGAGTTCTTCTGCATATCAGATGACAACACATCATAAAAGTATTCCGGACCCGCCAACTGTCCGATGGTAGCATCAGCCAAGTGATTGTCCACCAAGATGTCTCGTATCAATCGGATAACCGAACGGAGACCTACACCACCCGTGCGGCTTGCCAGCTTCTGCAAGAGCGAAAGCAGGATATCGATATGCACCGGGAGGAACGGATAGAGGTCGGCAAACGACTGCTCTGTAAGCACCTGATTATAGATGCTACGCTGCTGCACAGCCAAATGGGTATTATTCTTCAAGATGCCTTCGTTTTGATTGAAGAGCTTAACCAGGAATTCCTTGCCCTCCTGCGACTTGCCCAGCAGACGCTTGGTGATAATTTCCTTGATGTCGTTAGCCTCAATATCCACCTTGATAGGGAAACGGTCGTTCAAACGGAATAACTCATTGGAATTGAGTTGCGCCTGACGATTGTCCTCCGTTAGAGTCTGCTGTGCAGTAGCAATCACCCACACATTTCCACGGAACTCATCCTTGAAAATCTGCATCATGCCCTGCACATTCAAGATCAGCTCTACATTGGAAGCCACATACTGTCCTACCTCATCCAAGACAAAGATTACCTTATCCTTTCCCGTTTTTTCCTTGATCAGCTGATAAAGACGCTTGAAACGTTCCTTCTCGTTCAAGGCGCTATTCATCTTGATGTTCTTGAAGCTGGCGCTATCAGGGAAATAGGCAGGCAAGAGCCTTGGCGCAAGACTTGCCGCAATCATATTCGCAGCCAAGTCGTTGCACTGTTCCACTTCCCAGTCCTTGTGCTTCTCCTCCTTCACGATGCGGCAGAATTCCTCATATTTTCCCTCGCTGTGAAGCATATCTACGAAGCACATCACCTTCTGGTCGGTACACTTGGTGATGTTCAACTGTTTCAAAGTCTCATAATACACAATATCACTGACCGTTGAGATATTGCCGGCAACCGACTGAGTACTGAGGTCAATCATCACAACCAACGGATTATGACGATTGATGATGGCATGGTGCAAGGCTGTGATAGTTGTATCATGAATGCGACTCAACAACTTATCACCAAAAGTAACGCCATCAATCATCAGGCTCTTATCAAACGACAAGCCCAGATATTTGGCAAAGGAACTCTTACCAGAACCATAGAAGCCAGAGACCCAGATACCAATTTCCTTGCTTGAATTATCAAAAGCCGACTGTAAATCGAGAAGCACGTCCTCATAGTTCTTGTGCAGTTTGTCCGTAACGACATACTCCCGAATTTCATGGTCCAAATCTTCCGTGGTATTGGCACCAAAGGTGACAACACTCTCTATCTTACGGTTGAGCTGTTTGGAAGGGTCGAATAATTCTTGTATCTTATGCATAACTGATTATCTTTAGAAGTTAATGGAGCGGTAATTTCCGTCCTGGTTATAAATGCCGAGGAAAGAACGGGCAGTGCCTTGCGTTTCTCCCGGATAAAGCACCAACATTGGAATCTGAATCTGGTTGTAGATATTGTTCTCTACAGCGCCAATCATATAGAAAGGATGAAGCATCTCCACATCCCGGACAATCAAGAGCGGATTTTCTTCTTCAGCCAACAGTTGATCTTGCTTCTCCAATAGGGCTTTTTCTATATACTTGTCGCTCACAATGGCCTGTTTGATGCTATTATAGAGTTCTGGCTCTTCCACATCGGGGTCGGTCCAAATATCCAGATAGTCATTCGTATTGACAAACCTATCAATGACTAGCCCCATAGAAAACTCATGGGCATGGAATCCCAGATATTCCGCCTTTGGTTTCAGAAACGAGTCTATCAGTCCTCTAACCACGAAGGCATCCTCGGGCTGATATACCATATACACAATAGGGCTGTAGCCAGTAGGCGACAACTTGCTTGGCGACTTCAGGTAATCCAAAGCCCTTTCTATCTTATTCTCATAATGTAGCATTAATAAATTCCTCCATTGTTTGATAGTTCCACGAAATGGTGAGCAATTCGCCCGAGCACTGGGCAATATAGCCACCCTTGATATTCATATCCATGATGCGATCCCGCAAAGTGTATTTGTCCAACCCAAACAACTGCCAATCCTCATGATTCCAAATTGCCATATCTGAAAGACCAGCGAAATGAAGTTCATGCATTAAGTAGAGCAATACAAAATTAGAGATTTCATAAGGTAAGATATCTCCATTGCGAGCCACAAAACCAAAATCCACCAACACAGCCTTTATATAAGAAGCCTGTCGTTTTTGTATGCTTTCTCCCCACTTCGCCTTTTCTTCATCTACAATGCCCTTAATAAACATAGTGATTCGATCACGTTCCAACTTTTGTGTCTGATTTACACGCAAAACATTCAATTCATTCACTATAAAATCATACATAACGGCATTCTCTCTTGCACAGTAAAGCATCAATAACTGTTTAAACTGAGATAACAGCAAGCCTTTTTTTCGGATGGCACTCAACCACAACATTACATGAGGTTCATGCTTCATAAAGCGAGGATAGAATACCAATTTGACGATGTCCATGCTACGCATGTCAGAACATCTACTAAGCAAGTTTTGCTCATGTACACATTGGGCGAGAGATTCCCTTGTCGTATGCTCATCACATACGGACAACAACGTAAGTGTTTCCTCTATCAGTCCACACCCCTTCGCCAATGCAATCGTATATTTCGTATTCCTTGTCATTGCATATATGGGAATGATTTGACATTCTCCTGAAACGAATATCTATAATGAGAGGCACACAGACGCAAGAGATTGTCGATTTCATCTTGCCGATAAGCTCCAATAGGAACAGTTGTAAAGCAATGGTCTGTCGCAATTGTATCCATACTCTGCAGATAAGCATCCGCATCGTCACCAAGACTTGCAACATCCATTTTTTCTTTTTTCAGATAGTCCATGATCATCCTTTCTACCTGTGCCGGCAGCTTAAAGAGATAAAAGACGCCACCCAAGAACATACCATGAGCTTTGCGCATTAGTTCCATCACTAGATTATAATAGGCGATATTACCAGATTTTGGGAAAATATAATTCATCATTTCAGACGCACCACTTTGGTCTACGCCTTCCCAAAATCCTGCTTTCACACCAGCCTTATATACAGCCATGCGCATTTTGATTATATCATAGATATTCTGTTCTGTCATGTTAGTTGTTTTTGATAATTATCACTTTTTCATTTACTGAAGGATTGCTGGAATTCAGCAAGTCCTTGATGTCCACCCCGAGCAATTCGGCAACCTTTCTTAAAGTCACCAAATCAGGTTGAGAAGAATTTGTACACCATTTGGAAACTGTTGCAGGGTCTTTGCCCAATTGCTCAGCCAGCCATTTATTAGTTTTCTTCTTCTCAACCAAGACTACTTTTATGCGATTTATATCCTTCATCGTTTTCTTTTTTATTGCGTTAAACGCAAATATAAGGATTTTATTTGAAATTACACTTCTTTATCTACATATTATAGGAAAGTTTAACGATTCGTCTACTGTAACCACTTTTGTTTCTTTCGTTTCCATCCTGCCAGGTTTTACTTTTCCGTTTCTACTTCACACTACACAAGACTCTTGCAACAATATGATATACTGCTATTTACGACAGTGCAATACCCCCTCTTACACTACACACGTCTTAACGTTCTGTTTATCAACATATTCTATCACATCAAGTGTAATGTGAAGTAGAAAAGAGCATCTGTGCTTCTGAGAATTACGAAACGAGCATCTATCCCGAATTACGCTGACTATGCAATCTGCTTTGCCTAGTTATGGCATAAAATTGCCCTCTTTCAAGGCAACATATTGCCATGACCAGGCAAAAAAAGATATAAAAGCATCGTCGTACAACAAAAGGGCATATAGCCGTACAACTAAAAGATATATGGTCGTACAACTAAAAGGTATGTAGTCGTACGACTAAGAGGTGTACACTCGTACAACTAAGCAGGTTGTAGTTGTACGATTAGAAGGCGATGCCACTAGGCTCAGCAGAGTTGCTTACTGCAGTCAGCAGACGTGCTGACTAGGCTCAGCACGTCTGCTGAGCCTAGTGGCAACATTCAAGAAGCTATATACTAGCACCACAGAAGTTATATTCTCAAACCACAGAAGAAGCATCCACACCTTGCAAAGGCAGCGTTTTTGTTTCCTTAAGGGAAAATATTTGTTCCCTTAAGGGAAACTGCATGTTTCATTAAGGAAACATTTTTATAGGATGCTGACAAAAAAAACGGGTGCATTCCGCTTTTTTGACGAAATACACCCATCTATATTTATTAATGTATATAATACTAGGATTATTCTACATCATTGTTGTGATCCAAAGAGTCATTGAACTCCTTAGGAGCCTGCTCATCATTACGATGCTCGTAACGACGTGGCTGACGAGCTGGACGCTCACCGCGACCTTCATGACGATCATCACGACGACCGCGACGCTCACCACGCTCTGGACGTGGACGACGCTCACGCTCAACATAACCCTCTGGTTTCTCCATCAACACACGGTGAGAGAGCTTGTACTTGCCAGTCTTAGGATCAATCTCCATCAACTTCACCTTGATCTTGTCGCCTTCCTTGATGCCAGCCTCTTCAACTGTCTCAAGACGCTTCCAATCAATCTCAGAGATGTGGAGCAAACCATCCTTACCAGGGAGAATCTCTACGAAGCAACCGTAAGGCATGATAGAACGAACAGTACCCTCGTAAACCTCACCAACCTCAGGAACAGCTACGATAGCCTTGATCTTAGCCAAAGCTGCATCGATAGAATCCTTGTTAGGAGCAGATACCTGTACGTGACCCTTACCATCAGTCTCCTCGATAGTGATAGTAGCACCAGTATCCTCCTGCATCTGCTGGATAATCTTACCACCAGGGCCGATAACAGCACCGATGAACTCCTTAGGAATATCGAATGCTACGATACGTGGAACCTGTGGCTTCATCTCGGCACGTGGCTCAGAGATAGTCTCCATCATGC
>OBCI01000124.1_pt1 | contig 18948 bp, 15 predicted proteins | sample 1495881 | NCBI WGS metagenome assembly OBCI01 (sample SAMN03418262, study PRJEB22391) | human gut metagenome | biome: human-gut; feature: organic feature; material: feces | host: Homo sapiens | place: Tanzania | collected 2013-01 | reverse complement strand
AAGAGGTAGTCGGCAAACTCTTCCCAACCTGCGAGAAGATAAGCATTGACTATGCAGTAATGGAGAAGTCGAAGGAAATCTATACCCTGCCAGCCGAGTTCGGCTGGAGCGACTTAGGCAGCTGGGGCAGCCTCCGTACCTTGCTTCCACAAGATGAGGCTGGCAATGCCAAGGTAGGCAAGGACATCCGATTGTATGAATGCAGGAACTGCGTGGTTCATGTAGCCGATGAAAGCAAGGTGGTAGTTCAAGGCTTGGATGGCTATATCGTAGCCGAGAAAAATGGACAACTGCTTGTTTGTTCATTAAAGGAGGAACAGAAAATTAAAGAATTTGGAAAATGGAAAAAATAATATTGTTAGTCATAATTTGCTGGTTTTCATGGAAGATTTTGCTATGGACATTTCTATTTATATTATTGATATTTAAAGGATTATATAAAAGATATCCTTGCTTTTTAACAAAGTTACTAGCTGTTCCATGTTATGCGTTTGATTATCTGATATCAAGTGGTACGGAAAGATATGTAATATACCATATTGGTTTTTTACCATGTGTTTCATTGCGAAAGTTATTGTATCAAATTTTAGGTGGAAAAATTGCACATAATTCAGTTTTTCACTTTAAAACAGAAATTCGAAACATATTTTCCCTAGTTGTTGGTAAGGGTAGTATTATAGGTGATAATTGTATCTTAGATGCGAGAAATGGTTTAATAATAAAAGATAATGTAAATATATCATCAAATGTTTCGATTTATACATTGCAACACGATCATAGAAGCAGTGATTTCTCTTGTGTTTTTTCAAAAGAGAACATGGTTAAGATAGAGAATCGTGTTTGGATTGGCCCCAATGTTATAGTATTGCCAGGAGTTACAATAGGTGAGGGTGCAGTTTGTTGCGCTGGTAGTATTGTTACAAAGGATGTTGAGCCTTTTTCAATTGTAGCTGGAATTCCGGCGAAGAAAATATCAACAAGAAACAGAAATATTAATTATGAGTTTACAGGGAAAAGTTGTAGTTTTTATTAGTGGAAAAGTATGATGCAAAAAATAAAGAATTATTTACTCAATATAGTTGTTAATGATTTTGCAGCGTTGGTATTTCTTCCAAATATATTGCGGAGAAAAATCTATAGAATTGCTGGTCATAAACTTAATCCAACAGCTAAGGTCTTTCCTCTTTGTTTTTTAGGGGATAAAGGTAAATTGGTACTTGGTGAAAAAAGTTTTATAAATTACCGCTGTTTTTTGGATCTTAGTGATAATATTATAATTGGCGATAATTGTGCAATTGGTTTTGAATGTAAGTTTATCACTTCATTTCACGCAATTGGTGGGCATGATAGGAGAGCTGGTGAAGGTTTGCATGCACCAATTTTTATAGGAGATGGCTGCTGGATAGGAGCAAATTGTACAATATTACCTGGAGTTAAAATTGCTGATGGCTGTATTATTGGAGCAAATAGTTTGGTTACAAAAGATACAGAGCCGGATAGCTTGTATGTTGGTTCACCTGCAAAAAAAATAAAAGCATATAATTATGAAAAAGCAAATTAAAAATAATAAAGTATTTCGAATTTTAGATTCTCTCAGATTCTCTTTTAGATATTTAATTGATAAATATGTAAAGAACCCTGCACGTTTGGGATTCCGTTCTATTGGAATTCATTCACAAATAGGTTGTGGGTCGATTTTGTCCTCTCAAAATATTGAAATGGAGGATTGGACAAGAATACAAAATAAGTGCAATATGATTTCTTCGTCAGGAAAACTGATTGTAAAGAAATATTCTTCAATTGGTTCTGGATGTACAATAATTCCTGGTGCTCACACTCCAACTGTTGGTTTGCCACAATTTTTATCTATTACTGGGATCAATGATAAAAATGGCACAATTGTTATAGAAGAAGATGTGTGGATTGGAGCATCTGTTGTTTTATTGTCTCATTGTAAAATTGGACGTGGAGCAATTGTTGCAGCTGGTGCTGTTGTGTCAAAACCAGTTCCTCCTTATGCAATTGTTGCAGGTATTCCTGCAAAAATTATAGGAACTAGGTTCTCTATTGACCAAATAATTGAGCATGAAAGACATTTGTATCCAATTGACGAAAGATTGCCTAGAGAAAAATTGGATTTGATATTCAATGATTTTTATCAAGGTAAAAAGTCTATTGGTACATCAGTATTATCTGATGAAGATAAAGAAAAATTAAAATTAGCAAAGAATCATTACGGAATTAAGGATTATACAGAATCTTAATATGGAAAATCAAAATAAACGTTTGATAAAAAATACGCTGATGCTATATTTCAGAATGTTTTTTATCATGTTTGTAGGTTTATATATAAGTAGAGTAGTACTTAAGGAATTGGGTGCTATTGACTTTGGCCTTTACAATGTTGTAGGAGGAGTCGTTACTTTATTTGCTTTTGTTCAAACTGCATTGGGTAATGCCACCTGGCGTTATATAAATGTTTCTTTAGGAAAAAACGATTCTAGTGAAACACAAGAAATTTTTAGTTATTCGATTTTTTTACATCTTATATTATGTATATTAGTTCTTGTATTAGCAGAAAGTATTGGATTATGGTTCTTTTATAATAAGTTAAATATACCTGTACATAGATTGTCTGTTTCTTTTTATGTTTATCAGCTTTCTATTATAACAGTGTTATTAACAATAATAATGGCTCCTTATCAATCACTTATAACTGCTCATGAGAAAATGAATGCTTTTGCCTTCATTAGTATTTTAGAAGTTATAGCAAAATTGTTGCTTGCTTTTAGTTTGATATTTGTAAATGTTGACAAATTACTTCTCTATGCTATATTTTTAGCAGTTTTGCAATTCATAGTAAACACCATTTACTTTATTTATTGTAGACGTAATTTTAAAGAAAGCAGTCTGGTTTATAAGTATAATGCAACTAAAATTAAAGAAATGGCTACTTTTGCATTTTATACAGTTATTCCTGGTCTGGGATTTGCTGCAAGTGGCCAAGGAATCAATATTCTTTTAAATATTTTTTGGGGTCCAACAGTAAATGCTGCTAGAGGTATTTCCATACAGGTTCAATCTTTGGTTGTTAAGTTCGTTCAAAGCTTTCAAATTGCTGTAAATCCTCAAATTACACAAGAGTATATTGGTAATAATAGAGAGCGCTTAGAAGAATTAGTTGGAGAAACCTCAAAGTTTTCTTTTTATTTGGTTTTAATAATGAGTATCCCCATAATAAACAATATGGATTATTTGTTAAGTCTTTGGCTCTGTCAGGTACCTGATTTTACTTCTCAGTTTTGTGTGTTTACATTGATATATAGTATGTTTGATGTTTTAGCATATCCTTTTCTTGTAGGAGCAGCTGCAAATGGCAATATTCGATCATATTATACAATTAATGGTATTATACTTATTTCGTCTGTTCCTTTGGCATATTTGGCATTACGATATGGCTTTAATCCTCTTAGTGTATATTATATTCAGTTAGCATTGTTTATAATCTTATTGTTCTTTCGGGTTTATTACGGAGCAAAATTGATTGATTATCCGTTGAGAAATATTTTAGCTAAAATTTTAAAGCCTGTTATCTTGGTTGCATTGTTTGGCTATATGTTTTCTTTTATTATACACAATTTTGTGGTACAAAAAGATTGCACATTATTAATGGTTTTGTTAGATAGTATAGCTTCTGTTCTTGTTATAATTTCTGTAGTTTATTTTATAGGATTATCAAAAAAAGAACGTAAAGTAGTAGAAAAGGTTTTTATTAATAAAATGCGAAGAATATGTTAGATGTTTCTATTATTTTGGTTAATTACAACACAATGCAAATGACTAGAGATTGTATTAAAAGTATAAAAAAATATACATGTGGTTGTAGTTATGAAATTATATTAGTGGATAATGCTTCTACAGATGGAAGTAATGAGTTTTTTTCTTTAGTCAAAGATATTAAATATATATATAATGATAGTAATGTAGGTTTTGGAAGAGCAAATAATATAGGACTTAAATATGCTAAAGGTGAGTTTGTTTTATGTCTAAATACTGATACGCTTTTGGTAGAAGATAGTATTTCTAAAATGATAGAAATAGCTCGAGATTACAGTATAGAAGTATTGGGTGTTAAATTGGTAAATAATGAGGGAAAAATGATGCATTCATATAGTCCCTTTTTACCTTCATTATTATGGGAGTTAGATGTTCATTGTTATTTCTTTTCTGTTTTTGTTGCTTTATATTATAAAGTAAAATTGTTGTTTAGTAAAATTATAAGAGTTGGTTATATTACAGGGGCTGATTTACTAATTGAAAAAAAGGTTATTGATAAAAATAGTTTTTATGATCCTGACTTCTTTATGTATTTTGAGGAATCAGAATTTCAGTATCGTCTTAGAACTCAGGGTATTTTCCCATATTATTACTCGGGAACGAAAATTGTACATTTAGAAGGTAAAAGCACTAAAGTTAAGGAAAATCGAGAAAGAATGTACTTTTTAAGTCGAAAAATTTATTATCAGAAGACTCACAACTTTACATATATTAGAATAATTAATATTATATTGGTATGTTTGATGTACCTAAATTTGCTTTACTCAATTCTGATAAATAAAAAAGACTCTATTGAACTAATTAAATTTAGATTAAGTTTACTTAAAGAGAATTAGTGATGAATCAAGAAATATATAGTTCTTTATATACGATACCATATCTGTTAGTTTTTATTTTATTGTATATTTTATCTGTAAGAGAACGGAATGGTACCATATCAAAGCAGAAAAGTTTGCTAATTTGTGTAATAACCTTTATCATATTTTTCTGCTTTAGAGGTTTTGTAGGATGGGATTGGATGAATTATTATCCGATTTTTAAAAATGTAGATAATTTATTCCATTTTTCTAGTTCTAGTTTTGTTATTGTATATGGTCGAAATGTAACATCGGAAATCATAGAACCTGGCTATATTATTTATGTTTCTATATTAAAGACAATATGGGATAATTGGCATTTTTTTGTTTTTGTGACAACATTAATTCCAATATTAGCAATATCCTATATAGTAAAAAAGTATTCTTATAACATAGCGCTTTCTTTTGCTCTTTTTTTTGCTTTATATTTAGGATTGTTAATAGATTTGATGCGCAATTCTTTGTCAATTAGTATTTTCTTATTTTCATTAGAGTTTATAAGAAAGCGTAGGTTAGTGCCTTTTTTATGTTTAGCGTTTGTAGGATTTAATTTTCATAGAACTTTTATATCTCTAGTGCCATTATATTTTTTGTATGAATGTAGGGTGCCTAGTAAGAAAGTATGGCTTTTGTTTATTGTTTGTAACGTTATATTTTTCCTTCAAGTTCCTGTTGTTACAACATTAGCTAAAGATATTCTGCCTTATTTAGGAGAATCAAGTTCTGCTACAAAAGTGAGCAATTATCTCAATAAAGGCTATTCTGCAGTAGCTAGGGGTTTAACGTTAGGTTACTTTGTACGGGTTATTGTATTCCTTTTACTTATGTCGAAAATTCAAATTGTTCAATCTAAAAAAGAGTTAAATTTCTTTTTTAATGCATATTTGGTTTATCTGTTTATAACATTAGGAATGAGCGATATGAGATCATTTGTTGACCGCCTAGAGTATGTTTATTGTTTCCCATTCTTAGTGCTGTATCCATTTTTGGATAAGGTTATTGCTCTTAAATGGAAGTCTATTTATCGGATTTTTCTTTTGAGTTTTTGTATTCTAAAGATTTACTCCTATACGAGTTCGTTTATGTTAAAGTATGAAACTATGTTTGAGAATAAGAGTTTTATAGAACAATATTCTATAAAAAGAACAGTTGGTGATAAAATTATAAATGCATTATGAAAATATTATTTATATATCCAGAGATTTCCTCTAAAAGTGGAGGTGGTGTCTTGACTAATACAATTCGAGATACTTTATTAAAAATAACTTCTGATTTAGTTGAATATCATTTTCCCCTTTATATGTCTTCTTTTCAAAAGTTGAAAAATCAGTTGTCTTTGCATACAATGGGAATGACTAAGCATTTAGTGGATGATATTATCAATAAAATAAAACAAGAATTACCAGATATTGTAATAATAAATAGTTCTCGAATAGGCTGTTTATGTAAAAGAATAAAATGTCAATTTCCTGAGATTAAAGTAATAACAATCTTCCATAATGTAGAACTTAAGTTTGTTTTTGATGGATTTAAGTCTAATAAGAACATTTTTTCTTTATTAACTATTTTAGCAACTTGGTATAATGAAAGATTGGCAATAAAATATTCTGATGATATTGTTGCGTTAAATGATAGGGATGCTAAAACATTGCAAAGAGTTTATTGCAGACCTGTAAATTTTATAATGCCGTTATGTTTGAATGACCGCTTTGATTTTTCTAAGGTTGTTGAAAAGAAATCTGATGATCCTGTGATGGGTGCATTTATAGGAAGTAATTTTTATGCTAATAATAGAGGTATAAAATGGTTTTGTGAGAATGTATCTAATAAAATTAATTATACAATTTTGATTATAGGAAAAGGATTTGAAAATGAGGCAGAATATTTTTCTCATTTTCCGAATATAAAACTTATTGGTACAGTTAATGATATAGATTCATTCTATTATAATATTGATTTTGTTGTCTCTCCTATTTTTGATGGCTCTGGAATGAAAACCAAAACTGCTGAAGCTCTGATGTTTGGAAAAACTATTTTTGGTACGACTGAAGCTTTTGAAGGCTATGAGGTTCCAATTGATAAAATAGGAAAGCTTTGTAATTCTGCAGATGAATTTATTTCAACAATAAATTCTTACGATAGAAACTTGTTGGGAGGATTTAATAAATATAGTCGTTCTATATTTCTGCAGAAATATTCAGATGATATTTTAGTTGAAATTTTAAATAAAATAATAAAAAATGATTAAGGTTTTATGTTTGCGTGAATCACCCGTCAATAAAAACGAAGGTGTTGATAAACATTGTCACGCATTGTTTGATTTATTTTATAATGATGACGAGATTAAAATTTTGCCAATTACTAACATTTTAGATATTTGGCATATTAAATTTTTAAAAGGCAAGCAAATTGTCAAGATGTCTTCATTAATTCGTATGATAAAAGCAAGTAAATGTGATGTCGTTCATGTTCATGGTTTTGCTTCTTTTTTTGCAGTTCAAGCTATAATTTGTTCTTGGATTTGTAGAAAAAAAATAATGTATACTGCTCATTATCATCCAATTGATACATTGGACAATCCCAAATTTGGTAGGTTGTTTTTTCGTTTTTTGTTACGTCCTATTTTACGTTTTGTAGATGGCTTTATCGCATTAAATAATGAAGATAAGAAGTTTTTTTCTCCATATATAAAGTGTATTTTTCAGATTCCTCATTGGGCAAGAATTATTCCTCATAAAATATCTAAATCCGAGAAGAATCCGAAAATGATTTTATTTGTGGGGCGAAATAAACTTAATAAAGGAATAGATCATTTGCTAAGTTTGCCAAAGAATGAGTTTGAAGTGCATTGTGTTTGTGGTACAACTAACTTTCCGCGTAAGGATTTCATTTTGCATCATAATGTATCAAATGAAGAATTGGCAAATTTATATGCAAAGGCTTCGCTATTAGTCGTTCCTTCTAAATATGAGGCTTTTTCATTGGTTTCATTGGAAGCTTTTATGTTTAATACTCCAGTATTAATGTCAGATAGGGTTCGTATAGCTGATTATTTAAACAACTGTGCTGGGTTTAAAGTTTTTAAATATGGTGACTTTGATGATTTTTATAAGTCGATTTATAAAACAATGTCTTTAGAAGTAGATACTGAGGCTATTAAGGATATCTTTGATCCTATTCGAATCAAAGAATTGTATAAGAATGCTTATAAAACAATATTTAAATCTTGATTATATGGGTTTAGAGCAAAGAATTAATTATCAGTTAAATAAATATCCTTTTATCAAGAGATATGTTAAGAGGGTATACCAATATGCTATGTATTCTGTCTCGCAGAAAATCAAGTCTGAAGGTAATATCTTACGTATTTCTCCTAATGTCAAAGGTGAGTATTTCTTTGGGTATTATGACAAATCTCCTTGGGATTCAAATATGCGATATGTACTTTGTATGAGAGCACAGGACACATGGTCAGTTCCTGATCCCACAAGTTCTGCAGATATATTGCTACTGGATTCCAAAAACGGATATAAGGAAAAGAAAATAGCAACAACACATACATGGAATGTCCAGCAGGGATGTATGGCTCAGTGGCTAGGGCCAGATTTCAATAAACGTATTCTATATAATGATTTACGAAACGGCAAGTATTGCTCTATAGTACTTGATGTAGAATCTGGTACTGAGAAAGTTTTGCCAGTTCCATGTTATACTGTTTCTGCAGATGGTAAGATTGCACTGAGTTTGGATTTCTCACGCCTTCATAATTTGAGATTAGGTTATGGATATGCTGCTTTACCAGAGGTAACGAAAGGTATTGCTTTGCCTGAATCTACAGCAATTTGGAAATTAGATATAGAAACTGGAGAAGTAACAGATCTGTTGAAATATACTGATTTCGTTAAATTCCTTCCAAGAAAAGAAATGCTTGAGTCTGGTAGTGTGCATAAGGTGAATCATTTGATGTTGTCACCTAACGGAAAGCGATTCATGGTGTTGTATCGTTGGTTCTGTGGCCAAAGAAAATATACTCGTCTTATTACTTGTAATGTAGATGGAACTGATATGTATGTCCTAAGCGATGATGATATGGTGAGCCATTGTTATTGGAAGAATGATGAGGAAATCATAGCTTTTGAAAATAAGCATGATGGCGGAACTGGATATTATCTGATGAAAGATAAAACCAGTAACTATGTTCATTTGTGGAAACATATTAGTAATGATGGGCATCCGAGTTATTCTCCCTTAAATGATGGATCAGTAGTCTTTGATACATATCCTGATAAAAAACGTATCCAAGAAATTAAGATTGCAAAGGATTCGGATATTGATGGAAAGAATATAAGAGTCATTGCAAAGGTATTTTCTCCATTTAAATATGATAATGATACTCGTTGTGATCTTCATCCTCGTTGGAGTAGAGATGGAAAGAAAATCTGTTTTGATGGAACGTTTGAAGGTAGTAGAGGTTTATATATTGTAAATTTAGATAATAATGAATAGAATCGCTGTCTTATTGCCGGTATATAAAAAAGATAATCCTGGCTTTTTGAAGAATACTATTCAATCTCTTTTAAATCAATCATATCCATCTTTTACTATTTTTTTAGGTGTTGATGGACCAATTGAAGGAGAATTGAATGAAGTTGTGAAAGAATGTGAGGAAAAAGATATTTTTAATGTCTTGAGATTTCGAGAAAATCGTGGCCTAGCTTGTGTTTTAAATGATTTGTTAACAGCTTCTATAAACAAAGGATATGAATACTTTGCTCGTATGGATGCTGACGACATTTGTTTAAAAGATAGATTTGCAAAGCAAATGGCTTTCTTACAGTCGCACCCTGATGTGGATATTGTTGGAGGTAGTATTGAAGAAATAGATGAGAATGGGGAAAAGAATGGAAAGAAGGTAATCTATCCGTTGACTCATGATGAATGCCGAAAGTTTTTCCGTTATCGTGATCCTTTAGCGCATCCTGCAACTTTTTTCCGTAAAAGCTATTTCGATAAAGCCAAAGGGTATCGACCTGAATATAGAAAAAACCAAGACACCATGCTATGGTTTGATGGTTTTATGAATGGATGTATATTTGCTAATCTCCCGGATACAGTTTTATATTTTCGAGTTGCTAAAGATTTTTATGGCCGTAGAAATGGATGGAAAAGAGCAAAACAAATGGTGCGTTCCCGTATGGAAATCAATAAAGCGATGAAGTATGATATAAGTGCCAATCTTTTTGCTATAGCGATGGCTATTATGACAGTTTCACCAACCTGGTTCAAGAAACTATTATATAGGGTCAGATAATAAGTTCTTAAATTATCAATCTTAAAAACAAGTTTGGATTATGGCTTCAAGAGTTAAAGTATTTGATAAACTTCGTAGCAAGAAAAAGATTGGTGAGCGATGGACGTTAGTTCGAAAATTAGGTGAAGGTGGTAATGGTCAAGTTTGGATTTGTAGTGATGCTGATAAAGTAAAATACGCTATTAAATTTTTTAAACATGGACGTTATGGTCAGGCATATGGTCGTTTTGTCGATGAAGTAAAATTCATGGAGCAAAATTATCATATACAGGGCGTCATGCCGGTTATTGATAAATATCTACCGACAAAAAATCAAAAAGTAGGCGATAAATCACTTCCTAGTTATTATGTAATGCCATTAGCTGAACCCATCTCATCTAAAATACATTCTATGCCTTTAAATGATAAGATAGTTGTAATACAGAGTTTACTTAGAATGCTGGTTAATCTTCATCGCAACAAAATAGCCCATCGTGATATCAAGCCTTCGAATATTCTTTATTATCAGGGAAACTATGTATTGTCTGATTTTGGATTAGTTTACTTTTTAAAGAAAACAGTTAAAACACCCAAGGGGACCAAGCTAGGTGCTAGATGGACCATATCACCTCAGATGGAAAGAGATTCTCAAAGTGCTGATATGTATAAGGCTGATGTTTATTCAATGGCAAAAACTATTTGGATGATATTGACGGGAGATGAACTTTCTTTTGAAGGACAGTACCTCGGTAATAGTATTATTGGGCTATCACAAAAGATGAAATGTGATATGTATCTATATCCATTGGATAAATTGTTGACAGATTGCACTGACAACAATGAAGCTTCAAGGCCAACAGCTAAAGAACTGGAACTTCGGTTTAACGAATGGATACAAGTTAATGAGAACTGGTCTAAAGAGAATCTCCTTCAGTGGCAAGAAATACAAGACCAATTATTTCCCATAATGAAGCCTACGCATGCAGAATGGACGAATTTGAATGATATAGTTCATATTCTTCAGCTTTTAGGAAAATATGATAGCTTAAATCATATGTTTTTTCCAGACGATGGAGGACTTGATTTGACGGATGCTTCTATTTCTTATGAACAAGGATGTATAGAACTACGTTGTGGTGCTTTCGTTTACATTATAAAACCTCGTTTTTTATCCTTTGAAAATATAAACGAAAGTATTGAGTGGAATTATTTTTTCTTGCAAGCTGATCCAATGCCTGCGATAACTCAAAATATGTCCAAAGATGAATATTTTGAAGAATTTTATGAAACTAGTCCTTTGGAGTATTTGCCTCTAAGTGAAAATAATAAAATTGTAGAAGATAACGGAAAGGTTATTGAAACAAGACATATTATTAGATATCTAAAAGGGTCATTTGTTTTGTTTCATAAAGATTCTATTTACAATCACATCATTTCAAAATATCGAGGTGAACATGAGAAGATGGGCTTCTTGAAATTCCGGGAAGAAATATTCAAATTAGAGAAGAGGTTTAGAGGCGAGACCATGGAGACTATTTGGGCTAAAAATAAACAAAATAGGGTTTAATATGGATGTTTGAAATATATCCATATTGCTATAATATAACAAAGAATTTAAAGTAAAATCAAATATTATGAGTACAGATTTGAAAAGAAGAAATGTGCCTTTCTCTCCACCTGATATGACGGAGGCTGAGGCTAGTGAAGTACGTGATGCAATTATGAGCGGTTGGATTACAACTGGACCACGTACCAAGAAATTGGAAAAGGAAGTGGCAGAGTTTGTTGGCGTGGAGAAGGCTGTATGCCTGAACTCGCAGACTGCTTGTGCAGAAATGGCGCTGAGATTGCTTGGCGTAGGTGAAGGGGATGAGGTTATCGTTCCTGCTTATACTTATACGGCAAGTGCATCAGTTGTTAACCATGTGGGTGCAACCATCGTCTTCGTAGATGTACAGAAGGATTGTCTTGAAATGGATTACGAGGCTTTGGAGAAGGCTATCACTCCTAAAACCAAGGCGGTGATTCCTGTTGATCTCGGTGGTATCCCTTGCGATTATGACCGCATCTTCGCTATCGTGGAAAGCAAGAAGGAGATGTTTACTCCTAAGACTGATCTTCAGAAGATGATAGGCCGTATCGCTGTCTGCTGTGATGCAGCCCATGCCTTCGGTGCTTCACGTCATGGAAAGATGGTGGGTAGTATCGCTGACTTCTCTTCATTCAGTTTCCATGCTGTCAAGAACTTCACCACCGCAGAGGGCGGTGCCTTGTCTTGGAATCTTCCTTTCGGCAATGAGAAGGTGGTGAAGGATTTGGATAAGAATCCTGAGAATACCTTCAGCGGTGTACCTGAAATTGAGGGGGAGACCTGGAACGAGAACTTGTATCGCAAGGCTCAACTGTTGAGCTTGCATGGTCAGAACAAGGATGCCTTGGCTAAGACGAAGCTGGGTGCTTGGGAGTATGACATCATCGGTACTTGGTATAAGTGCAATATGACAGACGTGGTGGCAGCTATTGGTCTGGTTCAGATGAACCGATATAAGGGAATGCTGGAACGTCGTCGTCAGATGATTGAGCGTTACAATGAGGCTTTCAAGGACATGAATGTAGCTGTATTGCCTCACTATAACGAGGAACATACTTCTTCCGGTCACCTCTATATCGTTCGTCTCCTGGGTAAGAGCCGTGAGGAGACAAACAAGGTGATTGAGATGATGGCAGAGCGTGGTGTGGCTACCAATGTACATTACAAGCCGCTGCCAATGATGACTGCCTACAAGAAATTGGGATTCGATATCAAGAATTTCCCAAATGCTTTCCACATGTTTGAGAATGAGATTACTCTGCCTCTGAACACCAAGATGACGGATGAGGACTTGGAGTATGTTATCGAATGTTTCAAGGAATGCGTGAAGTAAGATTCTATGAAGAGATTATTTGATATCATTGCATCTGGATGCGGACTCATCATTTTGAGTCCGCTCCTCTTGGTTTTGGCAATCTGGATTAAGTTGGATAGTAAGGGACCGGTATTCTACCGTCAGGTGAGAGTGGGAAGACATAACAGGGATTTCCGCATTTTCAAGTTCCGTTCGATGAGAGTAGGGGCTGATAAGGGTTCGTTGGTTACCATCGGTGGTAGGGATCCAAGAGTAACCCGTTCGGGTTATTACATCAGAAAGTACAAGTTTGATGAGCTTCCTCAGCTGATCAATGTCTTTATTGGTGATATGAGTCTGGTGGGTCCAAGACCTGAGGTTCGTCACTATGTTAACTATTGGACTCCTGAGCAAATGCATGTGTTGGATGTAAGACCAGGAATCACAGACCCTGCCAGCATCAAGTTCAGAAATGAGAATGAGTTAATGGAGAAGGCTGCTGATCCTGAGGATTATTACATCCATGTAATCATGCAGGAGAAGATCAAGCTCTATCTGGAGTATGTAAAGAACGCCAGCTTCTGGTATGACATCAAGCTTATCTTCAAGACATTTGAAGTGATTGTGAAAGAATAGGTGTTTTTGAAAACCTACCCGTCCTTCCTTACCTTTAAGGAAGGCTCCACCTAACTCTCCAAGCCTCTCTTCCCTCAGGGACGAGAGGATGTAACCGCACCTTCTCGGTGCTCGGAACCGCTACGCTCTAAGGATGGCGGACCATCAAAGGTCTTCGCCATGTTATGCGGGATGGGACCGCCTGGGGAAAGAGAGTTTATAGTTAACAGTTAATAGTTTACAGTTTACTGCTTGCTAATTGAAGTTCCGTTCCATCAAAGGTCTTCGCCATGTTGTGCGGGATGTGACCGCCTAGGGACAGCTTGATGATGTGACCGCCTTACTATAGCTTGCTGATTGGGAGCGCCGAGTATCTCTGAACTACGTTGCAAAGATACGAAAACGGTAAGGGGGCAATTCATAGTTGCTCATACTTGCTCATGGTTGCTCATACTTTCTCATAGATTTTCTTTGTTCTGGTGTTCGTAAGCCATTTTTCATGACTTGCTTGGTATCACTTCTAAATGCCTCGCTTGTTTGATTTTATGGGGCTTTATGCTTGTGATTCGTTTCGTAAGCCAGTGGATTACGGGGCGCAAGTCCCTGACTTTTGCACCGTAAGTGACTGACTTTTGAACCGTAAGTCTTTGAGTTTTGATTCGGAAGTAACCGGTTCCTGGTGACAGGGTGACACTTATGACAGTGATTTCTGAAGATTTACTCTCGCGCGGGCAGGCAGGAAAAATCAAGCCGAAAGTTCCTGCCTGCCCGCGTGCGAGGCGAAAAGTTGAAAAACTAGTGTCATCGTGTCACCGTGTCACCGTGAACTGAGCAGAAGATGCTCTGCATCGCTCTCTTGCTATGGACATGAACTCCCCTGTCTCCGCCTCCGTTGGCTTTCGGAAGTAGAGATTTACAAATTACTGTTTTTGTCACGGCGCCTCTAAAGTAGGTAATAAGGTTCTATATCTGTGTTACACGGTGCAAAGATAGGAAAAATAAAATAAATGAGAGTTCCCGTATATGGGAACTCGTAAACGATAATTATTGATTTTTAGAATCTTTTAAACGAAGAAGACTGAAAATTATACTCGGGGCTCGCTAGATGCTGAAGGAATTGGGGGCATCTCTCCTGTTTGAGAAGGGGATTGAGGGAATAGTGATGTGGTATCTCTTTTCGAAAACCTACCCGTCCTTCCTTACCGTTAAGGAAGGTTTTTCTAAAATCATCCCGTCCTTCTTTACCATTAAAGAAGGCTCCACCTCTCACCCCGACCCTCTCTCCTCAGAAGCGAGGGAGGAAACCGCCCTACTCGGTGCTCGGAACCGCTGCGCTCTACGGTTGGCGGACCATCAAAGGTCTTCGCCATATTGTGCGGGATGGGACCGCCTGGGGGAACTCTACTTTTTAAACTTTTCTATTTACAAAATTCTACCAAGATATATTAAAACAGGCAAGGATAGAATATGGTAGAGGAAAGATAATATAAGAGAATAATATGAAGACGAATATTATTTTTGCACTATATATGGCATTTATCGTAATAGCTATTGCTGTTGGCTTTTACATGCAATGGAATCCTATAGTAATAGCTATATTGTTGGGAATGTTATTTGTGGGTACCATTTGCTATTTGATTGGCATTTGTCGACATTTAATTATGCTAAGTGTTAATTCCTGGAAGGAGAAAATTCATAAAGCCTATCGAAAATACATTCGCAGAATAGCTGTCAATTGTGGTCGTAAAGTCAACCGATGGAAATTAGAAGATACAGGGGAAAACCACATATCCTTATTGTCTCCTATAGATGATTTCAAGAGACATAAAGAATACATTATCCGTCTAAAAAATGCTATAGACCAACCGAATGTATTTAATATAGCTTTGACAGGTTCATATGGTGCAGGCAAGAGTTCTATACTTAAAACTTTCAAAGCATATTACCCGGAATATCACTATGTGAATGTGTCGCTTGCGTCTTTTGTTGAGGTTAACTTATCAGATAGTGATAATACAGTTAAGGGCAAAGAAGACAGCTTTGAGGAACAGTTGGAATATAGTATATTGCAACAACTTTTCTACCATGTAAAAGCTACAAATATACCAGAATCAAGATTCGGGCGTATAGAAAGAACATCAAGCAGGAAACGGATTTTGACTACCGTGAGCATATTGTTGTTTGTTGTAGCAAACTTATTTCTGTTTTGTCAGGAACAGTTGGTCAAGTACTTCTTGATTCCAACAGAAGTTTTGAAATATTCATTCTTATTTGGGTTAAGTATATGTGTATTCATTCTTGGTATATGGGTTATTTTGTTCCAACTTATTCTTTTCATAAAGAAGATTAGCATCAAAAACCTAACGTTAGATAAGGCTACGTTAGAATTTGAAGAGAAGAAGAATGTTTCCATTATGAATCGCTATTTGGATGAGATTCTTTATCTCTTTCAGGAAAAGAAGTATAATGTTGTAATATTTGAAGATATTGACCGCTTTGAAAATACACATATATTTACAAAGCTGAGGGAATTAAACTTGATTCTTAACCAGTCAGAAGAAATAGGAAGGAGAATTATCTTTCTTTATGCACTGAAAGATGACATTTTCGCCAATGCAGAAGAACGAACAAAGTTCTTTGACTATATAGTCCCTGTTATTCCTTTTGTGAATGCTTCTAATTCTGGAGACTTGTTCAGAAGAAAAATTTCTGATTTACATATTCCTGAGGCAGAGGTAAGCTCTTCATTTATTACGGATATATCTGCGTTTGTTAATGATATGAGGGTATTGACAAATGTAGTGAATGAGTTTGATCTTTATCGTAACTTGCTTGACAAGAAACTGAAGAAGGAAAAATTGCTGGCTATGATTCTATATAAGAATCTCTATCCTACTGATTTTTCTTTGTTGCATCAGAACAAAGGCGTGGTTTATGAGACTTTTTTGTCTGCAGAAAAATTAAGGTATGAAATACAGAAAAGTGAGTGGGCACGATTAGAGGAGATTGATTTGGAGATACAAGCTATATCAGAAGAGTCTCTTCGGTCTATAGAAGAATTACGCGCAGTTATTGTTGGAAAGTTATTGAAATTATTGCCAAGCCTTGGCTGGGAAATATACTGTGATGGTAGCAAAACTGATATAGGTAGTCTATTTTCTGAAGAAAATATACAGCATATTCTGAATGGAAAAATTTATTTTATAAGCAACCGTTATATTAATTCGTCTAGGCATCCTAAACTTGATGAAATCAAGTCTTCTTTGGGAGAAAGTTATAATTATGGTAAGAGAAAAGAGCAAATACAATCAATTGCGAATAACAAAATTGAATATCTAAGAGATGAACGCAAGGCTTTTATGGATGATATAGCAGCCATAGAAAAATATACACTCTCAGATATTGCAAAATCAGATAAGGATATCTTCGAGCATGTGGCCATACCAAAAGGTGAAGAAGGAAAACATAAGGTCCTCAAATATCTATTGGAGAAAGGTTATATAGACGAAGAGTATTTCTTCTATATTTCAATATTCCAAGAAGGAAGACTAACACCTTCTGATCAGGAATTCCTTCTTTCTATCAAATTCAATACACCTAAAGAATTTGATTATAAGTTGCAAGAAATTACTTCTCTTATCCAGAACCTATCTGGTGTAGATTATGACCATAAGGGAATATTGAACAAAGATCTGTTAGAATATTGTTTACTACATGAAGATGAATATGAGGATGAATGTGATGCTATTCTTAAACAAATGGTTGTTCATGAAGAATATATAGATTTGCTATATCAATTCATGCAAGAAGGCAATTGTGTACCGACCTTCATCAAGCGATTAGTCCATATTGATAAAAATGTTTGGAAATCATTAAATATGGATATGAATCATACCAATAAGGATAAAGACAGGGTTATTTCCATGATGTTTAAGTATGCAGACATAAACGACATAAAATCTGTAAATACCTCATATCCATTCAATATTTATATAAACGATAACTACAATTATTCTAATCTGTTTGAAGATATAGATCAAAAAAAGGTTCGGGAGCTTCTTGATTTGCTGGATTTAAATGTTCAATCGTTGAAAGATGACAGCAATGGTACTGACACATATTCTTATATATATGAGAACAACATGTATGCTCTGACATTGTATAATATTAAGGTGATATTCAAGCATAACGAATTGCCTGTAAATAATTTGGATTCTGCCATCTATACTTCTATAGAAGAGACTGAACTGAATGAACTACAGGGATATGTTCATCAAGAATTACCAATATTTGTAGATAATCTTATGTTTGCTCCAAGCAACACGAATGAGTCGTCTGATAGTATAGTGTCTTTAGTGAATGAAGACATTCAATCGAGCGATATTATTAAACTTATCAATCACAATGTTACCTTGTGGGATGATTGTGAGGGTATTACAGATAAAGATATCGTAAGTACTTTGTTCGTAGGGAACAAAATAAAAATGACGTTTGAAAATGTGAAACATTACTGCTCTTGTATAGGTTCATGGAATATCGATGATACACTGTTAACATTCATGAATAGCAATAAGGAAAAATCCATGGAAGAATTTACCAAGCTTGTGGAAAGTAATGATGAACATGAAATAGAGTTGTTGTCAAGTGTTGTAGAATCTGATGGTATTAAAGACAAAATTGCTTTCTCTGTATTCAATAATCGTTTTCTTATTGATATATGGTGCAAGGATTTGTCACAATTAAATGAAACGAGAGTAAGATATGTTGTAGATGAAGGCATTATAAGTATATTACCAAGTACTTATCAAGACATAATAACAGGACATCCACTGCTGAGTAAATACCTCCTTTGTAAAAATCCAGATAATATTATTTCAGAGTGGGATGAATTTGCTTTTAGCATAACAACCGTAGTCGAGATGCTGAGTTGGATAGAATATAAAAAATACCATAACTTCATATTGAATAAGATTGAATTGGAAAATATCACGCCTGATATTGCGGATGCTTTATTATCGTATTTCTGCAAATCGGACAGTGAGTTTAACTTGTCTGTGTATGCAGAAGCTATGGAAAAGTCAAGTAATCCTGCTCTAAAGGTTTTAGCAAGTACATGTTGTATTGCGAAAAGAACATTGGCAATGAATGAACTGGCTGGTATCTTCGCTAAAACAAAAGGTATATTTGAAGGCCTTGAAAAGCCAGGAGAGGTTTATTCTATTTCAAAGGAAGTAGAAGGTGCACAACAATTCATGGAAACCCTACGCCAAATCAAATATATTGGTCTGGTGAAAGAGAAAGATGGTTGTCTGACTGGAAAAGTTTTAAAACGTAAAACAAAGTAAAATAAACATGAAATCATCTGTTGTCTTATTGAACTTATTGCGAATTGCGCTTGGTAATTCAGCAGAATGGAAGGGGGAAGGAAGCGTGGACTGGAAGGAGGTGATTGGGCTGGCACGGA